>ENA-UONX01002798-UONX01002798.1-human-gut-metagenome-genome-assembly--contig:-P74old-NODE-2798-length-11636-cov-6.043606_pt1 | contig 11636 bp, 10 predicted proteins | sample MGYA00242466_ERZ724013 | MGnify/ENA metagenome assembly ERZ724013 | reverse complement strand
AAAACTATTTGCTTTTTTCGCATGATGTGGTATAATAAAGTGTAATCAAATTTTGACATGGAGGTTTTTTCTATGGCTGAAATGGAACTCTATCAGAGCTGGCTGGAAAACGCTGTTGACGACCCCGATTTACAGTTAGAATTAAAGGCAATTGCAACAGATACGGAAGCGATTCAGGATCGTTTCTACCGTGATCTTGCATTCGGAACCGGTGGTCTACGTGGTGTCATCGGGGCTGGCACCAACCGTATGAATATCTACACCATTCGCAGAGCAACACAAGGGCTGGCTGACTACGTAAAAGAAGCCTTCGCAGAGCCGAGCGTTGCAATCTCCTACGACAGCCGCATTAAATCCACAGACTTTGCAAAAGCGGCTGCTGAAGTACTTGCTGCAAACGGTGTTAAAGTACACATCTATACCGAATTAAAACCCACTCCAATGTTGTCCTTCGCCGTCCGTGCCCTGCATTGCAGTGCTGGTATCATGGTGACCGCAAGCCATAACCCAGCAAAGTACAACGGCTATAAAGTCTATGGCAGTGACGGCTGTCAGATGACCATTGATGCTGCGGATGCCGTTCTTGCAAAGATCAACGCATTGGATATATTCCGTGATGTAAAGCATATTCCATTTGAGGAGGCACTTGCTTCCGGCATGATTTCCTATATCGGCGAAGAGATCATGGAGGAGTATTTCCAGAATGTACTCGAACAGAGCATCAATCCTAACTTATGTGCAGGCAGCGGTCTGAAAATCGTTTACACGCCGCTCAATGGCACAGGTAACAAGCCCGTTCGCACCATTCTGAACCGCATTGGCATTCAGGATGTCACCATTGTCAAGGAACAGGAACAGCCAGACGGCAACTTCACCACCTGTCCGTATCCAAACCCGGAAATCCGTGAGGCATTGCAGCTTGGTTTGCAGTATTGTGATCAGGTAAAACCAGATTTGCTGCTGGCAACCGACCCGGACGCTGATCGTGTCGGCATCGCTGTACCAGACGGAAACGGCGGTTATGCCCTCTTCTCCGGCAACGAGGTTGGTGCTATGCTGCTGGAATATATCTGCGAGCAGCGTGTCGAAAAGGGCACTATGCCAGCACATCCAATAGCAATCAAAACTATCGTTACCACAGATATTGTAGACGCAATCTGCAAGGCTTATGGTGTGGAACTGCGTGAAGTTCTGACAGGCTTTAAGTTCATCGGCGAACAAATTGGGTTCCTGGAAGAGAAAGGCGAGGAAAATCGCTATGTCTTCGGCTTTGAAGAAAGCTATGGCTATCTGGCAGGCACATATGTTCGAGATAAAGATGCTGTGGTGGCTTCCATGCTGATCTGTGAAATGGCTGCCTATTATCGCACAAAAGGAATTTCTATGATACAGGCAAGAGAAAATTTGTACAAGAAGTACGGCGTTTACGTACACACACAGCACAGCTTTACCTTCGAAGGCGAAAGTGGTATGATTCGGATGCAGAACATCATGGAACATCTGCGTACCCATCGACCGGAAAAAATTGATACCCTGCAAGTTATCCAATTTGCAGATTATGAAAAACAGATTTCTGTCGACCTGAAAACTGGTACAGAAACCGCAATTACGCTGCCGAAATCCAACGTGCTTTCGTTCACACTGGAACAGGGGGCAAAGGTCATTGTCAGACCATCCGGTACAGAACCGAAAATCAAAGCCTATTATACCACCACTGCTGCCACTTCGGAAGAAGCAAATGCCATGAAAGAGGCATTGGATACTGCATTCAGTGCCATTATGTTGGCAGAATAAATATTGTATAAAATTGGAAAACCGCTGTTCCTGCTTATAGACATGGGACAGCGGTTTTTGTATGTACTATCTCACACTGTGAAAAAGCCGCATGGAAATTTTCTCCATGCGGCTTTCTGCCGTTTATATAGATAAAACTTACTTCCGCTTACCCAATACAATGCCCAAACCTGCAATTGCCATGATACCAACAATCACACCTAGACCTTTGTCTGCAGTCTTCGGGGTAGAAGCTGTGCCGTCAACTGGTGCATCTGTAATCGAACCTTCTACCTTGCCTTCTTCCGGAATATCAGAGAACATCTCTCGCAAAGCATCCTTCAAATCTTCTGTATTTTCAACTGTACGATTATAAATCGGATCGCTTGCCAGATCTCTTACAAATGCAGCGTCACTAACAGAAGAACTACTATCAAAAATGCCAACACTATAAACCGTTGCTATGGTCTTCAAATTTTCATTATCAAATTGTAAGGCAGCATTTTGATAATCATTATAGTCATAGCCATCATGACTATAGTCTGTCGTAGATTGATCTGAGCCTTTATTTGGAACACCATCTGTCATAATGATAACGGCTTTCTGTGCCCCTGTACTATCCTCTAAAATTAACTTGACTGCACGCATCGCATCATACATATTTGTTGCAGAACCTGATGTCAAACTATTGATTTGGGCAACTACCGTATTTAAATCACTGGTTTTATCAAAAGTGTAGATATTGCTGTCAAATCCAACAACCGAAACCGTTGCATCTGTTCTCTGTGTCAAGAAAGTATTGCAAACTAAAATGGCAGCTTCCTTCAGATTGTTTAACTGTGTGGTTTCCATACTTCCAGAGACATCCAGCATCAGCACAATGTCATCATAGTAGTTCAGCGGAACTGCACCCTGTGTACCCGGCTTATCAATAACTGTAGTCACAACCGGATTCCCTGTTGCTGCTGACGTAACAGTTGTAGTTACAGTGGTCTGTGATTCCTCCTGCACCAACGCTACTTCTGCGGTTGTGGTCACAGATTCCACCACTTCTGTTTCTTCTGCCAACGTAGTCGTAATAGCAGCGTCTTCTGCGGCTTCTACAGCCGGTACATCTTCCGTTGCAGCTTCTGCATTCGTTTCCGTAGTTTCAATATCCATGCCAAGTGCAGATACCGCTTCTTCTACGCTGTCCACCTGCAAAGCATCCTCCGGAATGATTGTTTCTACAGATTCCGTTTCTGGTACTACTTCGTCCGCAGCAGCATGCAGACCGCCAAGTCCAATGCTTGCCATGAGTCCTGCCAGCAATACCGCTGTCACTTTTTTCTTTTCCATACAATTCTTCCTTTCTGTTTCCATTTTTTCTTTTTATGGAAACTATGTGTTTATTATACTGCTTTCCATTTGATTTGTCAATATAATCCTGGTATTTTCTTGCAAAATTAACAAAAAATTATCTTCCATTTTCAAAACAGAAATAAATAACGACGAAAGACCGCATGGAAAAGTTTCCCTGCGGTCCTTTGTTCGTATTCATTTTTATAAAAAATCAATTCACAATATCTTACTTCCGTTTGCCCAATACAATACCCAGACCTGCAATTGCCATGATACCAATCATCACACCCAGACCTTTGTCTGCGGTCTTCGGGGTAGAAGTTGTGCCATCAACCGGTGCATCGGTTACTGAACCTTCTACCTTGCCTGCTGGCTTTTTCGGATCTTCCGTCACAATCTGCTGGAAAACCATCTGAAAAGCATCCTCCAGATCATCGCTATCTGTTACAATATAGCTGTACGACGCATCACTTGCCAAATCCCGTATAAACGCTGCATTTTCATCAGAGTAATAGTCATGGAAAAATCCAATACTGTAGACCGTTGCATCTGTTTTCAGATTCTCATTATCAAACTGCAAGGCTGCATTTTGTTCTGCATCATAACCATAGTCTACCGTATAATCATAGGAACCATCATTCGGCATGCCATCTGCCATGATAATAACGGATTTCTTCTCTCCGTTGCTACCGTTTAAAATCAGCTTTACCTGCTCCATACCGCCATACATATTCGTTGAACCATTTGTAGAGAGTTCCGAAATATAAGTGGTCAGTGTCGTTAAATCACTGCTGTACGGGAGATACTCCACATCGCTGCCAAATACCACAACCGAAATCGCCGTAGTCGGACTATTCTGCAAAAATGACTCGCAAATTTCTGTTGCCGCCAACTTCATGGCATCCATTGGATCTCCGTACATACTGCCCGAAATATCCAGTAAAAGTACAACATCATCATAATAATTGATGGGAGCACTGCCCTGCTCTTCCCCTGTCATAACCGTTGTAACAACCGGAACATCCGTGACAATGGAAGTCACAGTTGTCACGGACGGAATGGTTTCCTGTGCCAGAACAGCCTCTTCTGCTATCGTTGTAGTGGTAGTGGTTTCCGTTGTCGTCTCTTCCATTGTAGTTGTCGTAGCTGCCGACTCTGATTCTGCTGGCTCTGTCATCCTCCCCAATGCGGTTACCGCCTCTTCGACACTGGTGACTTCCAAAATTGTCTCTGTTTCCACCTCATTGGATTCCTCTGCCGCAGCTACCGATAAACTTCCCATGCTTGATGCTGCCGCTGCTGCGGTCAGCAAAAGTGCTATCCACTTGTTTTTGTCCATATTTCTTTTCCTCTCTTTCCAACTCACATAGATTTTGTGTTTTCCATTATAGCACTTTTTTTATTGCTTTACAAGAAAGTTTTGGTTGCAAAAAAACAGCGAAAATGTAAAGTTCTGTTTACATTCTTACAAAAAGTCTCGTTTTTTCTGACTATAAAAAGCGGTGCACATGGCAACCGCTTCCTATATCCATTATTCTGTTTCCCCATTCTCTTTTGCAAAGATCATTGTGATGGTAGTACCTACCCCTTCTGTACTCTCCAACTGTATCTTTGCATGATGCAGCATGACACCATGTTTCACAATAGAGAGACCAAGTCCGGTTCCGCCCACTGCCTTGGAATGACTCTTATCCACACGATAGAACCGCTCAAATACTCGCTCCTGTTCCGCTTTTGGAATGCCGATACCAGTATCTTCCACTGTCACACAAGCATTTCCATTTTGGCATGCGACAGTTACTATCACACTGCCCTGCTCCCGGTTGTATTTAATGGCGTTTTCACAGACATTATAGAGCATTTCATCCAATACCTGCCTTACACCACGCACATTACAAGCTGCTGTACCAGTTACCTGAAATGTCACGCTCCGCTTTTCCCACAGCGACTGCAACCGATTCTTGACCGCTTCTGCCAGTTCCAGTAAATCAACAGACTCCCATACAAACGGTGCGGACTGCTCATCCAATTGTGACAGTTTGATAATATCCCCGATCAGTGTAATGAGCCGCTGCGATTCATCATAAATCTTTCCAGCAAAATGCGGTACATCTGCCGGCAGCATGATACCATTTTTCATAATCTCTGCGATACCAGAAATCGAAGTCAGTGGTGTTTTCAACTCGTGAGAAACGTTTGCTGTAAATTCTCTTCGATAGCGTTCCTGTTTTTCTTTTTCTGTGACATCCAGTATCAGAATTACGACACCAATCAGGTCATCTTCCCTGGTTTGCATCTCCTGCGGTGTTTCATTCTGGAGAACCGGATTGGCAATCATCTGGTAAAATCGCCCTTCCCGTTCAAACAAGTCACTGCAATGCCTGCCATGAAAAGCTTGATCCAATACATTCCGGAATGGTTTTCCTCGCTCCACTGTCAGAATATTTTTCTGTAATACCGAACACTGGATACCAAACAAATGCAATGCACTCTGATTACAAGTCAAAATTGTATATTGTCGGTCAATGACAAACAAACCTTCCTGCATATGTTCTGTAATCATACTAAATTCATACTGCTGCTGTCGCAAGGCATCCATTTTCTGTGCAATTTCACGATTTTGCCCTGCCAGCTTGCAGAGCAGCGGGTCAAGTTCTTCATATGCTGACATCCGCTCCGGATGTTCCAAATCCAGCTCATTGATCGGTTTTATAATTTTTTTGGTCAACTGATAAGAAACGATGGCTGTCAAAATCATCATGACGAGCAAAATGAATAATGCCTGTATGATTAAAACACCCATCATCGCAAATAAAGAACGATGCTCCATCGAAATACGCAAAACCTCTTGATTGTCCAGTCGCACTGCATAATAAATGGTTTCTTTTGACATCGTATCGGAATACCGACGGCTGACACCGATTCCATTTTTTTGAGCCTGCTGTACCTCTTCCCGATTGGCATGATTCTCCATTTTGGAAATATCCTTTTCTCCGCTGTCATACCGCACTGTGCCGTCTGCTGCAATCAGTGTAATGCGATTGGAACCCGTATGTAAATTGGTAAAGTAATCTATGCCGGCTTTCTCATATCCCTGCTCCACATAAGATGTGGTTTCCTTCAACTGCTCTATCTGCAAGTGATTGAAATGTTCATAGAGCAAACCAGTGACAAAAACAAAGCAAAGTATCATGGCAGAACCAACCAACGCTACCATGCTGCTAAAAATCCGCTTTTTCACGATGCACCATCTCCCATACGGTATCCAATTCCTCGTACTGTTTCAATGTAGGTGCCGCACACACCGAGTTTTTGCCGTAAATGCCGTACATGCACATCCACAGTCCGGCTTTCCCCGTCAAATGCATATCCCCAGATATGATTCAACAACCGGTCACGGGTGAAAACAACCCCCTGATGTTCCAACAGCAGACACAACAGCTCAAACTCTTTCAGGGTTAGATTTACATTCTCCTTTCCAACCCGCACAATATGACGGGTCGGATTGACATACAGTTCTCCCAATACATATTCCTGTTCCGCTTCGCTCGGTGCAGCACGACGCAAAACCGCCTTAATCCGTGCAATCAATGCCATCATACCGAATGGCTTCGGAATATAGTCATCTGCCCCGTAATCCAATCCTATGACCTGATCATATTCTGTTCCCTTTGCGGTCAGCATCATCACCGGCAGTGTTTTTGTCAAATGATCTGCACGCAGCTTTTTCAATACAGAAACGCCGTCTTCTTCCGGCAGCATAATATCCAACAGCACCAGGGACGGCAGTTCCTGCTGCATTGCCTCCCAGAATGCGGACGGTCTGGAAAAACCGACTGCCTCCATGCCCGTATTCCGCAGTGTGTAAATGACCAGTTCCCGAATGCTGTCATCATCTTCCAAAAAATAAATCACGTTTCTGTATCTCCTCTCTATTAAAGACACCACCTGTTCCAGCGAACGCCCCTGCTTCTCAGACGTGCTCTCCTGTCAGCAGGTAGACCACCCATTCTGCAACGTTTTCTGCATGATCGCCAATTCGCTCCAAATACTTCGCAATCATCAGCAAATCCAACATCATTTCTACATCTTCACTGTTCTCACTTTGAATCATATTTACCAAGTCAGAACGTACTTTATTGAATAAGGCATCAACGGTATCATCTTCTTTCAGAACCCGCTGTGCCAATGACAAATCCCGCTGCACAAATGCTTCTACGCTGTCTGTCACCATGCGAATCGCAGCAGTTGCCATTTCTTGAATGTGTACCTTGCTGGAAAAGTCTGAAAATTTCAGATGCTTGGAAATTTCCGCAATGTCATATGCCTGATCACCGATCCGCTCCAAATCGGAAATGATTTTTAATGCAGAAGAAACGGAACGCAGATCACTTGCCACCGGCTGCTGCATCAATAACAGCTTCATACAAAGCCGTTCAATCTCTCGTTCCATCTGGTTGATGTCCAATTCTGTATTTTCTACTTTCTTCAATAATTCTGTATCGCCCTGTAACATACCCTTAATCGAACAGGAAATCGCATCTTCGCACATGGCACCCATTTGAATCAACTTTGTCTTTAAAGTAGCCAGCTGCTGTGTATACAATTCTCTCATCTTATCCGAACCTCCCTGTAATGTAGTCCTCTGTCCGCTTATCAGTAGGATTGGAAAACAGTTTTTCCGTTTCTCTGCATTCCACCACTTCTCCCAGCAGGAAGAAAGCAGTTTTATCCGATACACGGGTTGCCTGCTGCATGTTATGTGTGACGATGATTACAGTATACTCCTTTTTCAGTTCAATTACAAGATCTTCAATCTTAGAAGTAGAAATCGGATCAAGGGCAGAAGTCGGCTCATCCATCAGCAAGACTTCTGGTTGTACTGCCAATGCTCTTGCAATACAAAGACGCTGCTGCTGTCCACCGGACATGCCCAATGCCGATTTATTCAGGCGGTCTTTCACCTCGTCCCAAATAGCAGCATCCCGCAGAGATTTTTCCACAATTTCATTCAGTTTGCTTTTGGAACGAATTCCATGGGTTCTCGGTCCATAGGCAATATTATCATAGATACTCATTGGAAAGGGGTTTGCCTTCTGAAATACCATACCAACCCGTTTCCGCAGCATGTTGATGTCCATCGAGCCATAAATGTCTTCGCCATCCAGACGAATATCCCCCGTAATCTTACAGCCTTCTACCAGATCATTCATCCGATTCAGAGAACGCAATAATGTAGATTTCCCGCAGCCAGACGGACCAATGAACGCAGTGACCTCATTGCTCATCAATGACAGGTTAACATTTTTTAATGCATGAAAATTTCCATAATACAAGTTCATATTTTGAATTGTAAATTTGTTATCCATAAATTTTGACACCTCTTACTTTTTGGTCAGCTTCTTTGCAATTGCACCGGACAGCATATTGATCAAAATGACCAGTACCAGCAAAACGACTGCGGTGGCATAAGCCGCATTCATCTCACGACCCTCACAGAGAAGCTGATACATATGAACTGCCAGCGTCCGGCAAGTTCCCATTGGATTGCTGCACACACTGGTTGCTGTACCAGCCGTATACATCAAAGCAGCGGTTTCCCCCACAATTCTACCAACTGCCAAGATGACACCGGAAAGAATACCTGGCATCGCACTTGGTACAATGATTTTAAAAACTGTCCGAAGCCGTCCAGCTCCCAGTCCAAAACTACCTTCCCGGAACGAATCCGGAACGCTGATCAATGCCTCTTCTGTCGTTCGCATAATCAGCGGCAATACCATTAAAGCCAATGTAATGGCACCACCCAGCAGGGAGTAGCCAAAATGACAGGCAACCACAAACATCAGATAGCCAAACAAACCAAACACAATAGAGGGAATGCCCTGCAATGTTTCTGTTGTCATCCGCACAACCTTGACCAGTTTATTGCCACGCTTTGCATACTCTACCAGATAAACCGCAGAAAATACACCAACAGGCACTGCCATAATCAAAGTCAAAATTACCATTTCCAGTGTATTGATAATAGAGGGCATCATAGAGTTGTTCGAAGTTGTATACTTCCATGCAAACATCTCTGGTCGTATGGCGGGAATCCCTTTTACTAAAATATAAATAATCAGACTGAACAGAACAAACACGGTAATTGCTGCGGCTAAGAGCGTTGCAATCAGCAGAATCAGAGAAAGCGGTTGATGCCGATATTCTGCTAATTTCTGCTTTATAGAACGCTGATTGATTCCAACTGCTGGTGCTTCCATTATTTATCCCTTCCTTTCTTGACCAATGAAAAACAGACATTGATGATCAGAATAAATACAAACAATACCACACCAGTTGCAATCAAAGCTTCCTTATGCAAATCTGCTGCATATCCCATTTCCAATACAATGTTTGCTGTCAAAGTTCTGACACCGGACAACAAGCTGCTCGGCATGGCTGCCTGATTGCCAGCAATCATAACGACTGCCATGGTTTCTCCGATTGCACGCCCAATTCCAAGAATAATCCCTGCCATAATACCGGATTTTGCTGCCGGCAGCATCGCAAAGTAGACACTTCTCTCATGGGTTGCTCCGAGTGCCAGAGAACCCTCATAATAGCTGTTTGGTACCGCACGAATCTGTGCTTCCGAAACTTCGATAATGGTCGGCAAAATCATAAATCCCAGCAGAATACCGGCAGTCAGTACATTTTTACCGGACACGCCAAATAGATTTTGCATAATCGGCACCATAACCACCAATCCAAAGAAACCATATACAATAGAAGGGATCCCTGCCAGCAGAGAAACTGCCGGTTTCAAAATCTTATACAATTTTTTCGGACAGAAACGTGCCAGAAAGACCGACGTCAGCAATCCAATCGGCACACCGACAATCATTGCAATGGCAGTTGCATAAATACTGCCGATAATCATCGGGAAAATACCAAATTGATTTTGATTCGGATTCCAAACCATGCCACCTAAAAATTTTAATGGTCCAATTTCTACAATCGCCGGAATGCCGTTTGCAAACAAAAAGATGCAAATCAGGGCAACGGCAGCAATGGAAACGCAAGCAGCCAGTGCAAACACACCACGCATTACGATTTCCTTTCCATTTTTCATACGCTGTTCCTCCTAAAAGACAACAGAAAGGGAAACTAAATGATTTCCCTTCGTCATCACGGTTCCTGCTGTCTTATTCTGCTGTCACCTGTGGCCATTCTGTCCATTCGCCCTTGTAAATCTTTGCAACTTGTTCCAATGTCAAATCCTCTACGGTGTTATCCGGATTGACAATAATGGCAATGCCATCTACTGCAATCACTGTAGAAACAACACCCTGTGAGGATTCTGAATCCTTCAGTTCCCGAGAAGCCATACCAATGTCACAAGTCCCGTCAATGGCAGAGGAAACACCAGTGGAAGAGTCGCTTTGGTTAACCTCTACCTTGTTGCCGCTGATTGCTTCATACTTTTCTGCCAGAACCTGCATAACCGGTGTAACAGAGGAAGAACCAGCAACGGAAATCGTTTTACCAGTTGTACCATTGGACTGGTAAGCACCTGTTGCATCGATCTTGATGAAGTCCTCTTCCTCCACAATTGCCTGTCCGTCATCGCTCAGGATATAGTTGATAAAGTCCTGTGCAGCATCGCTGACACCGTCTGCCTTCGTCACAATATTAAACGGACGAGAAACCACATAGCTGCCATTGTCCACATTTTCTGGTGTTGCTTCTATGCCATTGATCTTCACTGTTTTTACACCACTGTTCTCCCCCAGGGAACCCATAGACACATAGCCAATCGCAGCGGCATTGCCCTGTACCGTTTGCAGCATAACCGCTGTGCTGTTGGTAATTTCTGCGGAAGAAACAGTAACATCATTCCCATCTGCATCCTCTACGCCGCACAATTCTACGAATGCACCACGGGTTCCAGAACCATCTTCTCTGGAAACAACGCTGATCGCACCCGTTGCACCGCCACCACATCCGGTGAGGGAAGCTGCCAATACTGCAATGCCTGCCAGCAAACCAATCTGCTTTTTCCAATTCATCATAATACACTCCATTTCATTTTCTACAAACCTGTTTTTTATTTTTTTGTTCTTTTTTCAGGAACAATCTCATTATAACAACCCCCTGTAAATTGTATTATCCCGGGCATGTTAAATCTATGTTAAATGCCAAAAGAACGATTTTTCGTTTCTTAACGTTCCTTGTTAAATTTATTTTTTCAAAAATGCACCCGTTTTCTCTCCAAGCAAACCGCTTTTTCATAGGATACCGCATTTTCAATCGCATATCCTGTTTTACGTAATAAAGCAACTCTCTCCCCTTTTCATGCAAATCCATTTTAATATTTCTTAGGAAAAACTTGTCTGAACCAGTCTGACCGCTGTCACCTGCGGCGTAGAATCTACGCCATCATTTAAAAATGGTTTGGCATGTCCGTTTCTCACCGTACTTGCAAATAACATCACACTATGCTATAATAGAATCATCTTATTGATCATAGGAGGTTATTT
>ENA-UONX01002785-UONX01002785.1-human-gut-metagenome-genome-assembly--contig:-P74old-NODE-2785-length-11700-cov-5.457965_pt1 | contig 11700 bp, 7 predicted proteins | sample MGYA00242466_ERZ724013 | MGnify/ENA metagenome assembly ERZ724013 | reverse complement strand
TCTCCTGCTTCTCCTGGGCCTTCATGGCCAGGAACTGCTTGCGGAAGGGTCCGGTGTACAGTCCGGTCAGCAGCAGGATCATCGCCACCACCGAGAAGCCGATTATTATCCACCAGGCCTTGGTGAAGGATTCGTAGGTCGCGTCAGAGATGATACCGCCTATCATTAGCGGCACGAAGATATTGCCTATCATCATCGCGCCCGCGTAGGAGCCTATGATCTCGTCATAGTATCTTCGGCCGAAGGCCTCGGGGATGAGATAGGGAGCGGTCGCGTTGTCAAGCGGGCCGTTCATGCCGCAGAGGATGACGGTTATCAGCAGCAGCGCGAAGGAGATGTTGTGCTTCATCAGCACGATGGCGCAGGCGTAGCCGGCGATGGAGACGACGTGCATGATTATGACCATCTTCGGCGCGCCTATGTTGTCGCTCATGACGCCCATGAGCAGCATGCCGGCGGCAATGCAGACGGAGAGCACCGCAGCCCAGTCGGAGTATGTAACGGTGTCGAGGCCGACGGGGCCCTTGAAGAAGGCGCCGTTGTAGAAGCGGAACGCAACGCCGGGGAAAGACGAGATGGCCAGGCCGATCCAGAGCAGCCAGTAGCTCTTGGTCTTGCGCGCAGAGGCCAGGGTTATGCCGCCCTTGGCGTCGTTGAGCGCCTTTTTGGCCTCGAGCTCGGCCTGTATCTGCTGGGCCTTTTCCCAGCCGTAGGGCTTGACGCCCATCTGCTCAGGCGTGTCGCGGATGAAGATGATGGTCACGAGCAGCAGGATGAGGCCGGCGGCGGAGTGCGCGCGGTAGGCCACCTGGTAGCCGTAAGCGGCTATCAGCCTGCCGATCACAGGCATGATTATCATGCCGCCGAAGCCGTAGCCGCCCATGATGACGGCCAGCACGGAGGAGCGCTTGTCCACGAACCAGTTGGTTATGACGACGGAAACCGGCGTGGCGCAGGCGAAGAGGGTGACCAGGCCGCCCAGGGTGCCGCAGATGCGCAGCATCCACAGGCTCTCCGCGTAGGAGTAGAGCAGATAGTGGCCGATAAGCAGCAGATCGCCGAATATGAGCAGCTTCTTGGCGCCGAACTTGGCGAGCAGGGGCTTGAAGAGGAAAACGGATACAATAAACGATGCGGTGTAGGCAAAGGTGAGGTTCCAGGAGATGACGCCCGTGCTGAATCCGGTATGGGCGCTCATCTCGGGCAGCATCATCGAGAATGTGCTGCAAAGTCCCATGCCAAGGAACATTTGCAGGAAACAGCCAACGGCAATGAACTTGGGGTTCTGTGTCAGTTTGAGTTTGCCTTCCACAAATATTCTCCCTTTCTTTTCAGACCCGCTTTGCGCGGGAACAACTCACTCGTACAGCTTCTGGTCGTAGACCTCGCCGAGCAGCTCGCGAGCCTTGTCCTCGGTGAGCGGCGTGTGGCAGCACAGGTGGATGGGGTCGACCATTACCTTGGGCGCGGAGGCTATGAAGTCCTCGCGCTTGATGCCCATCTCGGCGGGGGTCTTGATGCCGAGGCTCCAGACGAGCTGCTTCATTGCGTTGGCGACGTCCTTGGCCACGGTGGGGGACTTGTCGTCGAGGCCGAAGCTGCGGGCGATGAGGCGGATCTCGTGGTCGCAGTCGTTCCTGGTGTAGTAGAGGGCGACGGGCGCGATCCAGGCGCAGCAGTGGCCGTGGGGGACGTGGAAGTCGGCGCCGATGGCGTGGGCCATGGAGTGGCCGCAGTTGCCGTAGCTCTCACCGGTGAGGGCGAGGTAGGCGGCGAGGCTCATGTTGGCGCGCGCCTCCATGTTGTGGGGCTCCTTGTAGACGATGGGCAGGTTCTTCCACGAGAGCTCGAGGGACTTGCCGCAGATCATCTCGGTGTAGATGTTGCTGCGGGTGCAGCAGAGGGCCTCGCAGGCGTGGGCGATGGCGTCCATGCCGGTGATGGCGGTGAAGTAGGGCGGCAGATCCTTGGTCATCTCGGGGTCGAGCAGCACCCAGTCGGCCTTGGCGGCCTGGGAGGAGAGCGTGGCCTTCACGCCCAGGGCGCTGGAGGCGATGATGCAGCTGTGGGTGGCCTCGGCGCCGGTGCCGGCGGTGGTGGGGATGCTGATGAGGCCGGCGTGGCGGGGCAGGTCGGGCCCGTTGTAGTGGCCGACAAAGGAGTTCACCAGAGACTTGGCACCCTCGGGGAGATCCACATTCACAAGCAGGCTGGCAGCCTTGACGATGTCCATAGTGCTGCCGCCGCCCATGGCCAGGAAGCCGTCGACCTTGTTGTCAAGGGCGAGCTGGCGGCACTCGATGACGCCGTCGTCCTTGCCGTCGGAGTAGGAGCATGCATAGCGCACTACCTCTATGCCCTCCTTCTCTATGGAGCCGATGACGGCGTCCACAACCGCAGGATTTATGTTGGCATCATAGCCGGCCAGGACCTTCGTGCAGCCGAGGAGCTTGAACTTCTCACCGGCACAGAGGGAGGAACCCTCACCAAACTTCACAAGCGGCTTAATAGTGGTCTCAAACGCTTTCATATTTATCTCCTTTCCCTTTTCCCCGCGCTCTATTCGAGCGCGATGGCACAATCGTGGGCGGCGGCGACGGCCTGGTATATCATGCCAGGCTTGCTGCTGTCGCCTACGTTAAAGAACTTTTCAACTCCGCACTCGCGCAGTTTGTCAACTTCGGCGGTGTTCGGGCGCACACCGAAGGCGAGCACGATGACGTCGGCCTCTATGGTCTCCTTCTCGCCGGTCTTGAGGTTCTCGGTGACCACGCTGTTGACGCCGAACTCCAGCACCTTGTGCTCAAAGAGCATCTTGACGCCGGACTCCTCGGCGTACTCGAGGTCGAGCTTGTGCTCGAGCAGCGTGGCGTAGGAGCGAGGCTGCATCTCGACGCAGACCACGTCGTTGCCGACGGAGCGGAGCATGTGCGCGGCCTCCAGGCCGGTCTGGCCGCCGCCGATGACGGCTATGCGGCGGTTGCGGTACTCGGGCCTGTCGACGAGATAGCTGCGAACCGTGATGACGTTCGGCCCGTCGACGCCCGGGATGGGCGGGACCAGCTCGTTGGAGCCGACCGCGCAGATGACGGCGTAGGGCGCCTCGGCGCGGATGAGCTCGGGGGTTGCCTCGGTGTTCAGGCGGACCTCCACCTTCAGCTCCTTGAGCATGTTCATATAGTAGCCGATGCCGTACTGGAACTCCTGCTTGCCTATCGGCATGCCGGCGACGAGCATCATGCCGCCGATGTAGTCGGCCTTCTCGCAGATGATGGGCTTGAAGCCCCTCTGGGCGAGGGCTATCGCCGCGGCGCAGCCGGCGGGGCCGGCGCCTATGACCATGACCTTGCGGCCGTTGCCGACCTTGGGCAGGCTCTCGATCTCCGGCACGAAGGACTCGCGGCGGCAGCGCGGGTTCATGGTGCAGCCGCACTCCTTGCGCGGCTGGGCGTAGATGCAGTGCATGCAGCTCAGGCAGTAGCGGATGAGGTCCTCACGCCCGGCGGCGCACTTGCTGACCCAGTAGGGATCCGCGATGGTCGTGCGGCCCAGGGCGACCAGGTCGCAGCGGCCTTCCTTGATGATGCTGTCGACATAGGACGGGTGCTTCAGGTTGCCGCTCGCCGCAACGGGGATGGATACCGCCGCCTTGACGATCTCGGCCAGAGGCACCTTCCAGCCCTCAGCCCTGTGGCCGTCGCCGCTCATGCCCTCGAGCCTGGTGAGGCCGCCGCCGGCGTTCACGGTTATCATGGCCACGCCGACCTTCTCCAATTCCTTGGCGCTGGCGGCCAGGATCTCCGGGGTCACGCCGCCGGGGAGGATGTCGGAGCCGTTGAGCTTCGCGATTATCTCGATGTTGGGATAGCCGGCCTCGTCCAGGGCGCGGCGCGCCTTGCTTATGCACTCGCGGGCGAAACGCATGGAGTTCTCCACGTTCTGCTGGCCATACTCGTCGGTCCTGTGGTTGAAGTAGGGGCTGAAGAACTGCTCGCCGAGGTAGTTGTGCGCATTGTGCCACTCGATGGCGTCCACGCCGCAGGCGGCGCAGCGCAGGCAGGCAGCGACATACTTGCGCTCGATGTTCAGTATCTCGTCCTTGGTGAGCTTGTTGACTATGGCGATGTCCTGAGCGCGCTCAACGGCGTCGGCGTAGGTGTAGGGCGCGCGGCCGGGCATCCAGGGCTGGAAGGAGACCTTCGCGCCGGCGGCGTGCATCGCCGTGACCGCCTTCTGAAGCTGGGGTATGTACTTGTCGTCTCCAAGGCAGGGCTGGGAGGGCATCGTGCTGGGCCAGCCGAGGTCTATCGGCATGATGCCCACGGTGACCATGGCCACGCCGCCCTTGGCCATTACTTCATAATAGCGGATATAGTCCTCGGTGGCAAATCCATCTTCACACAGGTAACGCGCCATTGCAGGTACGATAATCCTGTTCTTCAGGACCATTTTGCCAACGCGGATGGGCTCTAGAAAACTGTAAGCCATTTGAGTTACTCCTTTTTAGGTAATTGCTTTTGCAAAAGTGTGTTAATAAACAGCGCAAACTGAAGTCGGACTGCTGCATGATAAAGATTAAATAAACTTGTTTGTTTATTAACAGCAGACAGACTTACCCCTGTGCTTACCGCGCCATACCCCCCGGCGCGCCTGGTATCACCCCTATTCGCTTTTTCAGCCTTCAAAGCAGCTACATTATAACCTTGCAGTCCCGGCCGACGGGTGGAGCTCACGTGCTCCAGCCCTTTCGACAGGTTCTTCGGTCTTTCGTTTTCAATTATAGCTATCGATAATTATTTGTCAAGCAATTCTTAAATAAACATGCGCATTTATTATCGCCAAATAATTTGGACAGTGTTTGTGCAGTTTTAATCAAATTTCGACTTGCGCTTTTATTTTTCCGATTTTCCAGCTTCTGACGCTTGAATTTTTTGAAAAGGGTGTTACACTAACTTCGTTAATAAACACGCAAATTTAATAACTGCGCTGCCGCACATATTTAACCGCTGCTGACCTGGCCCCTCGATCAATCAAGGCAAAAAGGGGGAGCAATCAATGCAGAAGGAATTTGAGTTTTTCATCACGAAGGTATATCACGGAGTCGGCGCCGCGCGCAAGCTCGGTGATATCGTGAAGAAAGTCGGTGCAAAGAAGGTCATGGTCTTCCATGGCCCGAACGTGAAGGCAGCCGGGCTTGTCGACCCCTGCCTCAAATCGCTTGAAGAGGCGGGGGTTCCCTATGTCGTCTACGACAAGGTGGAGATCGAGTCCCCGATGCACTCCATAGAGGAGTCGGCGGCTCTCGGCCGCAGCGAGGGCGTGGACACCTGCGTCGCCATAGGCGGAGGCAGCTGCATGGACACCGCCAAGGTCGCCCGCATGCTCATAACCAACCCCGGCACCTGCCGCGACTACACCACCAACATAGGCACGGAGCTCTACCCGAACAAGGGCGCGCACCTCATCTGCATACCCACCACGTCCGGCACCGGCTCCGAGGTCACGTTCACTGCCGTCATGCACGACGTCGAGAACCAGCGCAAGATCTCCACGCGCGACCGCGAGAAGCTCGTCCCCGATTACGCCCTGCTCGACCCCGAGATGACCGTGACCCTGCCCAAGGACATGACCGGCGCCACTGGCCTCGACGCCATGGCCCACGCGGTCGAGGGCTATCTCAAGCCCGAGGCGCACGTGTACAGCGACCCGCTGTGCCTGCAGAGCATGAAGATGGTGTACGAGAACCTCTACAACGCCTGGCTGCACCCGGACGACCTCGAGGCTAGGGACAACATGCTGCTGGCCTCTAACATCGCCATGGGCGGCATGGCCGACGTCGGCGTGCAGATCGGCCACGGCATCGGCCAGGCCCTGGGCGCCTACACCCACGCGGCGCACGGCGTCACCTGCGCCTGGGCCCTGCCCTACGTGGTCGAGCACCTGTGCGACACCGAGGCCCCCAAGATCCGCGAGATAGCCAAAGCCTTCGGTCTGCAGCTGCCCGAGGGCGCCTCCAACGTCGAGGTCAAGGACGCCGTCGTCGGCGCCATCAAGGACCTGAGCGCCGCCGTCGAGCTGCCCATGCCCAGGGACCTCGGCTTCACGATGGAGAAGGACTACGAGAACTTCGTGAAGTTCGTAATGCGTGAGCAGAGGCTGCTGCAGATGTCCGCCCGCCCCGTGACCGAGGAGAACGTCAGGGCCTACATGACGGACCTGCTGCGCAGATAAGCGATAAACCAACCGATTCAGAACAGGAGACAGGAAATGAGAAAGCTACTTGAGCCCATCAAAATAGGTAATATGGAGCTGAGGAACCGCGTGGTCCTCTCCGCCATGGCAAAATATTTCTGCACCAACGGCTACATCGGCCGCGAGTACTGCGAGTACTACCGCAACATCGCCCACGGCGGCACCGCGCTCATCATCCCCGGCATCATGTGAGTCGAGCCGAAGTGGTACGGCCAGCACGAGCAGCCCTTCCTGAACGACGACAAGTACATCCCCGGCCTGAAGATGGCCATTGACGCCGTCCACGAGGAGGGCGCCAAGTTCGCCTGCCAGCTCTGGATGCCCGGCCACCTGCCCTACACCCAGGAGGACTACCCGGAGGAGAACGGCCAGAAGATAGCCGCCGTCAACTACATCCCCCGCGAGATGATCCCCGAGCTACAGCAGAAGTACGTGGACGCCGCGGTGCGCTGCGCCAAAGCCGGCACCGACGCCATCGAGTGGCACATGGCCCACAACTACCTGCCCGAGCAGTTCTACAGCCCCTATTTCAACCACAGGACCGACGAGTACGGCGCGCAGAACGTCGAGAACGCCATGCGCTTCTCCGTCGAGGTCATCGACCGCATCAAGGCCGCCTGCCCCGGCGTTGAGGTCATCGCCAAGATGAACGGCAGCGACTTCCACGAGGGCACCGCCTCCATGCAGTGGCTGGGCGACGCGGCCGTCATCCTCGAGCAGCACGGCGTGTCCATGATAACCGTCAACGGCGGCGGCGTCATCTCCCGCTTGACCGGCATGAGCGCCGACGGCAACGAGGAGGAGGGCTGGAAGGTGCCCTTCGCCGAGGTCGTGAAAAAGCGCGTCTCCATCCCCGTGGCCGCCTGCGGCTCCCTGCGGCACCCGGACTACATCGACTCCATCATCGAAGCCGGCAAGTGCGACCTCGTCGCGCTGGGCCGTCAGCTCTTCGCCGAACCCGAGTTCTGCAACAAGATCGCCGAGGGACGCGAGGACGAGCTGAAGTTCTGCGTCTCCTGCATGCACTGCCTGACCAAGACCAAGTTCGGCCCGAATCAGCCCGGCTGCACCGTGAATCCCCGCGGCCGCCGCGAGTTCTGCATCCCGCGCGAGCTGAACGTGAACGGCGACGGCCTGCCCGTTGCTGTAGTCGGCGCCGGCCCCGCCGGACTTGAGGCCGCCGTGACGCTCGCCAAGCGCGGCTTTGCGGTCACGCTCTTCGACAAGGGCGACAAGCTCGGCGGCAACATCAACCTCGCCAGCATGCCCATCGGCAAGTACAAGCTCGGCTGGATGGTCGGCTACTACGAGAACATGCTGCGCAAGCTGGGCGTCACCGTGCGCCTCGGCACCACCTGCACTCCCGAGATGCTCGAGGAGCTCAAACCCTACGCCGTGTTCATCGCCACCGGCTCCGTCGAGGCCATCCCTCCCCTGCCCGGCATCGGCGGCGAAGGCGTCATCCCCGTCCGCTCCTATCTGTGCGAGCGCCCGGAGATCAAGGACTCCAAGGTCATCGTGCTTGGAGCCGGCCAGACCGGCCTTGAGACCGCCCGCATGCTGGCCGTTGCCGGCAACGAGGTCACGGTCGTCGACATGCTGCCGGACGAGATCCCGCCCATCACGGACCACCGCCTAGACCTCAACTACGCCCGCGAGGCCGGAGTGAAGATCCTCATGGCCCACAAGGTCGTGCGCATAGAGGACAGCGCCGTCGTCGTCACCGACATGGCCACCGGTGAGGAGAAGTCCCTCCCGCGCGACAAGGTCATCGTGGCCCTCGGCGTCAAGTCCGACCGCGTGCTCTACGACGAGGTCAAAGACCGCTTCCAGAACGTGTTCAACCTCGGCGACAGCGACAAGCCCGGCATGGCCGTCTATGCCGTCAGCGCCGGCTATCTGGCCGCCGCCAACCTGCCCGCCAAGGACTACGTCGTCGACGAGATCTACTTCTCCGACATCGACTACCGCAAATGAGCAAAGAAAAACGCCGCCCCTCTCGGGCGGCGTTTTTTCGCTTCCGGCGGCGCTCAGATGGCCTTGTACTTGCTGATGATACCGTCGAGCACCGTGTCCACCAGCTTGTCCATCCTCTCCTCGGTGATCTCGTACTCCGTCTGCTTGTCGACGGCCTCTATGCCGAGGGAGATGACGTAGAAGTAGATCATGAACTGCTCCACGTCGGTGTCCGGGCGGAGGATCTTGTCGGCCACGGCCTTGCGGATGTTCTCGGTCTTCATCTCGTGGATCTCGCGCATTACCTGGTTTTGTATGTCACGCGCCTCCGTAAGCTTGGGGTTGGTGTCGATGCCCGCAAAGAGGACCTGCTCGGACAACCTCAGGTGCGACGATACGAGAAGGTCCTTGCGGACCTTCTCAAAAAAAGGCAGATCGCTTGTGAAGAAGCTGGTGTACTGCGCCTTCTTGCTGAGGAGGTGCCGCTTTGTCACGCTCTCATACAGGCCAAGCTTGTTGTTGAAGTAATAGTATATGGGAGTCCTGGTGATATTGAGCTCATTGGCTATATCATTGAGGTTCGTCCCCTCGTAGCCGTGCATCGAGAAGTGCTTGAGGGAAACGTCAAGAATTTCCTCTTCCGTGACCTTGAACTGCTCAGGTGTTCTGCTCATTTTGCTTCCTCTCTATAATATAATATATGGTAATGTAGTCATCGAATAAACCTGTCTGTTCTATTTAACGTCACCTTTATGCAATTGTCAATAATCCTTTTTAATTACGGTTAAGTTTTATGCAAATTTGCGCCTTTGCAAGGCTCCGGGATTGTGAAAAAGCTTTGACAAATCGGGCAGAATGTGTTAATGTACTTGAGTACGTCCGCGTGCTTGGTTGCGGGAGGCTCCTTTCACCCCCGTTACTCAGCCGCTGGAGAAAAGAAAACAGAAAGGAAGCACGCACAATGATCACCAAAGAGCAGAAGACCACCGTTATACTCGACAACGCCACCCACGAGGGCGACACCGGTTCGCCTGAGGTCCAGATCGCCATCCTCACCGAGCGCATCCGCCAGCTCACCGAGCATCTGAAGCAGCATCCGAAGGACGACCACAGCCGTCTCGGCATGTACAAGATGGTCGGCAAGCGCCGCCGCCTGCTCGACTACCTCGCGAAGAAGGACATTGAGCGCTACCGCGCCATCATCGCCAAGCTCGGCATCCGCAAGTAAGGACGCCGGCCCCGGCATCTTTTGAAGGGTATGAAGGTTTTTTATGTGGGGGACAATTGAATACGTCCCCCACATATTTTTTGCCTTCTCCCGCCTACCCCACCGAACCCGCGGGGCGGCCTTAGTATTTGATAAAGCGCCCGGACGCCGGACACTTTCTCAAGTGCTATGGCCAAGCTCCGCACAAATCAGACCACCTGAAAGGAGCACAACTGAATGATCATCAAGCACAAGGAATTCCCCAACAAGAAGGTCTACGAGATAGACTACTGCGGCAGGCCCCTCCGCATGGAGGTCGGCCGCATGGCTGAGCTCGCCAACGCCGCCGTCCTCGTGCAGTACGGCGAGACCACCGTCCTCGTCGCCGTCACCGCCTCTCCCCGCCCGCGCGACGGCATCGACTACTTCCCCCTCAGCGTCGACTTCAACGAGAAGCTCTACGCCGTGGGCCGCATCCCCGGCAGCTTTATGCGCCGTGAGGGCCGTCCCAGCCTGAACGCCATCCTGGCCAGCCGCCTGATCGACCGCCCGATGCGCCCCCTCTTCCCCTACGACCTGCGCAACGACGTCGCCATCCAGTGCGAGGTCCTCTCCGTTGACCGCGACTGCTCCCCCGAGATAACCGCCATGATCGGCGCCTCCGCCGCCGTGTCCATCTCGGACATCCCCTTCAACGGCCCCATCGCCGGCATCTCCCTCGGCTGGGACGGCGAGAAGTACCTCTTCAACCCCACCAAGGCTGAACGCGAGACCAACCGCATGACCGTCACCGTCGCCGCCACCCACAAGAAGGTCGTCATGATCGAGGCCGCCGCCAAGGAGGTCCCCGAGGACATCATGTACGAGGGCATCGTGCAGGCCCACGAGAAGCTCCAGCCCGTGCTCGACCTCATCGACATGATGGTCCGCGACATCGGCAAGCCCAAGTTCGAGTATGAGCACGCCGACTTCAACGAGGAGCTCTTCAACAAGATAGTCGAGGCCACCATGGACGAGGCTAAGGCCGCCATGGACACCGACGACAAGAACATCCGCGAGGAGCGCTGGAACAAGCTCATCGAGCACTGGCACGAGCTCTTCCTTGAGGAGTACCCCGACATGGACAAGTACCTCGAGGAGATCACCTACAAGTTCCAGAAGAAGATAGTCAAGGCCTGGCTGCTTGAGGGCCACCGCGTTGACGGCCGCCGCAAGGACGAGATCCGTCCCCTGGCCGCCGAAGTCGGCGTCATCCCCCGCGTGCACGGCAGCGGCCTCTTCACCCGCGGCCAGACTCAGGTGCTCAGCATAGCCACCCTGAACACTCTCTCCATGTCCCAGAAGCTCGACACCATCTGGGAAGAGGAAGAGAAGCGCTATATGCACCACTACAACTTCCCCGGCTACTCCACCGGCGAGGCCAAGCCCCAGCGCAGCACCGGCCGCCGCGAGTACGGCCACGGCGCTCTGGCCGAGAAGGCCCTCGAGCCCGTCATCCCCAGCGTTGAGGACTTCCCCTACGCCATCCGTGTGGTGAGCGAGGTGCTCAGCTCCAACGGCTCCACCTCCCAGGGCTCCATCTGCGGCAGCACTCTGGCCCTTATGGACGCGGGCGTGCCCATCAAGGCGCCCGTCGCCGGCATCTCCTGCGGCCTCATCCAGGACGGCGACGACTTCACCACCTTCATCGACATCCAGGGCGTTGAGGACTTCCACGGCGAGATGGACTTCAAGGTCGCCGGCACGAAGGAAGGCATCACCGCCATCCAGATGGACCTCAAGAACGACGGTCTGAAGCATGAGATCATCAAGGAGGCCCTGCAGATCACCCGCGAGGCCCGCATCCAGATCCTCGACGAGATCATGCTCCCCTGCATCAGCGAGCCGCGCAAGGAGCTGGCCAAGACCGCGCCGAAGATGATAAAGATGACCATCAACCCGGACAAGATCCGCGAGGTCATCGGCTCCGGCGGCAAGGTCATCCAGAAGATCTGCGCCGACACCGGCTGCAAGATCGACATCGAGGACTCCGGCAACATTTATATTGCCTCCGAGGACATCGAGGCCTGCCGCGCCGCGCGCCAGACCATCGAAAACATCGTGTTCGAGCCCGAGGTCGGCAAGCTGTACTACGGCAAGGTCGTACGCATTATCCCGATCGGCGCGTTCGTCGAGCTCGCCCCGGGCAAGGACGGCATGATCCACATCAAGGACCTCGAGTTCAAGCGCACCGAGAAGGTCGAGGACGTGCTGAACATCGGCGACATGACCTGGGTCAAGGTCAC
>ENA-UONX01002783-UONX01002783.1-human-gut-metagenome-genome-assembly--contig:-P74old-NODE-2783-length-11705-cov-6.745665_pt1 | contig 11705 bp, 10 predicted proteins | sample MGYA00242466_ERZ724013 | MGnify/ENA metagenome assembly ERZ724013 | reverse complement strand
GGAGGTATGAAAAATGGAACTTAAAGAAAAAATCACACTTGATATGCTCACAAACAGCCGTAATACTTCCAGCCGCAGCCCCTGATGTCCTGCCTGTGTCAAATCGGGATCTTCTTCTAATATTTGTTTCGCCGCCTGTTCTGTCTCTTGAATCAATTTCATATCCTTCAACATATCTGCTGCTTTCAACGGCGGTAAGCCGTGCTGCCGTTCCCCAAAAAAATCCCCCGGTCCCCGCAGCTGCAAATCTGCTTCTGCAATTTGAAATCCATCCCGCATCCGGCTCATGATCTGCATTCGCTGCCGGCAGGCATCCGTCACATGATCTGTCACCAGAATACAATAGCTTTGTGCATCTCCTCTGCCAACCCGACCTCGCAACTGATGCAGCTGTGACAGACCAAACCGCTCTGCATCTTCTATCATCATAATGGTGGCATTCGGCACATCCACACCAACTTCCACCACAGTCGTACAAACCAGCAAGTCCAGTGTCCCATCTCGAAACGCCTGCATAACGGTGTCTTTCTCTGCTGCTTTCATTTTTCCATGTAATAAACCCACACGGTACTGTGCAAATGCTCCCTTCTGTACCTGCTCTGCATACTGTTCCACTGCCTGTAACTCCACTTCCCCCTCTTCAATCATCGGGCACACAATATAAGCTTGCCTGCCCTGCTCCAGCTGCTGCCGTACAAAGCCATAGGCACGTTCCCGCAATTTCCCCGTGACCGCATAGGTTTCAACCGGCTTTCTGCCACTGGGCAGTTCTTTTAAGATGGAAAGATCCAAATCCCCATAAATCATCAGTGCCAATGTGCGGGGAATCGGTGTTGCTGACATAACCAGCTTATGCGGACAATTGCCCTTTTCCGCCAGCTGACCTCTCTGCTCGACTCCAAATCGGTGCTGTTCATCCGTAATCACCAACGCCAGATTGGCAAATGTCACATCCTTCTGAAAAATTGCGTGTGTCCCAACCAATACCATCAGACTGCCGTCCGCTGCTGCCGCTCGAACTGCCTTTTTCTCTTTTGCCCGCATGGAACCCGTCAACAATCCGACTGTGATACCAAGTGGCTCTAACATCTTTTGCAACGTAGCATAGTGCTGTCCCGCAAGAATTTCCGTTGGTGCCATCAGGGCACTTTGCACACCATTTTCCGCTGCAAAATAACAGGCAGCCGCTGCAACTGCTGTCTTACCACTGCCCACATCGCCCTGTAAGAGCCGGTTCATCGGGACATTCTGGCAGAGATCCTCTAAAATCTCTGAAACCGCTTTCTGCTGTCCGGCGGTCAGAGAGAACGGCAGAGCCTCATAGAACGGCTGCATAGAAACCGGCTGCATCTGCAAAGCCGTTTCCGTTTTACTTCTTCGCCGCAGCATTCGCATTCCAATTTGCAGTTGCAGCAATTCATCAAACGCAAGCCGCCGCCGTGCCTGCTCCATCTCTTCCAGATTGTGCGGAAAGTGAATCGCTGGCAGGGCATCCACCAACATCGGCAGATGATACTGGGTCAGCAGACTGCCAGGCATCCATTCAAATGGTTCTGCCTGTAACAATGCCAATGCCTGCCGAACATTGGTTTCCACCATATTCGTAGTCAATCCAGTGGTCAGCGGATAGACCGGACGAATTAGATCGGTACTGTCTGCCGGTATCACATGCGGCGAATAAATTTCCTTTCGGAGCAGATTGCCGCCAATTTTTCCGGACATGCAGTATGTTTTTCCAATGATCAGGGCATCCATCGCATAACTGCTGTTATACAATACAATTGTAATTTGAGCGGTATCATCCTCCGCAATTGCCCGAAACACGGTCAACCCACTTCGGATAAACTGTGGCGGCAGCTTTTGCAGAATCCGAACACGCAAAACCGCAATAGACTGATGCTGTGCCTCGGCAATGGTAACCGGATTCCGGTAATCCATGTAGTGCCGTGGGAGATGATACAGAAGATCATAGGGCGTTGTAATATGCAATTTCGCATAGAGAGCGGCTCGTTTTTGGGCAACATATTTTAGGGTTGTGATAGGCTGGAATAGGCTGTGCATTGTGCGAACGCTCCTTTCTAAACGTTTTCTATACGAGACTCCACTGCAAAGTGTATGCATGTAATTTTGCAATCAAGGATAGGATATATTATAACATAGCCTTTCCCAAAAAGCAATCTGTATCTATTCTGTACAAAGAATCAGCGAACAGGAAAAGCCCCTTTCCCAAAACTAAAAATGCAGGCGTGCAAAAAGTCTTCTTACATTGGAAATCCCAATTACCATAAAAATTAATTTTTCTCTGTTTCCATTCGCTATTGACATTTTTATGTTTACACGGTATGATCATAACAGAGCAATAAAAAAATAGAAAATCGGAGGAAACTGAAACCATGAAACCTTTGCTCATTCTTCTTGGTAAACTGATGATCAAAATCCTACAGTTATGCAAAAAGAATGCTGGGAACTTACCAGGGTGTGTACTCTGGTATCTGACACATCATCAATGCGTCAGCTTATTTACCGTAAACTGCCCCATTATTGCCGTCACCGGCACAAACGGCAAAACATCTGTTACAAACTATCTCTGCCAGCTGTTTCAAAAAACAGGAGCGAATGTAATCACCAACCATGCGAGAAATAATCTGGATACCGGGATCTGCTCTCTGCTGCTTCAATACTGCAACTGGCGGGGACAAATACAGGCAGATTACCTTGTTCTGGAAACGGATGAATCTCATATTCCAGTCGTCTATGACCAACTGAAACTGGAAACACTGATCGTACTAAATTTTTTCCGGGATCAGCTTGACCGGAATGGTGAAGTGGAAACTCTGATCCGTAAGGTCAATGACTTCTGCAAAACATTCAACGGCAACCTCATTCTCAACGGAGATGACCCCAACACTGCCCGACTTGGCAGAGCCAATCCCCATAACCCGAATGTGCAATATTTTCACGTCGAACCATATGCCTTTGCCACACACACCCTGTTTGAAGCCGGCGAGGGAAAGTTCTGTCCATTCTGCGGTACTGCACTCTCCTATGACTATTATCAGTATTCTCATATCGGAAAATTCCACTGTCCAGGCTGCGGCTACGGTACGCATCCCCCTGACGTCGTCACCACAGATGTGAACTTGGATCCCCCTTCTTTCCGCATCGGCAAACAAACCTATACCACTGCACTGAGCAGCATCTATCATATATACAATATGACTGCGGTGGTAGCGGCTGCAAAGTGTTATCACATCGACCAAAATCTACTCACACAGGTTATCTCCCATTATACTGTAAACAACGGTCGAATGGAAACCTTCCAGATGGGAACAAATGAAGTGATCCTGAACCTTGCGAAAAATCCAGTCGGTGCAAATATGACGCTGCGTGTCATGAACGAGACGGATGAGGAAAAAGAGCTGCTCTTTGTGTTGAATGACAATATCGCAGACGGTTTGGATGTCTCCTGGATCTGGGACATCAATTTCAGCACCTTTCACCGTGTCACCCGTGTCATAACTGCCGGCACCCGTGCCTATGATATTGCCGTGCGAATCAAATGCTCCGGTTACGATCCAGATAAAATCGTAGTTCGGCCGGAGCTGAAGGATGCGGTACAGGAACTGCATACCACACAGGGGAAAAAATTTATCATCGCCAACTACACGGCAGTACAGCCTACCCGTACTGCCTTACAGCGTTGGATTACACATCACGGAGGTGTTGTCCATGAAACCCCTTAAATTCCTGCACATGTATGCAGATATTCTGGATTTATACGGTGACAGCGGCAATATGGAAGTCCTGCAATACCGCTGCAACATGCGTCAAATTCCCTGTGAATGCCACTATTATCACCGTGCCGACCCCATACCGGACTTTTCTGCCTATGACCTGATTTACCTCGGCGGCGGTGCCGATCTGGAACAACGGATGCTTTCCGCAGACCTGCTTCGCTGTAAAAACGGATTACAAAAGGCATATGTGGAGGGGGTATTCTTCCTGATGATCTGTGGCGGCTATCAGCTGATGGGCAACTTCTACCGGGATGCTGACGGCAACGAACTGCCCGGACTGGGACTGTTCGACTACTATACCATTGCACCGAACAGCCGAAAGAAACGCTGTATCGGCAATATTGTCATACAAACCACAATCACCGGCGAACCGCTGGATGTTGTCGGATTTGAAAACCACGGCGGTCAGACCAGTGGTGTATCCAAACCGTTTGGAAAAGTACGCTTCGGAAACGGAAACCAGTTCCAGGGGACAGAAGAGGGCTACTGCGAAAAAAATGTGATTGCCACCTACCTGCACGGTCCCCTGCTTTCCAAAAACCCAAAGCTGGCAGACCATATTCTTTGTTCCTGCTTACAGCGTCATGCAGACAAACCTGTTGTCCTGCCGCCGCTGGATGATGCATTGGAAAATGCCTGCCATGACATTTTATGTGCAAGGTTTTTGAAAAAAGAGCATGAAAATCAACATCGCAAAAAATGACAAAATGTAACAAAATTATACTTGACAAAATGCAGTGTATTGTGTTATACTAATCTCCTATCACACAGATTGTTTCATAAAAAAACAGGCACGGAAACAGAATAGGAGAACCAAGGATGCATATACTACTCATCGGTGACGTTGTCGGCAACGCCGGCTGTTGCTTCTTACAGGAAAAACTCCCGCAGCTGAAGCAGACATATCAAATTGACCTGACCATTGTCAACGGCGAAAATTCCGCACAGGGCAATGGCATTACAAAACACTCGATGGAACAGCTTTTTTCCGCTGGTGCGGATATCATTACCACTGGCAATCACTGCTTTCAACGGCGAGAGGCACTTTCCATTTATGAAAAAGAAACCGTTCTGCGGCCGCTGAACTATCCGGAGAGCTGCCCCGGACATGGCTGTACCATCTGGGACAACGGTCCCTTTCAGGTTGCCGTCATCAACCTGATGGGAACGGCTTACATGGATCCCCTCGACAACCCGTTTACTGTCATCGAACAGTTCCTTCCTACTCTGGAAACGAAAAATATTATCGTAGACTTTCACGCAGAAGCAACTGCTGAAAAGAAAGCCATGGGCTATTTTCTCAGCGGAAAGGTTTCTGCTGTGATTGGCACCCACACCCATGTACAAACTGCAGATGAAACCATCCTGCAGCACCACACCGGTTACTTGACCGATGTCGGCATGACTGGCGGCGAATATTCCATCCTTGGTGTTGCCGTCAAACCGGCACTCGACCGCTTCCGCTTTCGGTTTGCACAGCGGTTCACGGAGGCTTCGACTCCCTGTTTTGGAAACGGTGTCCACCTCGAATTGGATACATCCTGTGGCAAATGTACGAAAATAGAGCGTATAATTTTTAGGTAATGCACAAATTTTAAGGAAAGGGCTTGCTTTTTTCTTCCCGCTATTGTATAATGAATATGCGTTACGCTAAACAACAGCAAAACAATGAAGGATTGAAAATTGTGTTATGACTGGAGGACGTTTTTCTATGGAGATTTTAAAAGTATCATCCCACTCATCCCCGAACTCTGTTGCCGGTGCCATTGCCGGTGTCATCCGTGAAAAGAAAATGGTGGAAGTGCAGGCAGTTGGTGCCGGTGCCGCCAACCAGGCAGTCAAAGCTATTGCCATTGCAAGAGGGTATCTGGCACCGATTGGCGTGGATCTGATCTGCATCCCGGCATTTGCCAACATTTTAATTGATGGAGAAGAGCGGACAGCGATCAAGCTGATTTGCGAAGAACGCTAAACCCCGCCGAAACGGAACGCTGCAGCCTGTCGGCAGCGTTTTTGCGTATAAAAATAACATCACAGCGTAACGAATCCAAGCACAAAATAACCTATACTACAAGAAAGAGATGAGGATTGTTTATGGACACCGTCCGATTATGGATATTCGGATTTTCTGCAGCAGCCATTTTATTTTTACTGCTGCACATTTGGATTGCCTCTGGCATTGCAGCCATGAAAGAACTACGGCCAAAATGGAAGACCCTTTCTTCTCAGCCTGCCCTTTCGCCCACCCTGCAAAACCTACTGCAAAAACCAAAACTGTTGAAACGAATGGGAACGGCACAGCAAATCTTTTTTCACGCTCTGTTCCCCTGCCTGGTGGCTGGTGCCATTATACCGCTCGGACTTACTTATATCCCGGACTGGATCACCATAGAAGGGTATATCGTTATCTTACTGGCAATTACAATGCTTTGTTCCCTATTCATTTTTGTTGTCAGTGCAGCATTGCCGCTGCGTGCTTGTAAAGAGCCGGAAAAGCGGCTGGCAAAAAATCAAACGTTATTTTCTTTTCTGCTCTGCTGTCTAAAGCCGATACAGGCTGCTATTGCCGGTCTGATTCGTCTTTTCTGCGGAAAGGATGCTGTTTCTGAAACGGTCACCGAAGAAGAAATTCTCTCCATCGTGGATGCCGGCACAGAAAACGGTCTGATTGCCACCCAGCAGAAGGAAATGATTGACAACATTTTGGAATTTGACGATGTGGATGTTTCCGATGTTATGACACACCGCCGGAAAATTGTCGGTGTGGATGTGAATATGAAAATCATGGATGTCGTCTATCTGGCGGTGAATGAAAGCTATTCCAGAATGCCGGTTTACCGGGAAAACATGGACAATATCATCGGTGTCCTGATTGTAAAGGATTTACTTGCCCTGATTGGGGCAGACAATGTGGACCATTTCAACATCCGGCACTTTATGCGGGAGGTGCTGTATGTGCCGGAAACAGCGAAGTGCAAAAATGTTCTGACGGAAATGACACGGCACAATGCACAAATGGCAGTTGCCGTAGACGAATACGGCGGAACGGCTGGTATTGTGACAGTGGAAGACATCTTAGAGGAAATTGTCGGCAGTATCCGGGATGAATATGACGAAGAAGAGGCAGAACAGGAAATCCGAATGGTCTCCGATCATATTTACATCATCAAAGGTTCTGCGGATCCGGAAGACATCCTGCCAAAGTTAGGGATTTCGCTGCCGGAGGGAGATACCTTTGATACCATGAGCGGTTTTCTGGTCGAACAGCTTGGACGCATTCCGGACGCAGAGGAAACACCCGTGATTACATATGGACAGGTTCGGTTTACGGTACTGCTGATTGAAGAAAACTGGATTGCAAAGATTAAGGCAGAAGTTTGTGTCCCGGAAGAAGAAAAAGCTGATAAATTGTAAATCTAATATATACATAATATGATATCAAAATAGTATGAAAAAACAGGGAAGTATTTTGTTCGCTTCCCTGTTTTTTTATTTTGGTTTGCAAAATAGGATTCCGTTTCTGTTCCCTCGCTTCTTTTTACTGAAAAAGTGTTCCTCATTCTTTTTCATCCGTGCGTTCTAACAAATAATCAATGGACACTTGATGAAAATCAGCAAGACGGATTAAAATTTCTGTGGGAATATCCAGAATGCCTCTTTCATAATCGCTATAAACTCTTTGACTGCAATGTAGTATTTTTGCGATTTGCGTTTGTGTCATATCTTTGTCTTCCCGCAAATCTCGAATTCTTTTGTACATTTTACATCACCAGTTATATTATACGTTAGCGGATTATCCGCTATTGACTTTTAGCGTAAAATCCACTAAAATAGAATTGTAGGTGATAGGAATAAAAACAGAATAGGTGGTAAAAATGCACAAAACGTATCAAAGAATTCGTGCCTTACGCACAGACGCTGGTTTGACACAAAAGCAAATTGCACAGTATTTAGAAATCTCCCAGGCAGGATACTCCAAATATGAAACCGGTCAACGAGACATCCCTACCAAGGTCCTATGTGCACTGGCAAATTACTACCATGTGCCAGTTGATTACATCATGGAGCGAACCGATGTGAAAAAACCACATCCGAAACCGAATCCATAAAAAAGGCGTTCCGATTGCTGCGAGAACGGTTCAGCAATCGGAACGCCTTTTAAACTTTGTATATATCATTGCAACATTATGAAAATGAATGCAGTCCGTCGTCTATGACCTGCCGCAGCCGCTCCGCAGCCTCCTCCATCACCCCTTCCGGTACACTTGAATAGTTCAGCACCAGTGTATGGGCATCCGCTCGCTCTTTCTGTGCATAATACGAGGACAAACATGCCACACGCAGTCCCTGCCGTTCTGCACGCTGCACCAGCTCTGCATCACTGACACAAGTCTTTACCCGCAGCAGAAAATGCAGTCCTGCCTCCTCCTCCGCAATTTCGGCGATCTCCTCTGACATGACAGCACGCAGACTGGTAATCAACTTGTCCCGTTTTTGCCGGTATCGATTCCGCATTCGGTTGATGTGGGTTTCAAAGTAACCCTCTGCAATAAAGTGTGCCAATACCAGCTGTTCAAAAACCGAGACGGTACAGGCATAAAACCCCAGTTTTTCATAAAACCGCACTGCCAAGGGCGGCGGCAGCACCATATAGCCAATCCGGATCGTAGAAGAAAGACTTTTCGTAAACGTATTCATATAGATTACCTTGCCTGTTGCATCCATGCTCTGCAAGGTAGGCAGCGGTTTTCCGGTCATACGAAATTCAGAATCAAAATCATCCTCAATGATATAACGGTTTTCCCGTTCCGTTGCCCATCCCAACAGTGTATACCGACGGCTCACCGGCATCACAATTCCAGTTGGATAGTGGTGAGAGGGAGAACAGTGCACCACGTCTGCACCGCATTCCTGCAAATCCGCCACAGAAATACCCTGCTGATCAATCGGTACTGCCGTAAATGCAACACGATGACTGCGGTAAATGTTTGCAATTTTTGCGTAGCCGGGATCTTCTGCGGCATAATGACAATCATAGCCCAGCAGCTGAATCAGTAAGCCATAGAGAACATCGGTACCCGCACCAATGATGATCTGTTCCGGTGCAACATGTATCCCACGGAACGCCTGCAAATGATCCGCAATTGCCTGCCGCAGCTCTGCAACACCCCCGGCAGGGGCATTCTGCATCAAGTCCTGCTGGTGCTGTGTCATACACTTTCGCATCAAGCTGTTCCAGACAGAAAAGGGAAAGTTATCCGGTTCCGTATGATTGCTGACAAAATCGGCAAACCAAACGGGAGCCACCTTGGGTACAAACAGTTGTACATCCGGCTTGGAAACGGGTTTCTGCTGGCGGATATCAGCCACAAAGAAACCCTTCCTGGGCAAGGAATAGAGATACCCTTCTGCCACCAACTGACCGTATGCACTTTCCACTGTCATGACACTAATCCCCAGATGCAGTGCAAATGTACGCTTGGACGGCATTTTTGTACCAGGCGACAAAATGCCTGAAATTACGTCGTTTTTAATGCATTGATAGAGGTGCTGATAAAGGGATTCTGACCCGATATCGGTAAAGGAATAGGTAAGCATGTGCACATCTCCTTTGCAAACTGACCTGACTGAAATGGTTTGAATTGAGTATTTACATCAGGTCAGATTGCGGTATACTAAGAGTATAGCAAATTTTTTCGGAGTCGTCAACAGAACAAGTGTAATTCGCCGAACAGCGAACTATGGTCAAGCTGATTCAGCTTGGCGGAGAGGTGCAGGGGAACAAGCTGTTCCCCTGCAAAGTAAACGAGTTTGGACACGTTGCCGGATAAGGAACCACTTTCCGCTGTCCGCCCTCTGAAATAACAAAATGATACGCAGCAGAAAAATTTAGAAGAAACCGACTGCAGGTCTGAACGCAAAAACAGGGCGGACAGCGGACACAGGCAGAGAGCAAAGCGATTCTGCCGGACAATTCAGAAAAGGTTTTCCTAAGAAGCCATTCACGCACATCTTCTAAATAGAACGTTCTAATCTCCGCCGGTGAAAACGCTACGCTGCCCACCCACACCTCGGCAGCATTTTTGAAAAACTGCTGCACCGAAACCCTTTTTATTTCGCCATTCGGCGGAGAACCCTCTTTCAATTCTTTGATTACCCTAAATTTTATGATAAAGGAGATTCTTCATGATGGAAAATCAAACACAAGTAAAACTGAATCGAGAACTCGCTCAAATGCTCAAGGGCGGTGTCATCATGGATGTCACCACACCGGAACAGGCAAAAATTGCAGAAGCTGCCGGTGCCTGTGCTGTTATGGCACTGGAACGCATTCCGGCTGACATCCGTGCTGCTGGCGGGGTTTCCCGTATGAGCGACCCGAAGATGATCAAGGGCATTCAGAATGCTGTCAGCATTCCGGTTATGGCAAAGTGCCGAATTGGTCATTTCGCAGAAGCACAGATTTTGCAGGCAATTGAAATTGACTATATTGACGAAAGCGAAGTGCTCTCACCGGCAGATGACGTACACCACATTGACAAGACTGCCTTCAAGGTACCGTTTGTCTGCGGTGCAAAGGATCTCGGGGAAGCCCTGCGGAGAATCGCAGAAGGTGCAACCATGATCCGGACAAAGGGCGAACCAGGTACTGGTGACATTGTACAGGCTGTCCGCCATATGCGGATGATGAACAAGGAAATTGCACGGCTGACCTCTATGCGGACAGATGAACTCTATGAGGCTGCCAAGCAGCTGCAAGTACCATATGATCTGGTTTGCTATGTACACGAAAACGGACGGCTTCCAGTTGTCAACTTTGCAGCCGGTGGTGTAGCAACGCCAGCAGATGCTGCTCTGATGATGCAGTTGGGTGCAGAAGGCGTTTTCGTTGGCTCTGGTATCTTCAAGTCTGGTAATCCAGAAAAGCGTGCCTCTGCCATCGTCAAGGCAGTCACCAACTACAATGATGCTGCAATGCTGGCAGAATTGTCTGAAGACCTGGGCGAAGCAATGGTCGGCATCAATGAACAGGAAATTGCTCTGCTGATGGCAGAGAGAGGAAAGTAAGCCATGAAAATTGCAATCCTTGCGGTGCAAGGTGCGTTTGCAGAACATGCAAAACGGGTGCAGGAATTAGGGGCAGAACCGATCGAACTGCGGCAGAAATCCGATTTACTGCAAAGTTATGACGGTTTGATTCTGCCAGGCGGTGAGAGTACCGTACAGGGAAAGCTACTGAAAGAACTGGACATGTTCGAGACGCTGCACAGCCAAATCGAAGCAGGTCTGCCAGTTCTGGCAACCTGTGCCGGACTGATTCTGCTGGCGAAGGATGTCGCAAACGACACCAGACGGTGCTTCTGCACGTTGCCTATCACAGTACAGCGGAATGCCTACGGTCGGCAGCTTGGCAGTTTTCATACGGTTGCACCATTTGCCGGATTGGGCGATATTCCGATGACCTTTATTCGTGCACCGTATATTGCATCTGTGGAAGACGGCGTAGAAGTGCTGGCAACGGTAGAAGAACGGATTGTAGCAGTTCGTTGGAAACAGCAAACAGCGGTTGCCTTTCATCCGGAATTGGATGCCGATATGCGGATTCATGAAATGTTTCTCAAGCAGTGTTAATATAAAAGAGAGAAGCCCATCACAGGGCTTCTTTTTTTGAAACAAGCAAAACCCGCCGAACGGCAAGCGAAAAAATTTTTTCGGTGCAACAAGGTTTTCCAAATTGCTGCTGAGGAGTTGCAGTGACGAATAGCAGGACACAATAGGCGAACAAGAAAGAAAAAAGAAAGACCGTTGGGGAAACCAACAGTCTTTCTAATGGAAGAGATAATACAATGCAATGGAGCGGATTACGAGGCTCGAACTCGCTACCTCCACCTTGGCAAGGTGGCGCTC
>ENA-UONX01002780-UONX01002780.1-human-gut-metagenome-genome-assembly--contig:-P74old-NODE-2780-length-11732-cov-14.269675_pt1 | contig 11732 bp, 12 predicted proteins | sample MGYA00242466_ERZ724013 | MGnify/ENA metagenome assembly ERZ724013 | reverse complement strand
TATGGGAAGAATACATGGAAAAGAGCGATGATATCCGCTACCGTATAGGTTCCAAGGAGATATATGAGAAGAGAAAAGAGACGATAGAGAGGAACTTCGGAACCGCGAAAGAGCATCATGCTATGAGATATACCCAGCAGATTGGCAGAGAGAAGATGGCGATGAAAGTAGGGCTAACTTTTGCATGCTTAAATATGAAAAAGCTAGCAAGGATACTATGCAAAGCGGGGCCGGATACACCTAAAAAATCAGCAATTTTTATCATACTGAAAGGTAAGATAGAAAAAATGAAAATGAAGCCAAGAAAAACCCCGGACGATCATACAATCTGTCCGGGGTTTGTCTACGGTCTGGCCACTTCAATTTTTGAAGTGGTTTTTTTATGCCAATTTTCAGGAGGTGCAGATGTGAAAAAAGAAAACACAATGATGAAAGAAAGAAGTAAAAAAGAGCCGGAGGATGACGAGGAGGGAAAATCGCAATGAAGAAGAAAAGAGAACGCTATTTGTTGAGGTTTATGGTGATAATCTATGTGGCGATTGTGTTTACGATGACTTTGGGGACGGGAATTGTATGCGCAGCCAGTGATCCGTTGGCAGTGATTGGTAACTTATCGACTTTTATTTTTTCTTTGATCCGAGCAATCGGGTTGATTTTGCTCGGCTTTGGTATCGTGCAGATTGGTTTGTCGTTAAAATCTCATGATCCTTCACAGCGTGCAAATGGATTTCTGACCTTGGCTGGCGGCGTTGTCATCACTTTTACAAAGGAGATACTGGAGCTGATTACGGGCTGAAGAGCGAAAGGCAGCAGCAGGCTGCCTGATACATAGTTTAATATGGATATGGAAAAATATGAATTGACAAATATGAAAGTATGGAATATATTTTAATTAGCAAATCGGCAATTTATCTATAATTTTGCCGATTTGATAAAATGAGGTGATGAATAATGAACAGAGAAATAAATTGGGATCGTTTATCGAAAGCAAATTATTTTGACCGCGATGAATTATTTTCGGCGATGAAAAGTGTGGAACCGGATTTGACTGAATCGAATTTCAAAGCAAGATTACAAAAGCTGCTGCAATCAGAAGAAATTGGCAGAGTTGGCCGTAATGCCTATTGTGTTTGCAAAAAAAACTTGCGCCTTTATTCGCATGAATATAGTGAGTTAGCAAATAATTTAGCTACCTTTATACGAAAAAAGCACGAATATCTTGACTTTAGAATCTTTGAGTTGGTACAGCTTAATGAATTTCTTAATCATCAGATTGCGCACAACATTATTTTCCTGTCAATCGAAGCAGATTTGCAGGATTTTGTGTTTGAGGAACTAAACGAGAAATATGAGAGAAAAGTTTTCATTGATCCGACACTGGAATTATTCCATCGTTATATGACGGATGATATGATTGTAATCGGTAAACTTCCTTCTGAAGCGCCAAAAGGCAGAACGGAATTCTGGCATACAGATCTTGAAAAGCTGCTTGTCGATACGATGAACGATGAAATAATCGGAAGCACTTTTGACAAGGCAGAACTACAGACGGTATTTGAAAATGCGTTCGAAAGCTATATCGTCGATGAAAGCAGGCTTTTCCGCTATGCACGGAGACGCTCGGTGGAAAGGGAAATGCGCACTTTTATCAAAGAAAATACAGATGTTATGTTAAGACTGGGGCAGAAAAATGATCACAAAGGAAAATTATGACAAAAACCACATTCTTTTACTACAGGAAAAAAGCAAGCGGGATCCGCAGCTTTTAGAAAGAACACTTCATGCGTTTGGACTTTTGGAAGCTTTGTGTAAAGTAAATATGCCGTTTATATTCAAAGGTGGGACCTGTCTGATGCTTCTTTTTGAACATTCAGGGAGATTATCTACAGATATAGATATTATCGTAAAGCCGGGAACTCCTATTGAACGGTACATCGACGCAGCGGGAAAAATTTTTCCATTCCATAAACAAGAGGAGCAGATAAGAGTAGGCAGGAATCAAATAGAAAAAAGACATTTCAAATTTACTTACACCTCTCCCATTAGTGGCAAGGATATTTATATTTTGTTAGATGTGGTATTTGAAAATAGCCCTTATACCAATATTATTGAAAAAGAAATAAAAAGCGAGCTGCTTTTGAGCGAGGGTGAAAATCTGCGTGTACAAATACCGAGCGTTAACTGTATTCTGGGAGATAAATTGACCGCTTTCGCTCCACATACGACGGGAATACCGCTGAATGTAGGAAAGGATATGGAAATTATGAAGCAAATGTATGATGTCAGTATTCTGATTGATCATTTTGACAACTTTGATGAAATGTCTGACACTTACAAACATGTTGCAGAGCAGGAAATGTCATATAGAGGAAATATAGGCAGCATTGCAGATGTCATGCAGGATACTTTTGATACAGCGTACTGCATTGCTTCCAGAGGCAAAGTCCTTACGGATGAGTATCCTTTGTATGTAAATGGCATACGAAGTTTGAGAAGTCATATTTATGCAGAGAATTATTCTGCGGAAATAGCGGCTATCCGTGCAGTAAAGATTATGTACACTATGGCTTGCCTGCTGAAAAATGTGCCTTTTGAAAGAATTGAAAACTGTGCTGATTACAAAGAGGATAAGTATCTTGGCAATAAGATCTTACCTCTTAAATATCTACGCAAGATTGATCTGGAAGCGTATGCATATTCTATCAAAACAGATCGTCTTCTAAGCCTGTAAACATAATAATCCGACGCTGATTGGGAAACCGGTCAGCTTTTTATTTTGCCCAGAAGGAGGTGATAGGGTATGACGAACAGAAATGGGAAAGAAAGGAGGAAAGACATGTGTCCGACAACTGGGTAGTGCAAAATTTGCAGAATTCGCTGGAAAGCTGGAACAGCAAACTGTCAGAAGTCTGGCGGCTACTTACTCAATCTCCGGAAGAGTTCCGCGGCGGGGGTATATGGTCGGTCATACAGGATATTCATGGAGCGCTGCTTGCCATAGGTTTGGCTTTGTTGGTGCTTTTTTTCGTTGTGGGAGTAGTCAAGACCTGCGGCAGCTTTGCCGATGTGAACTTCTGTTAGAGAACATATACAACTGAATACGGATTTATCTGATGGCAAGCACTTGCAACTATCCGAGAAAAGAACGGATATATGCAGGTGCTTTTCTTTTTCAAAAAATCAGAACACAGTGTCCAAAATCGGCTATCCGCACGGGCTGTAAGGTAGGGGGCAAGTCTGCCCGTCTGTACCTTGACAACTTCACAGCAGCCGCCGGAGGGATACCTGCCGCAACGGACAGTGCCGCCATGATACGAGCACACCCATTGCTTAATCTATGCACAGCATAGGCAGTGACAACGCCGCTTTGGGAAAGTGTGGAACCGTATGGAATGGCTGTGCTTACATATCCCCGTCCTTGTGGCAGGGATATAAAAATTTTAAGGAGGTCGAATGCCTATGGACAAGTATGCAACAACCAGACGAAAGCGGAAGGAGGACACCCATGCAAAAGCTGAACATGAATATAACTGAATTTCTAATTGTTTTGAAGCAATACTCGGACTGCTTGCGGCGTTTCTCCAAATCTCTGCTGAAAGATATGGTAGAAATTTGATACTCCATGATAGCCAACTGCTTTTGCGATGTCGCCAGTGGACATATCGCTTTTTTCAAGAAGCTCCAGAGCAAGTTCCATCCGCAATGCCCGAATGTATTCCCCAATGCTTTTGCCTTCTGTAAGCTGAAATGCTTTTTGGAGCTTGTTACAATCCGGGAGCAGCCGATAGAATTGACCGTCAAGGAATTTGAAATCTTCTCGCTGCTTATCTTAAATCCGAAGCGGGTATTTACCTATGAAATGCTTATGGAATTATTATGGGAAGAAGATTACACTTACTATTCCCGCAAAGCAGTCAATAACCATGTGAGCAATCTGCGGAGGAAGTTAAAGATCGCTCCTAACCTGCCAGACTATGTGAAAAGCGTCTACGGTATCGGCTATAAGTTTGAAGCAAAATGAAAGGTGCGACAGCGTTGTATGTATGCTGTCGCACCTTTTTAATCATCTTTTTTACAAACCAAACAAAGCCAATCTTTTTGGTTTTGGTCTACCTCGATTTTTGAAAACCCAGCATTTTCCAATTCTTTCTCAATCTGCTCGGAAGTATAAATTGTCATGCCGTGGATTATATCTGTCCATTTTTCGTCCTTTGTATTTTTCCCATTGGATTCATTGCATATCAGGAAAGTTCCTCCATTTTTAAGCACACGATATACTTGCTGAAAAGCAACTTGAATACCGGGCCAAAAGTAGATTGTTTCAAAGGCAGTTACCAAGTGAAAACTGTTTTCTGAAAACGGCAGATTCATAACATTGCCTTGCAAAACTTCGCATCGGCCTTCCTGAATTGCTGCCCGATTAAGTTTTTTCGACTTCTGAACACTAACTTCGGAGTAGTCAACGCCAGTTATGTGTCCATTTGAACTTTTTCCCAAAAGGCGTTTGAGGTTAGCCCCTCCACCGCAGCCAATATCCAGACAGAAATCATCGTCGCGGATTTTTATGTGCGTCAAGCCCCATTCTGCAAGTGCGGCATGGCCGGTGTTCATCATATTGACCATGATCTTCCCGGCGAATCCTTTTGGTTTGCAGGTGTTTTGAAAGAAAGACATATTTTTTCTCCTAATTTAACATGATGCGAAAGATTGGCAAGCGCCGATTCTCCGAAGTTTTCCCGCAGAGTAGGAACTTAAATTTCTCCGGGCGTAACGCCATATCTTTTTTTAAAAGCGTCGATAAAATGGCTTGCGTTGGTATATCCTACCATCCATACCACGTCTTTTACCTTGTACTTTCCGCTTTGCAGCAGGCGGTAGGCCATCTCCATTCGTTTTTCCACGATGTATTCATAAACCGTGCAATTAAAACAGATTTTGAACCCCTGTTTCAATTTGGTTTCGCTCAAAAAACATTGTTCGGCAATCTGTGCGATTGTCAAAGGATGGAGGAAATGATTGTCGATAATTTCCCTCGCTTTCATCAAGCATCGGTAATCTTCTCTGGAAATATCTTTGGTATTTTTCTGCTTGCCAATCGCTTCATCACAAAACAAAGACAGCAGTTCTAAAACCTTTCCTTCCAGATACAACTTGCGCAGCTTCCGCTCGGGCGGGCAGTCCAACAACTGCTGTAAAACAAGGCGTATCTCCGGTGTGGTGGAAAATACATGGGTACAAATCTTATCATCCCGCCGAATTAAATGCGCTGCTTCTAAATCTTCTGTCAGTGGGGAAAAACGTCCTTCCTCCAGCGAAATGCTCAAGGTATGGTAAGGCTGCTCGGAACCGAAATGGCTTACGCACTGTGAAAACGTCCCACATTGCAAACTGCACTGTGTTGGGGAAAGCTGGTAGTGCTCGCCTTGCTTTTGGCGATAATCCCATTCGCAGATCCCATTCATACAGAAGGAAAGCTGAAAGACCTTGCGCTCTGGATATTCTTCGTACAATTCCGTTTCCCGCTTAAAGGCCATTTCAGACTAAACCAAAAACAGTCCTTTGGATAACTCCTGCATACCCACAAAACCATCGGCAACCTGTTTTGTGAGATCAAAGCAGTTGCCGGTTTGTTTATGCCCTACGGTACCCGAAAGGCCGGAAACCTGAAAAGAGTGAGGCATATATTCGGGGGCGGACCATTGTAAAAGCATACTGCCAAACTCCTTTCACAAAAATAATAGTTAGCAATAACTAACCACATAATATCACATCTGCTTGCGAAAATCAAGTCGCTTCAAAAACAGATTTGCCGTGTTTTTGCAAAGCAGTGTGCAATTCGCATTGACAAGCAGCAAAAAGAACGCTATAATAATGTCGTTATCGATAATGATGTTATTATTTAGGCGCAGAGGAGTGAAGACATGGCCAATAGGGATCATTCCCTGGATGATGGGATCATTCAGGCTGCTTATTCGGAATTTCTTGCTTACGGCTTTCAGAAAGCCTCTCTGCACAAGATCGCCGAAAAAGCCGGTGTTACTACGGGGGCAATCTACACAAGATACAAGAATAAAGACGCGTTGTTTGCCAGTCTGCTTCAGGATTTTTTTGAGACGATGCAGGTTCTCTTTGCTCCCATCGCGGAAGAATACGAAAAAGCAAAGTGCAGCGCGCAGCCGGATGATATCCTCCGCGCCATAAACGCCGAAGAACAGGTATATTTTCAACTGCTGACCGAGCACTGCAATGACTGCACTTTATTTTTCTGCCGCAGCGATGGCAGCTCCATGGAAACCGTGCTGCATAAACTAATGGATCAAAAAGCGGAACAAACGGTGGAATTCTTTTCGCATATCTATGGGAAAGCGCCAAATGCCGATGCGATCCGTCTTTTGATGGGCTCACAGTTCTGGTACTTCCGCCAGCTGCTGGATCAGCATATGGAGGAAGGCAGAATGCTTACCTGCTTACAGGCAGTCCTTGATTTCACCAACGCTGGCTGGCGGCAGCTATGCGATACCTTGCAATAAATCCGAAAAGTTAATTCGGACGGTCCATCCGTCCGTTTCTTACGGCCGCTGGTTAGAGACGGCTAACTAATAAGAAAAGAGTTTGCGATGATAGATTTTGAATTTGAATTTCAATATGCAGAAGAAAAGCAGCCCACCTTGCAAAAAGTCGGCGGCAGCATCCCAGCCGGACGCTGTGTGGTGCTCTGCGGCGGCAGCGGCTGCGGAAAGTCCACACTGCTACGGTGCATCAACGGATTAATCCCCCAGTTTTACGAGGGAGAGCTAAAAGGCTTTTGCCGCCTGAACGGGCAGGACACCGCCGGGATGAGTATCGGCGAAATCGGCGAGCTGGCAGCATCGGTATTTCAGGATCCGCGAAGTCAGTTTTTTACCGTGAACAGTTCCAATGAAGTGGCCTTCGGTCTTGAAAATCACGGTCTGCCGCAAGATAAAATCCGACGGCGGGTAGATGAGGCCTTCCGGATCTTTCATCTGGAGCGGCTGAAGGATCGCAATGTCTACGAGTTGTCCAGCGGCGAGCGACAGCTCATCTCCATCTTGTCCGCGTGGGCAATGGACACAGATATTTTTCTGCTGGATGAGCCCACGGCCAATCTGGACTTTGCAGCCACGCAGCAGTTAAAAGAGATTCTGCTTGCCCTGAAAAAGCAGGGCAAAACGCTGCTGCTCAGCGAGCACCGACTCTACTATCTTGCCGACATTGCCGACGAATTTTGGGTCATGGCAGACGGCGAGATCAAAGGAAAATATACTGCCGCAGAGGCAAAGGCGTTCTCAGTGGAGCGGAGACAAACACTTTCTCTGCGCACGCTCGACCTTGCGGAGATCACCGTGCCGGAGAAAGAGCCGCTGCCGAAAACCGCGCCGACGGCGCTTGCCGTCTCAGATGTCTGCTATACATACGGCAGGAAGGCCGGAGATACCCTCTCTGGTGTCAGCTTTTCCGTCCGTGAGCATGAGATCGTCGGCCTTGTGGGCGCAAACGGCTGCGGCAAAACGACCATCGGCAAGCTGATTGCAGGGCTTTACCGCCCCTCCGGCGGCAGGATAATGCTTTTCGGAAAGCCGCAAAATCCAAAGCAGCTGCAAAAGCAAGTGCTGTTCATCCTTCAGGAGGCGGAGTTCCAGTTCTTCACAGGCTCCGTCCTGCACGAACTGCAATACGGCCATGCGGTGACACCGGAGTTTGAAGCAAAAACGGAAGCGCTGCTGAAAAGTATGGATATGTGGGACTGCCGCAACCGGCATCCCTTTTCCCTCTCCGGCGGGCAGATGCAGCGTCTGACGCTGATGATGGCGTATCTATCCGACAAGCCGATCGTCATACTGGACGAGCCGACAGCAGGACAGGACGCGGAAAGTCTGGAGCGGTGCGCAGCGCTGATCCGGGAGATGCGGAAAGAAAAGACTGTTCTCATCATCACCCACGACCCTGAGCTAATTGCAGGTGCGTGTGACCGCTGCATTGGGCTGTCGGATGGGCATGCAGAAATAGAATTTCCCGTTCATTCGGAACGAGATTTGCAAGCGGTACGGCAATATATGGAGCGCTTCCATCTTTCCAATGCTCCTGCGAAAAAACAGCATAAAGAACGATTCCACCCGGCAACGAAGCTGCTTTACTGGCTGGCCCTGCTGGTCGTGATCTCCACATCCAACAACCACTTAGTTTATGCCGTATATACGGCACTGATCCTGCTGACCGCAGCGGACGGCTGGCTCGGAACGGCGCTGGCAGGCGGGATGAGCTTTGGGCTGCTGTGGGCGGCAAACGCTCTGCTGCCGGGCACGGTGTTTTCCTTTATGCTGGTGCTGTTCCCGCGGATCATTGCCGTTGGCATTTCCATGCGGACGCTGATTGGGCGGAATGAAGCCAGCCGTACCCTGGCAGCGCTGCGCAATCTGCGCCTACCGGAGCGGCTGATCATGATCGTGGCGGTGATTTTCCGCTTCTTCCCCGTTCTGTCGGGAGACATGAAGTTGCTGCGGCAATCCATCCGCACCCGGGGCGCGTTTGTGACGCCATGGCAAAAGTTGCGTGCGCTGCCATCCTATATCGAAATACTGACCGTGCCGATGGCTTTGCGCGTTATCCGCATCGCCGAAACGCTGTCCGCCTCCGCCGAAACACGGGGCATCGACTTAACCCGCCGCAAAAGCAACTATCTGTCGCTTCGGTTTTCTGCGTGGGATGCTGTGTTCTGCGTCCTGCTGGCGGCATCGATCGCCGCCGGCCTTATCCTGTGATCGCCGTCTCTGCGACGTTCAACCATATTCCATTCAAAAAGGAGTCTTTAACCATGAGTACTGCAAACCCCAATAAACTGAAAATCAAGGACATCATCACCGTTGTCCTGCTGGCTCTGATCAATGTGGTCATTTTCTTCGCCAGCTCCGTCCTGTACGCAACGCCCATTACCATCATTCTGATGCCGGTATTTTTCGCCCTGCTGGAGGGCATCGTCTACTTCATCATCGGCACGAAGGTGAAAAAGCCCGGTGCGATCCTGATTTACAGCATTGTCCGCGCCATTATGGGCGGATACCTGCCGTACATCATCCTCTTTATTCTCTCCGGTGCCATTGCCGAGCTGCTGCTGTGGAAGATGGGCTACGGCAACGCGAAGGCGCTGACCGTCAGTTATGTCATCAATCAGGTGCTGGCTGCATTCGGCAGCACCATCATTCCCTACGCCATCGCAGCCAAGGCTATGGCGGATCAGATGGTCACCGATGGCCGTCAGGACGCCATCCTTGCCGCATCCCAGATGCTGCAGTCCTGGGTATCCGTGGCACTGGTGGCCGGTGTGATCGTGGCCGCATTCATCGGAGCAGCTATCGGCAAGGGCATCGTGAAGAAGCATCTGGCTGCCTGATCTGCCTTGGAGGAATTACCCATGAATCAGAACACGAAGCAAAAGCGCTCCGCCGCCTCGTGGCTGGCAGAGCTGGCAAAAGGGCGGTACGGCGAGTACGCTTTGAGCGTCCTTACGGCGCTGCTGGGCGTTGCCTGCTCGCTTATTCCGTATTTCATCATCATCCGGCTTATCACCGCACTGGTAAACGGCACGGCGGAGCTTCCCCGCTGCCTGACGCTCTGCGCATGGATGGCGGGCTGCTGGGTGCTGCGCTATGTGCTGCACAGCGTGTCCACCTCTCTCTCCCACCATGCGACGTTCCATGTGCTGGCCAATACCCGCGTCCGGCTGCTGGACAAGCTAGCGACGCTGCCGCTGGGTACGGTGCTGGATCGTTCCTCCGGCTCGTATAAGAACATCATCGTCGAGCGGGTCGATTCCATCGAAACCACCCTTGCCCACCTGCTGCCGGAGATGACCACCAACATCGTGGGGGCGCTGGCGGTACTGGTGCTGCTGTTCATCGAGGACTGGCGCATGGGCCTTTCCATGTTCATCGTCCTGCCGCTGGGCATTCTCTGCTTTATGTCCATGTTCAGCGGCTATAACGAGAAGTTTCAGCGCACGGTCACCGCGACAAAGACACTGAACGACACGGCTGTGGAATACATCAGCGGCATTGAGGTCATCAAGGCGTTTGGTCAGTCCAGGACCAGCTATGCAAAGTTCGTCTCCGCCGCAAAAGAGGGCGCGGACTGCTTCATCGACTGGATGCGCGGGAGTTTGTTCGGACAGGTGGCCGGAATGGCGATACTCCCTTCGACACTTCTCGGCATCTTGCCGGTGGGCTGCCTTCTCTATATGCACGGCACACTGTCGGCGGAGACGTTTCTCGCGGTCATTGTTCTGTCCTTCGGCGTTATGCAGCCGCTGATCACCGCTTTTTCCTACACCGATGACATCGCGCAGGTGACGACCATCGTGGGTGAGGTGGCGGAGGTGCTGTCCGGCGAGGATATGCAGCGTCCGGAACGTGCGGAAAAGCTGCCTGCGGACAACTCCATCGAGCTGAAAGATGTCCGCTTTGCCTATCACGACAAGGAGGTACTGCACGGAATCGATCTGCACATTGCCCCGGGGACGGTCAACGCATTGGTCGGGCCTTCCGGCAGTGGAAAATCCACCATCGCCCGGCTCATCGCCTCCCTGTGGGATGTGAAGGACGGAGAAATCGACCTGGGCGGCGTGGACATTCGCACGCTGCCGCTGGCGGAGTGCACGAAGCACATCGCCTATGTGTCGCAGGACAACTACCTCTTTGACCTTTCTGTCATGGACAATATCCGCATGGGCAAAAAGGGCGCGACCGATGCGGAGGTCATTGACGCCGCGAAGAAATGCGGCTGCCACGAGTTCATAATGGGGCTGGAGAACGGCTATCAGACCGTATGCGGTGCATCCGGCGGTCACCTGTCCGGCGGTGAGCGGCAGCGCATCTCCATTGCCCGTGCCATGCTGAAGGACGCGCCGATCGTCATTCTCGACGAGGCAACGTCCTATACAGACCCGGAAAACGAGGCGGTCATCCAGTCGGCACTGGGAAGGCTGGTGCGGGGCAAGACGCTGCTGGTCATTGCCCACCGGCTGTCCACCATTGCGGACGCCGATCAGATCATTGTTGTCAATCAAGGCAAGATCGAAGCGACCGGCACGCAGGCGGAGCTTCTTGCGTCCTGCCCCCTTTATCAAACCATGTGGGAGGCCCACATCAGCGTCAAAGACGACGGGGAGGTGGCGTAATGCTCAAGACACTGAAAAAATTTTTTGCCTTCTGCGGGGTGGACAACCGCAGGCTGTTTATAACATCTATCTGGCTGGGCGTGGTCAGCGCCATTTGCTCTGCCATGCGTATTCCGGCAGCCGCCATCGTCATTCAGGCGCTGCTGGAAAGGAACGTCACTATGGCAACTTTATGGACGAGCCTCGGCATTATCGTGATCTCATTGATCATTACGATTGCCATCAACATGAAGGCTACCATGCTCCAGACCCGTGCGGGCTACCGCGCCTGCGCCAACAAACGCATCGAGATCGCCGAGCACCTGCGCTACCTGCCTATGGGCTGGTTCAATGACAACAGCCTCGGCGAGGTCACGTCCGTCACCACCAACACCATGGAAAACATGGCGAATGTGGCTACCCGCGTGGTAATGGTCACGACCCGCGGCTTTCTGACCTCCGGCATCATCGCAGCGATGATGTTCCTCTTTGACTGGCGTATGGGGCTTATTACGCTGGCGGGACTGCTGCTGTTCTTCGCCGTCAACGCCGCCATGCAGCG
>ENA-UONX01002766-UONX01002766.1-human-gut-metagenome-genome-assembly--contig:-P74old-NODE-2766-length-11779-cov-6.596639_pt1 | contig 11779 bp, 4 predicted proteins | sample MGYA00242466_ERZ724013 | MGnify/ENA metagenome assembly ERZ724013 | reverse complement strand
CGTTCTGGCCGTCCGTCCCGGTAATCGCCTTTTCCAGCATGTTTCCGGCCTTGTCGTAAGCGTAGCTTTCCCCATAGCCGGTGCTTTGCAGGAAGCTGGTCAGCTGACCCAACGCGTCATAGGCGTAGGTGCTGGTGGTGGTTGTGCCGTTCTCTTTGCGCACCTCGCCCGTGATGTAGCCGTTCTTGTTGTAGCTGTACGAGAACGCAATCTCACTCGCGCCGCTGGTGACCTGTTCGAGCAGATTCCCAACGCTGTCATAGCGGTATGAAGTTGTCAAGGTGCTGGACGCGGTTTCAATGCGCCGCCCCGCCGCGTCGTAGGTGTAGCGGGTGACATCCCCGTCCAGTCCTGTGACACTGGTCATGCGGTTCATAGCGTCATAGGTATAGCTCACCATGCGGCCGTCCGGGTAGGTCATGGACGTCCTGTTGCCGTACGCATCGTAGGTGTAGGAAACCTTGTCGCCGTTCACATTCGTCACGGAAACCAGATATCCCTGCCCGTTGTACTGGTAAACAATCGTTCCCTCGGCACTGGAAACCTCCGTGACCCTGCCGGTTTCATTGTAGCTGCTTTCCACCGTCTGACCGTCGCCCACGTGCTGGGTGAGCAGGCTGCCGGTTTTGTCATATTCAAATGTGAGGACGGTTCCGTCTGCCTTGGTGATGCTTTCCAGCCACCCCTCCGGCGTGTAGGCATACTGCACCCTGTTGCCCAGCGCGTCGGTTTCAGTGAGCAGATTGCCATTCTTGTCGTAGGTATACCGGGTGATGTGCTTCAATGCATCCGTTACCTGGGCGATGTTGTCTAGCGCGTCATATTTGTAGCTGGTCTTGTTGCCCAGCTCATCAATCACGGCTGTCAGCCGGTTCACCTTGTCGTACTGATATTCCTTGGTGTTGCCCTCAGCGTCGGTTTCGGCGGTCACGTTGCCCGCCGGGTCATAGGTAAGGGATTGCGTGGTTCCGTTGGCATAGGTCACCTTCTCCAGCAAGCTTTCGGCGGTATAGGCGAAGGCTGTGACGTTGCCCAGCGGATCGGTCTCGCCGGTGAGGTTGCCCAACGCGTCGTAGGTATAGGCAGTCTCCGTGCCGTCCGGCGCGGTAACGGCAACCATGCAGCCAAGGATGTCATACGCGTAGCGCGTGGCCTGCTCGCCCCGCGTGACAGAAACGATATTTCCGACCACGTCATATTCGTATGCAGTCGCCAGCCCTGTGCGCGGGGTGTTTTTCAGCACGCGGCCAAGGGCGTCGTATTGGGTTGTGTCCTTTGTTCCATCCGGGTAGATGATCTCCGTCGGATTGCCGTTCAGGTTGTAAGACAGCTTTATGCAGCGCCCTTCCGCATCCGTAACCGAGGAAACGTTGCCCATTGCGTCATACTCGTACAGGCTCTCGTTTCCGTTGGTCACAACAGAGATCAACTGGCTGTTTTCGTCATAGCCGTATTCGGTCACAAGCCCGGTTGCGTCTGTCTGCGTCGTCAGTCTGCCGGAAATATCGTAGGCATACTGCGTAACGGCGTTGCCCGGCGCTGTGATCTTGGTCACGTTGCCCAGAGCGTCGTATTCAAACAGCGCTTTCTGTCCCAGTGCATCGGTGATCTCGCTGACCAGTCCTGTCTTGCCGTAACGGTATCTCGTCGTGTGCTTGTTGGCATCCGTTTCGGAAATAACGCGTCCTGCTTTATCGTAGGCCGTCGCCAGCACACCGCCGTTCTTCTGAATAGCCGTCGTCGCGCGCCCGTTCTTGTCGTATTCCAGCCCGACGGCCTGTCCGAGCGCATCCGTCATGCCGATGAGATTGCCTGCCGCGTCATAGCTGTATGTCGTCGTATGGCCCAGCGCATCGGTGGTTTCGATGAGATTGCCCACGCAGTCATACGCATAGACAATTTTGCCGCCATTGGGCGCAATTTCCGCCGTCACGCGATTCAGCGCGTCGTATTCATACGCCGTCACATTGCCCAGCGCATCCGTCACGGAGAGCAGATTGCCGTTTGCATCGTAGCTGTACGCCGTCGCCGCGCCCATCGGGTCGGTGATTGCGATGATTCTGCCCAGCAGGTCATATTCAACGGTCGTTTCGCCGCCAAGCTCGTTGACTTCGCGAATGACGTTTCCGCTTTCGTCATAATCCGTTCGGATGGTCGCGCCGTTGGGCAGCGTCCGCTCGATCATGTTGCCCATTACGTCGTAGCGATAGGTCTGCGTTGCGCCCGCCGCATCCGTCACGGAGATCGGGAAGCCCTGCGCGTCGTAGCGATAGGTCGTCATGCCGCCCGCCGCATTGGTTTCGGAAATCAGGTTGCCCGCCGCGTCGTACTCGCTGGTCGTCGTATGACCGAGCGCATCCGTTTCTGTCAGGCGGTTTCCATTGCCGTCATAGGTGTACTTCGTCTGATTCAGCAGCGCGTCCTTGACTGTCGCCAGTTGGCTGTTGTGCGTGTAGGTCGCCGTCTGGGTCGTCTTATCCGGCAGCGTCGTTTCCAGCACATTGCCCAGCGCGTCGTACTTGTAACGCGTTACATTGCCCAGCGGGTCGGTCGCGCTGATCTGCCTGCCAAGCGCATCATAGGTATAGCTGACGCTTGTTCCGTCCGCAAAGACGACGTTCAGCAGATTGCCGTTTGCGTCGTATTCATACTGCGTCACGTTGCCCAGCGCGTCCGTCATGCTCGCCAGATTGCCGTTCGCATCATAGCTGTATGCCGTTTCGTTGCCCAGCGCATCCACGGTTTTGGCCAGCAGGCCGTTGACATATGCATAGCTCGTCTGATTGCCCAGCGCGTCCGTCTTTTGGGTCAGACGGCCTTTGTGGTCGTATGCGTAGGTTGTCACGCCGCCATTCGGCGCAGTTTCCCGAACCAGATTGCCGTCCGCATCGTATTCACACAGCGTGACCGCGCCGTTCAAATCGGTCAGCTTTGTAATCTGGTGATGATCGTTGTATTCCCTGTGAATCGTGCCTCCGTTTTCCAGCACGGTTGTGACGATATCGCCCGCATCGTTATAGGCGTAGGCGGTCACATGCCCCAGCGCGTCCGTCTTGCTGACGATTTCGCCCTGCTCGCCGTAGGTAAAGCTGGTTTCACCGCCCAACGCATCCACAATCCGGGTGGTACGCTTCTGATCATCGAAGAAATAGATGACGACATTTCCTTCGGCATCCGTTGTCGTCGTCTGGCCGTCGCCGTACTGCATCCGATAACGGCCACGATTTCCGTCCTGCTGCTCGACAACGCGATCCTGCTCGTCGTATTTATTCAGGACCTGACGCTGGCCGTTGCCGTCGTACCATTCGGTCATGCGGCCTTTTTTGTCGTAGGCATACTTCGTCGTCTTGCCTTCGGCATCCGTAAAGGAGCTGAGCTTCTTCCCGGAGTAGGTATAGCGCAGCGTCGCACCGCCCGGCGTGGTGATGCCGACGATATGTCCGGCCTGATCCATTTCGACTAGCAGTTCTTCCTGACTGGGCGAGATGATCTTCGTCATCAGGCCGTCCTCGTCCCGGACGATTTCCGTAATATGCTGTCCGCTGTCCTTTTCAATGCGTTTGAGCAGACCGCCGGACGCAAACGCATAAACCGTCCCGTCCGTCAGGCTGATTCGATATTCGGTGTGCGCCGCGTCATAGGAGAGGAATTCATACTCCGTCGAGTTGCTTTCAAACGTCCCGTCCGCCTGCGCATAGAAGATCACTTCGCTGCCGTCCGCTCTGCGGTAGCCGACGCTGCCGTCATTGAACAGGCGGAGATGCTGGCTGTATTCCGTCGTCCACTTTGCGCCGAACGGCCCGTCCGTTTCGTTGCTCTGCGCGTTATACGTTCTGACCACATCAAAGCCGGACGTTCCCAAATCTGCCAGCGCGTAATCCCGCGTCTGCAAATAGAAATTGCCCGTATTGAAGTTAATCGGTTCAAAGCCGAGCGAGCAGAAGCGATGCGGCCCCAGCAGGCTTTGATCCAGCGCAAAGCTCAGGCTCGGCGGATTGGGCGTGTCGGAGAAGGTATAGTTGCCGCCGTACAGGTCGTTGAGGTATTCCGACTGCGTGAAGTTTTCAACGTTGTGCTGTACGCCTTCAATGCGTTTCTCCGCCGCCAGACGCGTCATGGCCGCCTTCACCCATCCGCTTGTTCGGGTGAGAATCGAAGAAAGGCCGTCGCCCGGATCGTCATATTCCCTGCGCGCCCGAACATGATAGACTGCATCCGCCTCATAATCGTAGTCGGTATAGCGATTTTTCTGCGTCGATGCAACCTTCCGCCCGTTGCGGTAAATGTCAAACCAGATCTCGTTTCCGCATGTGCCGTCGTCGCGGTTCGCGTCCGTCCATGTGAGTTCATAGCGGCGGAGCTTTTCGTTTTCGTAGTAGTCGCCGTAGTCCGTCGCCTGCACGTTATAAGGCGCTTTCACCAACGTCGTTTTCAGCGCCCGCGTCTTGGCCGTCACGCCTTCCAGATGAATGGCTCTGAGCGTCACGCCGGAGGGCATGGTTGCCCGGATATACAGCTTTTTCGTGCCTTTGCTCAGGAAGGTATAGCCGCCCGTCGTGAAATCCGTCCACGTCGTTCCATCATACGAATACGCATACTTGCCGTTTTCTACCGTTTTTCCCGCCGCATCGATGCAGAGCGTTTCCAAACGAATGGCATACGTTTCGTCTGCAAGCTCCAGCGCCGTGGATTGCCATGTGTCTGTCGCATTCAACGCGGTTCGCATGAGAATCGACGCAGCCGCACCGCTTCCGTAAAGCGCGCCGTCCGCATCCAGACCCAGCACCGCAGCCTGATGGGTTGTTCCATCCTCAAAGGGAAGCATATCCGCCGTAAAGCTGTTGCTGTTCCATTGTCCGTCCATGTACAGGCGCTGAACCGTCAACTGCGCCGCGCAGTCCGTCGAGAGGGTCGGCATGGCTTCCGTCTGTTCTTCTTCATGCGTCAGATTAAACGCCGTCACAGGCCGAAGCAGTCTGACGCTGAAATGAACGGGATTTGATTCGTATACGCCCACAATGTCCAGACCTTGAAGAACCGTTCCCGTCCCTTTCAAATGGGCGCGAACCGCCACCTGATTCTGCGGCGTGTCAAATTTGACATCGTATCCTTCTCGAATCGCCGTCCACGTTGCGCCGTGGTCGGTCGATACCTCATAGGAGATAGAGCCGCCCGCCGCCGGATTTTCAATGGTATGCAGTCGCACAGCCAGCACAGGCTGCGCGGCTGTAAAGGTTTTGGACACCAGTGTGCCGGAATCTGCCATCACTTCCGCGCCCATATCCGACAATGCAAGTCCGTCAGCAGATTCAACTTTATTTTCGTCTTTCCAGATATCGCTCAAAATCAGCGTTCCGGCCATGCCCTGCGAATAATGCAGCGCGCCCTGACGATCAAGAGAAAGCACGGAGAGGGCATGAACGCTGTTTTCCGGGTAGAGAATCGGGTATACCGGGAATTTCAAATGGGACGTTGCGCCGCCCAGCTGTCCGTCCAGCACGAAAACGCCGCTGCTCTCCGAGCCGCTGTAATCGGCGGTATATTCGCCCTGTTTATAGGAGACGGTCAGGCACTCGCCCTGCTGCGGCGCGGTAATCGTTACGTCTGCCGAAACAGGCTTTGCGCTGTGATCGGCCTTGACGTATACGCCCTGAACCGTGCTCTCGTGCGCGGCAGCGTCATGCGCAGTCAGGATGATTTCAATGGTTTCTCCATCCGCAAATTCACCCGTGTCCAACACGCCGAGCTGTTCGGACAGCCTTTCGGTCGAATCGGCGTGAACGGTCACTTCTTTGCCGGACGAGCCTTTGGCCGTCAGCGTCCAGTCCGTCAGCGAAATATCCGAGACAACGCCCCAAATATCCAGAACGCCCGTCACAACCGCGCCGTTCTGCGGCGTAAGCAGCTCGACAACAGGCGGAGTGTGATCCAGATAGATCGTATGTTCCCATGCCGCAGCGTTTTCAAGCGCATCCGTCAGACGCAGCGTAATTCGATGTTCGCCGTCCGCCAGCCCGCCGATTTCAATTTCCCGGCTTCCGTTTTCGTTCACGTCGAGCGCTTCCCAAGCGCCGCCGTCAACGGCATACTCCATCCGGGCAAGACCGCTGTATGCGTCCGCCGCGCCTTCCCACGTCAGCATAACGCTGTCCGCCGCCGTCCATGCTGCGGGTTTAACGGAAGATTGGGTCAGCGTCGGCGCGCTGCGGTCGATCTGAATCGACGCAGTCCCGGCTTCTCCGACGTTTTCGGCGATATCCACGCCCCGGATGCTCAGCGTATGCAGCCCGTCCGCAAACGACGAGATATCCGCTTCATATCCCGAACAGGTTTTATCGGAAAGCCCGGTTGTCTGGTATGCACCGCCGTCCCACGAAAGCTCCACGCGATTCAAATCGTTCAAATCGGCGATATTCGTCCATGAGATCGACGCGGTATTTTCCTTTGTCCAATCGTCAGGCAGTACGGACACGTCCGGCTGCGTCGGCGGCGTTCTGTCCACCTTGAGTTCCGCGCCTTTGGGCGCGCCGTAGTTGCCGTAGGTGTCTACGCCGCGCACATAGACCGCATGAACGCCATCCTCCAAGCCCGCCGTCGAGACGATCTGTGAGCCGTTTGCAGCGTTGGAAGCCGTATTCTGCCACGCCCATGCGTTCGCATCCGTTCCGATTGCAGGATCAAGGATAAACTGAACATGCCCGTTGTCGCCCAGCGTATCCCTGTTCAGCGGCATATCCGTCAAGCCTGCCCACGTGACCGTCCGAGCCTCCGCGTTGCTCCAGTCTGCCGGAGATACGCTGACCGTAGACGGCTGGTTGGGCGGCGTGGTGTCCGGCAGCGAAGCCTGCGCCTGACCATGCTGCGAGCCTGTCTGCCCGTAAGCGTTGGCAGGCAAGACCACGAAATAATAATTCAGGTCTGTTTTATCCTTGCGAGGAATATTGGGCAGCTCCTGCCCGGTTCCGTCCCAGTGCAGGGTATAGTTGCCCGCGGCTATTTCAGCGTCGGTCGGCCAAATCTTTTTGCCGCGCGTCGAATACGAGGTCGTATTGCCCACGTCGATATACTGGAACGTGCTGCCGTTCGATATGCCCAGCCGATACCCACTGGCCAGCGGAACGCTGTTCCACGATACGTCGATATAACCGCTCTGCGAATTGACGCCGTTTCCGTAGCCTGTCGCCTTTACCGTAGGCGCGGGCAGATCGTCCGTATAGGAAGCGGAGAACGACATACGCTCCTTTCTGGGCAGCACATCCGACGAACAGATTCTCGCCCACGAGCTGTTGCTTGTCACCGCAAATCCGTAATTTCTTTTCTGATCCGACGTATTAAACCATGCGGAGAAAATCTTCGTCAAATCCACGTTATTTTCGCCCGTGTGCAGGGTAATCGTCTGGCGGATATCCGAACTGAGGCTTGGGCGTGAATTATACGTTACCGAGCTGGTATTCCAGTCGCTTGTCACAAGCGCCACTTCAAACGTGCCGCCGCCCTCATGAACAAAGACCTTCCATGTGGCGTTCAGAATCATGAGACCGCTGGTCGTCGGGAACTCCGATACTTTATTGTCGCTCCCGGAAAAGCCCGTCAGGGAAGGAATGATATAGGCAATGTTGCCGTTGCCTGCATACAGATTCGTTCCTTCAAGGTCATGATTATATTGCGGATTGCCTTTTTTAACCGTATGGTCGTAATGATGAGACGGGTTATCGCTGGAAACAAACACGTCGCCGATTCCCGTGGCGAGATCGTTGAAATAATTGCCCGTCGGGTCGATGGTTACAGGGTAAGCGGCGCTCTGCATCCATTCGTCATTGGGACGATAGGTAACGCGGTAGCTTCCGCCGCCGCCCTCCAGTGAAACGGCAATATCCGTGCTGTAACGGCCTTCTGCGTCCGTCATGTGCGGCGCTTCGACCTTCGCCATCATGTCGCCGTTCTCGTTATAGAGCAGAATTTCCCGCCCGTTTTGAGCGGCGGTCAATCCTTCCGTCGTCATCTGATACGCGTAGACATGGTTGCCTGTATACCGATTGACGATGATGTTTTCCTTGATGCCCGTGGAGGTCATGGAAAGCTCAACGTCCGTCACAGCGTCAAACAGTCCGGGGTAGGTGATCCACTCGCAGCCTGCGCTTCGGGAATACGACTGCCGTTCGCCCCGGATGCTGGACGGCGCGCTTTCTTCCGCATGAGCAGCATGAAAAAGCCAATGCCAAACAGACGCGTTTTGTGCAGGCTCGTTTTCTTCTGCATTTTCCCCGGCAGGCTGTTCTTCGGGTTCATCAGCCGATTCTTCCGAAATCTCCTCCGGCGATTCTTCGGGTTCCGGCTCGTTGTTTTCCGTTTCCTGTTCCGGCTTTTCCTCCGGCTGCTCGGCAGGTTCTTCTGTCGGCTGCTCAGCGGGGTTTTCTTCCGGCTTCTCCGTGGGTTCTGTTGTGGGTTCTTCCGTGGGTTGTTCTGTCGGCTGTTCAGCCGGTTCTTCCGTAGGCCTTTCGGTGGGTTGCTCCACGGGTTCTTCCGTAGGTTCTTCGGTCGGCTGTTCCGTGGGTTCATCCGTGGGATGCTCTGTCGGTTCTTCGGTCGGAGACGGCGTTTCTTCTCCTTCCTGGCTTTCGCTGGGTTCCGGCGTGTCGGTATCTTCGGGCGATAAGCTCGGCGTGGCCGATGCTTCAGGCGTAACCGACGCGTCCGGCATAACCGACGCTTCAGGTGTGATCGATACTTCAGGCGTAACCGACACTTCCGGCGTAATGGTCGGTTCGGGCGTAACGGTCGGCTCCGGCGTAGGCGTTTCTTCCGGCAGTGGGAAATAGTTATCCAGCATGATCGGCGCAAACGCAAAGCTCGTCCCCGAAAGCGAAGATTGAGTGAGCTTCTGGTTTCGATAGTACGTTCCCTGTATCTCGGAGACGACGACGCCTTCCTCGTTTTCCAGCACGTCTCCGTGATCAATCATGGAAACGTCGTATTGCTCCAGTTCTTCCAGCTTTCCCGGAATCACATCAGCCGTAAATGTGAAGTGTTTAACAGTTGCGGATTTCTTCCCGTCCTGTTCCGCCGCCGCATAAGCGGGCGCAAGGCCGTTCAACAACATGGCTGCCGAAAGGATGGATGCAATAAAACGTTTCATTCTTCATGCCTCCAAAAGTATTTTTGTGCTTTTGTGGATGTATCTATTCAGCATCAGTATAACATAGCTTTCCATTTTATCAAATACGTTTCCTGCGTTTTTATTCACATTCTTCACATTTTCGCCACTTTTCAGTTCATCATTCCCGAACGTGCGCATCTTGCAGATCCCTGCGTCTTTTTTTCCTGCTTTCACGTTAAAATGACATGCGTTTTTTTGTTTGGCAAAAGGAAAAAAGCTGAATACCGCCAGCATGTGATGGACGATATTCAGCTCTTGTTTTTTGGGAGTGGATTTTTTTACATAGGAACAATTTCTTCCTGCTGTTTCACCTTCTGTTTTTCCTGTTCCTGCGGCTGCCGCGCGGCTGTCTGCGTCGCTTCATCTTCAACCTGTTCCAACTCCTTCCGATTGCCCGCCGTTTCCATCGCATCCTCAATCGAAACCCTCCCATCCGACACGCGCGGCAGCGCGTCAGGGATGACCTTGCGTGTCCAATATCGGATGCGATTCAGCTCCGCCAATTCTGCATTGATTTCTTCGAGTTTCGGAAGAAGGGCTTCGCGTTCCGCTTCTAGCTGCATACGCTCTGTTTTCAGCGCCGCGCGTTGTTCCTTATCGAGAGGAGATGCAAGCCCCAGCGACTTCACGAGCTTTTCGCGCAGCCAGATCGCCTTTTGCAGACGGTTCAATTCGTCGCCGTGTTCGACCTTGAACTTTTCGCGTTTGCCGCTCCAGTGGATGCTCTCGTATTCCTGCTGAATCGGCTTCAATTCTCGGATGGTTTGAATCGCGCCAAACAGTGCGTCGATATCTCGGATTCTGCGTTCCTTTGCCGTGGATTCCGCCTTGATTTTGGAAAATACCTGTTTCGTTTCGGCGATGTACCGTCTGAGCTGACCGACCGTGTAAAGCTCGTGATTCGAGAGGAAGGAAACCGCCTTAAAGCCGTCCTTCAAATCATGGACAGCGCCTTTTTCCTGCGCATAGCGATTCCATGTTTCGCGCCCGTCCCTTCGCATATCCAGATAGGCGGTAATCACATCGCTCAGCGGGTAATCATCCGGGCTTTCGATGATCTGCTGGCAGCTGACCGCCTTGCGCAATTCATCCAGCCAAGCGCCGATCCCGCGCACGGTTTTCTGCAAAAAAGCCAGCATCTTATTCACGCTGATGATCTTTCGGTTTTCGTCGCCGCGTTCGCTGAAAACGCCCTTTCGCTCCAGCGCGGAAGCTGTCGGGCCAAGATGCTTTTGCGGCAGGCGATCTTCAACGCCCTGCCGCTCAAGAGAACGCATATCGACGCGCTCCATCCGTCCCGCTGCTTTGAGCGCCGCGTTTTGTGCAGCCGCCCAATCCTGCCGCCAGATTTCGCCGTACTTGCGCTCGTTCCAATCGACGGTATCGACCTTGATGCGCTTCCAGCTTCCGTTCGGCGTGCGGATGCGATTCCCGTTTTCGTCGAGCGCATAGACGTTTTTCGATTTGGGCAGCCATTTGCCGTTTTCGTCCATTGCGCGAAGCGTCAGCATGATGTGAACGTGCGGGTTGCCGTCACCCCTGTCGTGATAAAAGAAATTGCAGACCATGCCCTTGTCCACAAATTCCTTTTGACAGAAATCGCGGACGAGGGCAATGTTCTGCTCGTCAGTCAGTTCGCGCGGCAAAGCAAAGAGCATCGAGCGCGCCGTCTGCGCGTTGACGCTCGTTTCCGCTGCGTCCACCGCGTTCCAAAGCGTCTGCGGGTCGGCATACGCTCTCGGCGCGTTGGGTGGCAGCATGACTTCCACCCGCTTCACGCGTGCCGGGCTGCTGTGCGGATATTTCCAGCAGCACTCGTATTCGGAATACTTCTTTTCGCCAGAGTAATACGCGCAGGAAGCCATGCAGGATTGACCTTTTCCGCGGCTGATGATCTTAAAGCTCCCCGTCGGGCAGGGCATAGGTTCACCTCCGTTTCTTAGCGCAAAGCGCCGTCATGGGGTAGCCGATGCAATCGGCGCAGGGGCTTGCCCCTGTTGATGCCGAAGGCATCGAACACCCCGCAGGGGCCTTCGGAGAACGCACGGCGCATCGAAGATGCGTATAAGTGCGCCCTCACGGGATGGGGCTGCTTCGCCGCCTTGAGCTGCTGCTCGGCTTTTCGTTTCTGCGCTTCGGCTTTCTGCTGCATCGCAAGCAGTTTTTCGATTCGTTCGGATGCCATTGAACATTCCTCCTCGGTCAAAAAATCAGTTCGCGTTTTAAGCGTTACGCCGCGTGTTCGGCAGGCGGTTCCTTCGGCTTTTCGGAAGCATCCGCCTGCAACACGCCGCTGCGGATCAGCTCCAGCAGTTTGTCCTCGTAAGTCACGGCGATATCGTCATCGCAATATGCGCGGACGGTGAAATTGGTGTTGCCAATCCGCTGGGTAAAGGTAAAAATGGGAGTATGTTTTTCGGTCATAGGCGCTCCTTTCCGCTCAACACAAAAGACGATGCAGCCCGATGAAAAACGGGGCATCGCCTTTTCTGTCTGTTCAGTTCTCTGTTTCAAATTGGGGATTCGTTTTTAAGCTGTGCGTTCATCCTCTCCTGTCGCTTCTGCGTGCGTTTATTTCTTTCATGGATTCTTCGCTTTTTCAATGCCTCCTGACGTTTCTGT
>ENA-UONX01002762-UONX01002762.1-human-gut-metagenome-genome-assembly--contig:-P74old-NODE-2762-length-11798-cov-3.054841_pt1 | contig 11798 bp, 9 predicted proteins | sample MGYA00242466_ERZ724013 | MGnify/ENA metagenome assembly ERZ724013 | reverse complement strand
TCTACGCCCAGCAAAAGACCGAAGGCGATCCCGCAGACTATGCCAAAGCTTTTGTGGATCCGGAAAAAGAAGTTAACACCCCGGAAGAGGCTCTTCAGGGTGCCCTGGACATCATCGCCGAGATGATAGCCGACGATCCGGACATTACCAAAGCAGTCAGAGAAAAGACTTTCGCCGCCGGTCTCATCGTCACCGAAGCCACCGATCCGGAAGAAAAGACCGTATACGACCTGTATTACGACAGGACAGAAGCCCTGAACAAGATACCTGACCACAGGGTGCTGGCCGTAAACCGGGGCGAAAAGGAAAAGAAACTCAAGGTCAAAGTCACCATAGATCAGGAAGCCATCCACGGCCTGATCGCCGAAAGTGTGATAAAAAACAACCGGTCCATATTCAAGTCCCTGCTGGACGATACCATTGACGATGCATATAAAAGACTCATGGCACCGTCTATAGAAAGGGAAATGAGGAATATGCTCACCGAGCGGGCCGAGGCTGAGGCAGTCAAGATCTTTGCCAGAAACACAGAGAGCCTGCTGATGACGCCGCCTGTAAAGGACAAGGTTGTCCTCAGCATAGACCCTGGCTACAGGACCGGCTGCAAGGTAGCAGTCCTGGACGGCACCGGAAAGCTGAAAGCCTATACAACCGTCTACCCGACCCAGCCAAAAAATGACATAGCCGGAACCGAGGCAGTCCTCAAGAAACTGGTAGACAAATACGGAGTAGAGATCATCGTCGTAGGCAACGGCACCGCTTCAAGAGAGACAGAAGAAGTAGTAGCCGCTTTCATCAAAAAGAACAACTATCCGATACAGTACACCATTGTAAACGAAGCGGGGGCCTCGGTGTATTCGGCTTCCAAGCTGGCCGCCGAGGAATATCCTGATCTGGATGTGACCACCAGAGGCGCCATGTCCCTGGGCAGGAGGCTGCAGGACCCGCTGGCCGAGCTGGTCAAGATCGACCCCAAGAGCATAGGCGTCGGCCAGTATCAGCACGACATTAACCAGAAAATGCTGGAAAACGCTCTGACCGCCGTGGTGGAGGACTGTGTGAACCGGGTAGGCGTAGACCTGAACACCGCCTCCCCGTCCCTGCTTTCTTACATCGCCGGTATCAACTCAGGGGTAGCCAGGAATATAGTCGCCTACAGGGAGGAAAACGGCCGCTTTACCAACCGCCGCCAGCTCATGAAAGTGCCTAAGCTGGGCGAAAAGGCTTTCAACCAGTGCGCCGGATTCCTGCGTATAACAGGAGGTGACGAGCCGCTGGACGCCACTTCTGTCCATCCTGAATCCTATGACGCAGCCAAGGCCATGATGCAAAAACTGGACATCGACCCTGCTACCATAGAGGGAGGCGGCGATAAGTCAGTAGAAGACAAGATAAAGAAAACATACAGGGCCAAAAGCCTGAGCCAGAGCATAGCAGCCATGGCTGAGGAACTGGGAACAGGCGAGATGACCCTTTCCGATATAATCGGCGAGCTGAAAAAACCTGCCAGAGACCCAAGAGAGGACGCGCCTCCTGTGGTTTTCAGAAACGATGTCAAGAGTTTTGAAGACCTGAAAGTGGACATGGAGCTGACCGGCACCGTCAGAAATGTGGTCGACTTCGGCGCCTTCGTAGACATAGGAGTCAAAAATGACGGTCTGGTACACATATCGCAGATGAGCGATAAGTATATAAAGCACCCGATGGATGTGGTTTCCGTCGGCGATACGGTCAAGGTGAAGATAATTTCCATCGATCCGGAAAAAATGAAGATAGGCCTGACCATGAAGCTGTAGGACAGGACGGCTCCGCTGCCTGACCGCCGCAGAACAGTCCGTACCAGGATAAGTCACACAAGGAGAACTATGATAAATACCATTATTTTCGATTTCGACGGCACGCTGGTCAACACCAACGATGTCATAATAGAAGCCTGGCAGCACACATACAGGCATTACGGCCGGGACGAAAAACCCGTAGACTACATAACCCAATTCTTCGGAGAACCGCTTATTACCACCATGGCAAGAGAATTTCCGGAAGTTCCGCCGGAAGAAAGCGCCGAAGTATACAGGGCCCACCAGAGGGCCAAGGCAGACCAGCTGGTAAAGCTTTTCCCGGATATACCTCAGCTGCTCAAGGCTCTCAGAGAAAGAGGATACGAGATAGGCATAGTCACATCCAGGACCGGAGAAAGCACCGCTTTCTATCTTAATATGTTCGGAATAGGCCGGTATTTCGACGGGATAGTGAGCTGTGACGACACAGACAAGCACAAACCCGACCCGGAGCCGGTGCTCCTTGGTCTTGCCAAACTTGACGCCAGGCCGGAAGAAGCCATAATGATAGGCGACAGCTTTTTCGACATGAAGTGCGCCAATAACGCCGGAGTCAAGACTGTTTTAGTCGGCTGGCGGGCCACCGGAAAAGGCCAGACCATGGACGGCTGCCGGGTGGACTATACCATAGAGAAACCAATGGAGCTTATAAGAATTCTTGAGGTAATGTGATGCTGAATATTTTCTATGGCAGAGAAAATCTGGACAAGGAAAAATTCATATTCGATCATATGGCCGGGAGGGCCCTTATAATGGTGCCCGACCAGTATACATTAGAGGCGGAAAGGCAGGCTTTCCGCCATCTTGGCATTTCGGCCCTTATGGATGTGGAGATCGTCTCCCCTTCCAGCCTGGGAGAAAACATCCTGAACGAACTGGGGGGAAGCCGGCGTAATTTCATCAACAAATACGGACGCCACATGATCCTGTACAAGAGCGCCGCCGCCCGCAGAGACGAACTCCAGGTTTTCCGGGGACTGGAAAACAAGGCCTCGTTCATCGACGCCGTCAACAACTTTATTTCCGAGATGAAGCAGTACGGCTGCGGCCCAAAGGAGCTGGCAGAAATGATCGCCGCCGAGGGCACCGATGATTACACCGGCAAGAAGCTGGCGGACATCAATCTTTTGTTTAACGACTACGAAAGCCAGATCAAAGACAGGTATACCGATTCAGAGGATCGCATAGACCTGTATCTGGGAAAGATCAGAGAATCTGAGCTCATAAGAGGAAATCAGATCTGGGTGTACGGATTTGACAGCTTTGCGCCAAAGACCATGGCCCTGCTGGGAGAACTGATGAGTTCTGCAGATGAGGTCAATCTCCTTTTGACATGGGACGACAGCAGGCCGGATACCGACCTGTTCGAGCTGACCGGGATAGTAATGCACAATGCTGTCTGTCAGGCACAGGCCAGGAGAGTACCTTGGAAAAAACAGCCTATACCGAAGGAATATGAGCTTAAGGACCTTTCAAGGGCCATGCGGCATATAGAAAAGGAACTTTACACTATGAGGCCGGCAGTTACTTTTCACAGCGGGGGCATAACTATGGTGGAAGCCGCCGGAATATATAATGAGGCAGAAAGCGCTGCGGCCTATGTCCTGAGCCTTGTACGGGACAAAGGGCTGCGATACAGGGATATACGGCTGGTCTGCAACGATATGGAAAAACGCCGGGCAATAATAGAAAGAGTGTTTGAGGAATATGGCATAGAAGTTTATTCTGATATCAAGAGAGACATCACTGACAGTCCGGTCATCAGGCACATCCTGGCGCTGCTTGACACCTGCGTGGGCGGTTTTAAGACGGAGGCGCTGATGAGGACGATCAAATCGGGATTTGGCGATCTTACTGGCGAAGAAGCTGCCGCCCTTGAAAATTACGCTATAAAATACAAGATCAAAGGCTCCATGTGGAAGAAACCTTTCCGCAGGGGAAAGAGTGAATATGGTGAAGAAGGACTGACACAGATAAACCAGCTCCGACGCAGGGCAGTGGAACCTGTATTGCCGCTGGAAAAGCTGATAAAAGCTGCGGCCCATGCCGGGCAGGACGCTGCCGGTACAAAGGCTGAGGACACGGCCGGAGCCGATATTGTGACGACCGGAGACTTTATCAGGCAGTTTTATGATTATCTGTGCGTTGATCTCAAATTGCGGGAGAAAGTCCTGGATTTCATCGGAGAGCAGGAAGACGCAGAGCTGTATGAGACTGCCGATGAAACGGCTTCCGTATGGAAGAACTTTGCGTCTGTGCTTGACCAGATTTACGACATAATGGGCGGTGAGCCCTTTGAGCCGGAGATGTTCCTGGATATTTTGATGACAGGGCTTAGACAGGTGGAGATCGGACTGCTGCCGCCGGCAGAGGACGCCCTGATGCTGGGGACCATCCAGCGCAGCAGGAGCAGCCGGGTAAAAGCCCTGGTGGTCATGGGAGTAAACGAGGGGATATTGCCGCAGGAAAAGCCCACACAGGGACTGTTTTCTGCCGAGGAAAGGGAGTTGTTCAGGGAAAAGGGCAGAGAGCTGTGCAAAGTGGATTCCATACGGTTCATGGAGGAAAAACTGGCCATCTACAGAAACCTGTCGCAGGCAGCCGAGTACCTGTGGATGAGCTGCGCCCTTTCGGACGAAGAAGGCAATCAGCTAAGGCCGTCCCATATATTCACACGGATGAAAGAGCTTTTTCCAGAGCTGGCGGTCCAGCCCGATGTGCTCAACCGCAAGGATAAGAGCGAACTGATAAACAGCCGCACCAGCGGCCTGCGGCACCTGAGCCGGATCATCAGGGAGACCATCGAGGGCGGCGCTGCCGGACCTCTGGCCGAAACACGGTCAGCAGCCGGCGGCCGGACCGAGGATGCCGCCGGCCTGCCGGACCGATGGGCCCAGGCCCTGAGCTGGCTGACAGACAACAAAAAAGACGATATCGGCCGCATACGGGATGGCCTGACCTTTACCAACAAACAGGAAGACCTGGGCAGGGCCGCCGCCGAAGCCCTTTTCAAGGGGGATACGGCTTCGGCCATGAGCCTGAGCCCGTCCAGGATAGAGAATTTTGCCAGGTGTCCGTTCGCTCATCTGGTGACATACGGTCTCAGGCCGGAAGAAAGGCGCATATTTGAGGCGGCTCCCAGAGAGATCGGCGATGTGTATCACAGGTGCCTGATGCGGCTTACCCATGAGCTGACAAGAGAGGGAGGGCCTGTAACTGCTCCGGGATCGCCGTGGATGACCGTTACCAGAGAAGAATGCTTTGAACTTGCCAGGCAGGAGATCAAGGCCATAGCAGAAGAATACAGAGAGGGCCTGTTCAATTCGGGCGCCCTGGAAAACTACAGGAGAGACAGGCTCACTGAAATATGCGGGCAGGTCTGCTTTACGGTGGTGGAGCAGGTGCGAAAAGGCAGGATCGACAGTATCATACCGGAGGCTTCCTTTGGCCGCCGCGGCGTACTGCCGCCTATCGAGGTGGATGCGGACGGTCAGAAGGTGTATATCGAAGGCATAATCGACAGGGTTGATTATCTGGAAGACGGCCGGGTCAAGATCGTGGACTACAAGACCGGCAACGAGAGCTTTGACATGGCGGAAGCTGCGGCGGGCTACCGCCTGCAGCTGATGATATACCTGCAGGCGGCCTGCGGCAGCAGCAGGAAGCCGGCCGGAGTCTTTTATTTCAAGATAAGAGAACCACAGATAGATATGTCCGGCAAGGACATGGATCAGGAAACCCTTGAAGCGGAGATACGGAAAACCTTTAAACTGGACGGGATAATGGTGGATAACGAACAGGTCATCGGCGAGATCGCCGGAGACTTCAGCGGATTTTCCGAAGTGGTGCCTATCAGGGCTACCAAAGAGGGCATAAAAAACACAGGCAGAGAAGGTCTCGTTCCTGAAGAGGATTTCCGGCAGCTCAGGGCGGATGTGGCCGATAAGGTCAGCCGGCTCTGCGCCGATATGCTGGCGGGAAAAGCAGACATACACCCAATGAAGACCAAAGACAGGTCTGCCTGTACTTTCTGCCGTTACAAAGGGATATGCAGATTCGATACGGTCTTTGAAGGCTGCTCATATAACATAATCAGTTAATGTGCAGCCCAGCCGAGAGGAGGAAAATTTATGACAGAGAAAAACAGGCCCATGACTACAGATCACCTTATCATAAGACAGTCATGCTGGGATGATCTGGAAGATTTCTACCGGTGGGAGAGGATGCCGGAAGTGACAGAATTTTTCAGCATCCGGGACGGACAGACAAAAGAGGATGTCATACGGAAATATCTGGCCGATGAGGACGACCCGGCAGCCCGCCAGTTTACTATCATGCTCAAAGGCGAAGATGATCCTGCCGGCGATGGTGGGGACGCTCCGCAGGCCGGAGAGCCGGATGGGAATGCCTGGCAAGCAGACGGGCATGGACAGACAGGGGAAACGGCCCCACGCAATATCGGCCGCATAGTGCTTGCCGACATAGAACCGGGCTGGAAAGCCGAGATATGGCGGATCTATATAGGCGATACAGCTTTGCGTGGAAAAGGTTACGGCAAAGAAGCCATGCTGGCCATGATGGAATACTGCTTCGGCCAGCTGGGCCTTGAGAGACTTTACCTCGACCATTATACGGGCAATCCGGCGGCCCATCTGTATCTGTCACTGGGCTTTCAGTACGAGGGTGTCCTCCGCAAAAACTGCCGCAAGAACGGCGTGCTCTACGATGTCCACCTGATGTCCATGCTCAGAGAGGAGTATGAGGAAAGGTACGGAAAGAGGTAGAGAGGAGTGCCTTGTAATGCGGAATGAGCCTGAGATCATTATTTTGATATTCATAATCCTTGCAGCCTTAATCGCAATAGTTGTTGCCAGAATTTTAAGGTCGCCGTTTGAATACCCTTATAAAAAGATATATATTGATATTTCAAGGAAAAGACAGCCGCAGATGGAAGATTTAGTTGACAGGTATCTTAATGCAAATGGCCTCTCTCCATTTATCTTACATTATGATACGGTGCAAGAATGGAAAAAGGAATGTATTGAAAAAATTAACTCAAGTTCATTAAAAAAACTTCGAGAAAAACAATATGAAGAGTGCCTTGATGATAAAGAAATGTTCCAATTCATAGCGGTAAGAGCACAAACACGGTATCGACAGCAAAATTATATGAAATCTGCATATAAGGTTGAGGTGCCAACAGAAAGCGTTTCATGTGATATCAATTACTTAAAATACAGGTATAGAGAATTAGAAAAGATCGGATTTCAATGTACTCTGTCAGAATACCGGAAGAAGGATCAGCGAAAGCTGATGACCAAAGCCCTTAAAGAACAGATTGCCGTAAGAGATAATTATACATGCCAGATATGCGGGAACTATATGCCTGATGGAGTCGGATTACAAATAGATCATATAATTCCAATCGCAAAAGGAGGCAAAAGCGTACCTTCTAATTTGCAGGTCCTTTGCTCCAAATGTAACGGCCGGAAGTCAAAAAATTAAGGATAGAAGGATATAATTAAAGAGGAAAATGCGATCAAATATCATTCTTTTCCCGGAGATTGAAAAACTGAAAACCGAAATATCATCTCTCAAAGCCAGGATATCGGAGCTCCTTTGCATGCGGGATCAGATGTTATTTGTGGAGTGCAAGAACATCGAAATGGAATATATGCTTGCTCTGGGCGATCTGGAGAACAAGGCATACGAACTGAATTGCCACATGCTCCGCCTGAAGCGCAAGGCAGAGCTGATACAGGCCTGCAAAAACCGTCAGGAAAAGATCATCCTTTCCGAGATCGAGAATATCCTTGATACAGAATTTGCAGACTATCAGGCACACCTCGACGAGCAGCTCCATAAGATGAACAGGGCTATGGAGCGGAGCCGCGGAGAGTGGCTTTCTGAGGATGAACTGCAAGAAGCAAGGAAGTTGTACCACGATATAGTAAAAGCTCTGCATCCCGATCTGCACCCGGAACTGGGGCCTGAAAAACTGGAACTTTTCCACAATGCCGTATCTGCATACGAAAGAGGCGATATTAAATCTCTGAGGCTCATAAGCGTCATGGTAAGCGGCTCAGACACTGTCGATCAGGAAAAAGACAAAACGGCGGCGCTGACAAGAGAAAGGGACAGGCTTAAAGAGCTGGCCACAGATCTGCAGGAACAGATAGAGAAGATCACAAATGAATACCCCTATACGGTCAGACCGATCATACGGAACAAACAGAAGATCACGGAAAAGCGGGCAGAACTGTCCGGCCTGATCGAACAGCTGGATCAGGCGATCGAGGCGTATGAGATGCGGATCAAAGAAATGCTGAGGTGATTTGATGGGAGACATCATAAAAAACGGCGGAAACGAGATAGTTGGACTTATCCATGGAAAAAATGGAGAACTGGACATACCAAAACCTTTCCAGCGGGATATCTTTCTTTTTGATACTTATGTTGCCGGCACGACTCATGTGGACGGTATCGAGGAACTGGAGCCGGGGCTCAATGTGGGCGACCGGCTTGATTTTTTCCGGGAACCGGACAACCCTTATGATCCAATGGCGATCGCCGTCAAGAATACGGACGGAGTTAAGATAGGTTATGTTCCAAAGGCCGATAACGCCGTCTTTTCACGACTGATGGATGCGGGAAAATTGCTTTTCGGCAAGCTTACTGAAAAAGAAAAACGGGGCAGCTGGCTGAGGATCAAAATGGAGATATATCTGAACGAGTAGACCAGAAAACTGTGTCAGCTGTATCCCCCCCTGAAAATAGATTTTTATCAGTTTCAGGGGGATTGGCTCCACCGATTTTCAACATGTTTCCCTTTTCAGGGGGATTGGCTCCACCGATTTTAATGGTTTTTGCTTTTTCAGGGGGGCGGCAGAATTGCCTGAACAGCAAAAATGACAATCATAATTGTCAAAATATGGCTGTACATACATCACGGCCCTCTAAAAGCTCCCCCTGAAAAGCTTGGAACATAAAATTCAGGGGGAGTCAGTCCCCCTGAATGTGTATTTTTGCCTGATTTAGGTGGAACGGCAAGATGCGAGGGCGGATTTAGGTGGAACGGCAAGATGCATGGGTCGATTTATGTCAAACGGCGGGGTGCGAGGACGGCGCTGTGCAAAACGGAAAGGCGCCCGGACAGAGCTTGCAGGCAGCACCGGTCTTATAAGTTCGAATAAGGCATTAAGAAAATGCTTTCAATATATCAAAATATCAAAAACCGGACTCTTCGCTGTCAGGGAACCGGTTGCTTATGTACTCATAAAGTCCCATACTGTCAAGACGATTGTTGAACATCCGGTCTATCCGGTGGTTATAATAATTTGTGCAGAAAGAGATTTTTTCCATTGAACCGTTGTAAAGAACGCTCAGGGTAAAGTGATAGGCATATGTATATCTGGCGTTATGCCTTAGCCGGGCAAAAAAATTGGATATCCTGTGTTCCTGATATAATATGGAGTCAAAAGGAATAACGATATGCTGGGAAGAGTCGAACCGGCATATTACATGTATTGCGTAATCAGCTATAAACAGGTAAAGATCATCAAAGACCCGCGGATCATCAAATAATGTCCTTTCGGACGAGGTAATGTAAGAAATGTAAGTGGTGTAAAGAGCTCCGTATTCCTTTTCCAGTTTTTTGAAGAAGGGGAAAGCTTTGAAAATGGCTCTGTATACTAAAGGGTTGTTTCGTGATTGTAAGCCAGTACGGATATTATCCCAAACAGCAGCAGGGATAACACCGCCGGAAATACGGTATAGAAAAAATCATATATATGATGCCTCCGTTGCTTTGCCGGTAATATGATTATCATACATAGTGTACAATAAAAAGACAGCAATGACAACAAACCATGATATCATTCTGCTGGATTATAAAGATACTTGCCAAAAAAGGCAGCGATCAGAGCTTTTCCACTTGTTAAATCGTCAAAAATTAGGTAAAATAGGAGTTAATCTATATCATCACAACATGGCTGACAGGCCATGGCTTTGTATTGTCTCAAATGATCCGGGCAGCCCAGAGGAGCAGAGGCGCCCGAAATTTAAAAATAAGGGGGAAACGAAAATGTCAAACATTCCTACACCGCATATAGAAGCAAAAGCAGGCGATTTCGCCGAGACTGTCCTCATGCCCGGCGATCCGCTGAGAGCCAGGTTCATAGCCGAAACTTTCCTGAAAGACCCTGTGCTGGTCAATAATGTAAGAGGAATACAGGGATATACCGGGACATACGAGGGAAAGAGAGTGTCCGTCATGGCTTCGGGGATGGGAATGCCTTCAATGGCCATATATTCTTATGAACTGTTTAATTTCTATGATGTTAAGAACATCATCAGAGTGGGGACTGCCGGAGTCGTAGATCCTTCCCTCAAGGTGCGCGACATCGTCATAGGCATGGGAGCATGCACCAATTCCAATTATGCCGCACAGTTTGACCTGCCTGGCACATATGCGCCTATCTGTTCATACGAACTGATGAAAAAGGCCATAGATGCGGCGGACAAGATGGGAATAGAGACCAAGGTGGGCAACCTCTATTCATCAGATGCATTTTACGATGATTCTGCCAGCCTTTCAAAATGGCAGAAGATGGGTGTGCTGGCCACCGAAATGGAAGCGGCAGCTCTCTACATGAACGCTGCAAGAGCAGGAAAGAATGCTCTTGCCATATGCACCATTTCTGACAACCCATTCACCGGTGAGGCAACTACAGCCGAAGAAAGACAGAACACTTTTACTGCAATGATGAAGATTGCCCTGGAGATAGCGTAAGTTTTTTTCAGAGGATCGTGATAAAAACCGCATAAAAAACAAGGAGAAGATATACAATGGAAAACAGATACCCTAGAGTTGAGATCAATCTGGCCCATTTGCAGCACAATGTATCAAAAGTGGTAGAAAAGTGCGGAAGCTTTGGGATACAGGTAGCCGGAGTCATCAAAGGCGCCACGGGGATACCGGAGGTTGCCCGCGCTTTCGACAAAGGGGGCGCTGCATTCATCGCCTCGTCAAGGCTTGAACAGCTTGAAGATGCCATCAATGCCGGTATAGAAAAGCCTATGATGCTTATCCGGATACCTATGCTCAGCGAGGTGAAAGATGTCATAAGGCTGGCCGACATAAGCCTCAACAGCGAATTTGAAGTCATCAAAGCCCTCAATGATGAAGCCAGAGCTCAGGGTAAACTCCACAAGGTGATCCTTATGGCCGATCTGGGCGATCTCAGAGAAGGATTCTGGGACAAAGACGAGATGATCAAAGTGGCCGAGTACATCGAAAACAAGATGATAAACATACAGCTTGTGGGCATCGGGACCAATGTGGGATGCTACGGGTCGATTTCACCGACTGTCGAGAAACTTGAGGAACTGGTGGAGCTTGCCGAAAAGATAGAAGAAAGGCTTGGCCGCCAGCTGGAATATATATCCGGAGGAGCCACCAGCAGTCTCATGAGAGTATGGGACAAAAATATACCTAAACGCATAAACATGCTCAGGGTCGGCGAAGGTATACTGCTTGCAAGAGATCTTGATGTATTTTACGGTTATGATATGTCCGATCTTTATCAGGACATATTCAGGCTCAAGGCAGAGGTGATCGAGGTCAAGGATAAACCATCCTATCCGGTAGGGACCATTGCCATAGATGCGTTTGGACATACTCCGACTTATGTTGACCGCGGTATACGGCGCCGTGCGCTGCTGGCCATGGGAAAAGTCGATTACGGCGATCCCGTCGAACTCCTGCCCATGGACAAGGGCATAGAGGTCCTCGGAGCTTCCAGCGACCACACTATAATAGATGTGGAGGATGCCGAAAGGGATTACAAGGTTGGAGATATAATGACATTTGACATATGTTATGCTACGGTTGTCTATCTGACCAACTGCCGCAATGTACATATAGCATTTGTCTGAAAACAGCTAAAATAAAGACTCGCT
>ENA-UONX01002754-UONX01002754.1-human-gut-metagenome-genome-assembly--contig:-P74old-NODE-2754-length-11851-cov-9.908359_pt1 | contig 11851 bp, 8 predicted proteins | sample MGYA00242466_ERZ724013 | MGnify/ENA metagenome assembly ERZ724013 | reverse complement strand
ACTTAAAGATCGCCGAGGGCTGCAACAACCGCTGCCACTACTGCGCCATCCCCGCCATCCGCGGCCCGCTGCGCAGCCGTGACATGGCCGACTGTGTGGCCGAGGCCCGCTGGCTGGCCGGTGAGGGCGTCAAGGAGCTTATCATCGTGGCCCAGGACCCTACCGCCTACGGTGAGGACTGGGGCAAGCCGGGCAGCATCTGTGAGCTGCTGGACAAGCTGAACAAGATCAACGGCATTGAGTGGATCCGCATTATGTACGCTTACCCGGAGCGGATCACCGATGACTTCATCGCCGCCATGAAGCGGAATGAGAAAGTACTGCCCTACCTCGACCTGCCTATCCAGCACTGCAACGATGTCATCCTCAAGAACATGAACCGCCGCTCCAACCGGGCAGAGCTGCTGGAGGTCATTGGAAAACTGCGCCGTGAGATCCCCGGCATCACCCTGCGCACCACCCTGATCGCGGGCTTCCCCGGCGAGACCGAGGAGCAGTTTGAGGATCTATGCAACTTCGTCAAAGAGGTCCGCTTCGACCGTCTGGGCTGCTTTGCCTACTCGGCAGAGGAGAACACCGTGGCCGCCAGGATGGAGAACCAGATCGAGCAGGAGGTCAAGGAGCGCCGGGCCGAGCTGGTCATGCAGATCCAGACCGGCATCATGGCCCAGAAGCAGGCCGAGAAAGTGGGCCAGACCGTCCATGTCCTCTGTGATGGCATCGACGAGGAAAACGGCCTCTACCTCTGCCGCACGGCAGGCGATGCCCCCGAGGTGGACGGCAATGTCTGCGTCTCCAGCGAGGAACCGTTGTATCCGGGCGAGTTTTATGATATCCTTGTAGAGGACAGTGATCTTTACGATCTGTATGGCACTGTCGTAAAATAATGAATTGGAGGATTTTTTTATGAATCTGCCCAACAAACTGACCCTGACCCGCATTATTCTGGTCCCGGTTTTCATGATCTTTGTCTCGCTGAGTCAGTACATGACCCCGAGCTATAATCCGCGGTGGTATCTCATTGCAGGCATCATTTTTGCGGTGGCCAGCTTCACCGATTACCTGGACGGCCATCTGGCCCGCAAGTGGCACATGGTGACCGACTTTGGCAAGTTTGCCGACCCGCTGGCCGACAAGCTGCTGACCACCGTGGCCTTCATCTACATGATGCGGGACGGCGTGTGCAGCCCGGTGGTGCTGTGCATCATTCTGGCCCGCGAATTTGCCGTGTCCGGCCTGCGAATGGTGGCCGCCGGCGCCAAGGACGGCAAGGTGATCGCCGCCAACATGTGGGGCAAGGTGAAGACCGTGCTCCAGATGCTGACCATCATCTTCTATTATTTCAGCGTTTCCCTGACCGGGAATGTACTGGGAGCAGACTGTGCATTCGTTGCCCACTGGCTGTGCTGGCTGGTGGCAGTGGTCACGGCCGTTTCCGGCATCAAGTACCTGTGGGACAACCGCAGCTTCATCAACACGGCAAAATAAGATGAAAGAAAAGCTCTGGGCGTTCTGCCGCAAGCTCATCTCGCTGGCGCTGAACCTTTCCATCCTCTACATGGAGACCATTGCCATGCCCATCAGCTGGGATTATGGCCATGAGCTGGTCTTTACCATGTACACCGAGCTGTCCAATATGTTCAACGTTGCGGTCTGCGCGCTGGTGGCCCTGTGCCAGCTGCTCGATCTTTTCACCGGGCGGGAGCTGCCCCGCTGGGTCAAACAGCTCAAATTCTGGTCCACCAGCTGCTTGACCATGACGTTCCTGACGGTGGTGTTCATTCTGGCTCCCATGTACGAGGACGGAAACGGCTGGTACATCATGCTGTTTACGGGCTCCATGCTCTACCACCACTTCCTCAACCCGGTGGTGGCCATGGTGTCGTTCCTGCTGTTTGAGCGGGAGCCCCGGCTGCCGCTGGCCAGTGTGCCGCTGGCGCTGGTGCCTACCATCGTCTATGGCGTCTACGACCTGTGGGGCAACATCACGGGCCGCATCGACGGGCCCTACCCCTTTATGCGGGTATACGACCAGACCATTCAGGAGAGCCTGATGTGGTTCGCCATCATCCTGGGCACCAACCTCCTGTATGCCTTTGTGCTCTGGTGGCTGGGCGGCAACGGCAAAAAACACCGCAAAAAAGGCCCGAAATTGGAATTTGTGGGCTGAAAATTACTCTATGGAACCAAAAAGCGGGTGCATCGCAAGATGCACTCGCTTTTTGGTTCCGGAAATCAGAGGAGCGGGATACCGGCCTTTTCGCAGGCGGAACGGGTCTCCGCGTCCCAGACGCTGGCCTGGACTTCGCCGATATGGACGCTGCCCAGCAGCAGCATGCACAGGCGGCTCTGGCCGATGCCGCCGCCGATGGTGTAGGGCAGCTCGCCTGCCAGCACTGCCTTGTGGAACGGCAGGGCCCGGCGGTCATCGCAGCCAGCCATGGTCAGCTGCTTGTCCATGCTCTCGGGGCTGACGCGAATGCCCATGCTGCTCAGCTCATAGCTGCACTGCAGCGGCTCGTTCCAGAACAGCAGGTCGCCGTTCAGGTCCCAGTCGTCATAGTCGGGGGCACGGCCATCATGGGGCTTGCCGCTCTTGAGCGGGGCACCGATCTTCATGAGGAACGTGGTGCCGTTTTCCTTGACAAACGCGTTCTCCCGCTCTTTCGGGGTCAGGTCCGGGTACTTGTCTTCCAGCTCCTGGGTGGTGATGAACGTGACATTGGGGGTGTGCAGGGGCAGGTCCTGCAGCTGGGGGAACATGGCGTGGAGGTTCATCTCGGTGGCGCAGACAGCGGACACGATGGAGCGGACCACGTTTTTCAGATACGCCTCGGTGCGGTCCTCCTCCCGGATGACCTTTTCCCAGTCCCACTGGTCCACATAGACGGAGTGGAGGTTGTCCAGGTCCTCGTCCCGGCGGATGGCGTTCATATCACAGTACAGGCCCTTGCCCACCCGGAAGCCGTAATCCTTGAGGGCTTTGCGCTTCCACTTTGCCAGCGACTGGACCACCTGTGCTTCAATGCCGCCGTCTTTCATATCGAAAGTGACTTTCCGCTCGACGCCGTTCAGGTCGTCGTTCAGGCCGGTAGAGGCCTCCACGAAGAGCGGCGCGGACACGCGGTAGAGATTCAGCGTGGCGCACAGGGTGTCGGCAAACAGCCGCTTCACCGTGCCAATGGCGCGCTGGGTGTCGTACAGGTTCAGCGCGGGCGTGTAGTTTGCGGGAATGATCGTTTTGCTCATAAGGAACCCCCTCTTTTTGCGCTCCCGGCAGCCGAGTGCCGCCCGGGCAGCAGCTTTCCCTTTAATAAAGTAAATTATGGCACAACTTGCAGACGATGTAAAGGGAAATGGGCGAAAAAACCCTGCCGCCTTGACTTCCGCTTGGCTCCCCGCTATAATAAAACCTGTAAAAGGACAAATGCGTTTACCCGGGCAGAGTAGCGCGGCATCCGTCTGTGCAGAGAGAACAGGCCATTGGCTGGGAGCCTGTTTGCAGACCGCTGTGTAAAGTGCGCCCGGGCAGCACGCTGTGGGAAAATGCAGTATCACAGCGCGGCAGGCCGCCGTTATCGGCTTTGAGCGACAAACCGGAGTGGAACCGCGATTGATGGAAAAACCGCCTCCGTTGCTGTACATTGAGTGCAGCAACGGAGGCTTTTGCTTTTTAAGCAGATCCGCAGGAGCTGCCCTCTTTGCCAAGGGCTCCCCTGTTCGGGGAGCTGGCAAAGCCGGAGGCTTTGACGGAGAGGCTTCATTGCGGCTCTGGGCTGTCCCACAAAAAGGAGTATGTCATTATGCAGATCTTTAACACCCTGACCCGCCAGAAAGAAGAGTTCGTGCCGCAGGTGCCGGGCGAGTACCGCATCTATGTCTGCGGCCCCACCGTTTACAACTATATCCACATCGGCAATGCCCGCCCGCTGATCGTGTTTGACACCCTGCGCCGCTACCTGGAGTACCGGGGCAACAAGGTCCTCTACGTTTCCAACATTACGGATATCGACGACAAGCTCATCAAAAAGGGCCAGGAAGAGGGCACTTCCATGAAAGAAGTGGCCCAGCGCTTTGAGGCCGAGTACCTCAAGGACGCCGCCGGCCTCAACTGCAAAAAGCCCACCGTCCAGCCCCGCGCCACCGAGCACATCCAGCAGATCCTCGATATCGTCAAGGACCTGATCGACTCCGGCCACGCTTACGTTGCCAAGAACGGCGATGTCTATTTCCGCGTCAAGAGCGACCCCGAGTACGGCAAACTGAGCCACCTGAAGCTGGACGATCTGGAGAGCGGTAACCGGGAGCTGCGCAGCCAGATGGACGATGACCTGAAAGAAGACCCGGCGGACTTTGCCGTCTGGAAAGCAGCCAAGCCCGGTGAGCCTGCCTGGGAGAGCCCCTACGGCATGGGCCGTCCGGGCTGGCACATTGAGTGCAGCGCCATGAGCCGCACCCACCTGGGCAAGACCATTGACCTCCACTGCGGCGGTCAGGACCTGATTTTCCCCCACCACGAGAACGAGATCGCCCAGAGCGAGTGCGCCAACGGCTGCACCTTTGCCCGCTACTGGATGCACAATGGCTTCATCAATGTGGACAACCAGAAGATGTCCAAGAGCCTGCACAACTTCTTCACCGTGCGGGATGTGGCCAACCTCTATGGCTACGAGCCCATCCGTTACTTCATGCTGACAGCCGGCTACCGGATGCCGCTGAACTACACCGTGGACCTCATTGAGAGCTGCAAGAACAGCCTGGAGCGCCTGTACACCTGCCGTGAGAATCTGGATTTTGCCCTGAGCAAGAGCGAGTTCGGTACCGACGAGACCCTGACCGTCAAGGCGGAAGAGGCCCGCAAGAAGTTCTGCACCGCGATGGACGACGACCTGAACACTCCCGATGCACTGGCTGCTGTGTTTGATCTGGTCAAGGAGATCAACACCCTGTCCGCAGCCTCCAGCAAAAAGGCATTGGAAGCTGCTGCCGCTGCCTTTGATGAGATCACCGGTGTGCTGGGCCTGATGTACAACCGCAAAAAGGACGAGGTGCCCGCAGAGGTGACCGAGCTGGTGGAACAGCGTGCTGCCGCCAAGAAAGCCAAGGACTGGGCGACCGCTGACGCCATCCGTGCACGGCTGACCGAGATGGGCTGGGCGGTCAAGGATACCGCACAGGGCCCGCAGCTGTCCAAACTGTAAGAAAAAGAAGAACAATTTTTCTCTGACCCGCTGATTTTCCCGCCAGCGGGTCTTTTTGTGGGAAAGACTGGGCAAACCTGCCACAAAGTGGAAAAATAATGGAAAGCCGCGGATTTTGGGAAAATTTGTTTACTTTTGGCGGCAAAGAGGCGTATAATAAAAAATATCTATGGATACAGAGGAGCCCGCGGATGGAATCCGCGGGAGATTGTGAGAAAATCAGAATGAAGCGTCTTTTCAAACGAATCACTGCACTGGCCAGCGCCGCGGCACTGACGTTGAGCCTGGCTGCCTGCGGGGGCAGCGCGGTGTCCGGACCGAAGAATACGGCACCGACGAACGCCAAGCCGGTGACCATTACGGTATGGAGCTACTACAACGGCGACCAGCTGGAAACATTCAGCAAGCTGGTGGATGAGTTCAACGCCACGGTGGGCAAGGAGCAGAACATCACGGTGGAAGCTTCCAGCCAGGGCAGCGTCAACGATCTGGAGACCAATGTGCTGGCCGCAGCCGAGGGCAAGGTGGGGGCTGCAGAGATGCCCAATATCTTCTCCGCTTATGCCGACACCTGCTATGCCGTGGACCAGATGGGCCTTGTGGCGGACCTGAGCGGCTACCTGACCGACGAGGAAAAAGCGGCGTTCCCGGAGAGCTATCTCACCGAGGGCGACTTTGACGACAACGGCACCATCAAAATTTTCCCGGTGGCAAAATCCACCGAGCTGCTGTTCCTCAATGATACCGACTGGCAGGCCTTTGCGGCGGCCACAGGGGCAACGTATGAGGACCTTTCCACCATGGAGGGCCTTGTAGCCACCGCCGGAAAATACTACGACTGGACCGACGCCCGGACGGAAGTCCCGGACGACGGCAAGGCGCTGTTTGGCCGCGACGCCATGGCAAACTACATGCTCATTGGTGCCAAGGAGCTGGGCAGCACCATCTTTACCGTGGAAAACGGCAAGATGACCGTGAACCTGACCGAGGATGCGGCCCGGAAGCTGTGGGAGAACTACTATGTCCCCTTTGTCAAGGGCTGGTTTGCGGGCGAGGGCCGTTTCCGCAGTGACGACATCAAGACCGGCAATGTGCTGGCCTATGTGGGCTCCAACTCCAGCGCCACCTTTTTCCCCAAGCAGGTGCAGGTGAGCGACACCGAGAGCCACGAGATCAGCCTGAAAGTGCTGCCCAACCCCTCGTTTGCCGGAAGCGAAGAGGTGGCTGTCCAGCAGGGCGCCGGCATGGTGGTGACCAAAAGCACCCCGGAGGAAGAAGCCGCCTGTGTCACATTCCTCAAGTGGTTCACCCAGCCGGAAAATAACATCCAGTTTGCCGTGGGCTCCGGTTACCTGCCCGTGACCCACGCGGCCGACGACGTGACCGCTATCGAGAACAGCGGCCTGGATCTGACCGACTCCATGAAAGACGTCCTGGCAAACGCCATTGACGCGGTGGAAAACCACGAGCTCTACACCCCCAAGCCCTTTGCGGGCGGTACGGATGCCCGCAGGGTGCTGGAATACAGCATGTCGGACCTGGCCAGCGCGGACCGCGCGGCGGTGGAAGAGCAGCTGGCCGCCGGGGTGAGCGCTGCCGAAGCCGAGGCTCTCTACCTGACCGACGAGTATTTTGAGAACTGGTATCAATCTCTCTGCACCAAACTGAGTGCTTACGAGGGCTGATGCCCGATCATGGAGCGGAAAGGAGGGAAAAACAGGGGTGAAAAAAGAGACAGCGTATCAAAGGCGGGGCTGCTCGATCTTTTGCAAGATCCTGCACTCCCTGCTGCTGGTGCTTCTGGCAGAAGTGCTGCTGCTGATCTTTGCCATCAGCACCAGTCGGGTGACCAGCCAGCTGAATGAGAACGCCGAGGATATTCTCGACAAGCAGGTGGAGAACCGCGCCAATTACCTGCGCCAGAACCTGATCCAGGCGCAGGACCTCAATGCCATCAGCGGTACCATTGACCGCGTGACGCGGGAACTGGTGGACCAGGGCATCGTGGATCTGAACACGCTGGATACCTCCAGTGAGGAAGCCCTGCCGCTGCTCCAGGCCATTGTCCCGGAGCTGGTGAGCACCCTGCGGACAAAGCCTGTCAATGGCATCTTTGTCATTCTGAGCACTCACGACCTGAACTACCGGGCCGATGACAGCTATCTGCCCGGCCTTTACATCCGCGACCTGGACCCCAGTGCTCTTTCCACCGACCGGAACGCCGACCTGCTGGCAGAACGGGGCCCCGCAACAGCGTTTACCCCGCTGGGCATCGCCACGGATAAGGGCTGGTCTCCGGCCATGCCATACCAGCCGGGCGGGAAAACCAGCTTTTACAAGGAATCGTTCCAGATCGCCTATGCCTCCAAGAGCAAGCTTTCTGCGGAGGACTATGGCCGCTGGACTCCTGCAACGTTCCGCCTGAAAGGGGACGACCGGGACGCGCTGGCCTATGTGCAGCCCCTCATCCTGGACGACGGCACCGTGTACGGTGTGGTGGGCGTGGAGCTGCTGACCAGCTACCTGACCACCCAGCTGCCCAGCAATGAGCTGCAGAACACGGATCACGGCACCTATCTGCTGGCGACGACCGATGCAGACTTAAAACGGGATGACATTATCAACGTCCGAACCGCATTCCTCACGGGGGAGGATGCCGACAAGAATATGCCCCAGACCCTTACGCTGTACCGGGATGGAATGGACTGGAAGTTCTGGCTGGATGGAGAGGAGCAGTACGCGACGCTCCAGCAGCTGGGGCTTTACAGCCGGAACGCACCGTTCTCCGGCGAGGCGTGGCTGCTGATCGGGACCGTGGCCCAAAATGACCTCTATAGGTTCTCCCATTCCGTCCGCAACCTGCTGGTCGTGGCGGCGCTCCTGACCGCGGTGGTGGGCCTGGGGTGCAGTGTTGTGGTGGCACGCCAGCTGGCAAAACCGGTGGCGCAGCTCTCCAAGGAGCTGGCCCGGGCCCAGAAGGACCATGTCAGCGTGCCGGAGTTCTCCCGCACGGGCATCCGGGAGCTGGACCAGTTTGCAAGCGCCATCGTCCAGCTGAGCCGGGAAAACGAGGAGGTGACGGCGCTGGAGCGCCGCCGCATCGAGCACGAGCGCGATTACGATATCCTGACGGGCCTGTACAACCGTCAGGCATTCCAGCGGGTGTGCGAGAACCTGTTTGCCAAGCCGGAAACGCTGGGCCACGCCGCCCTGCTTATGACCGACCTGGACAACCTGAAAACCATCAACGACACCTATGGCCACGACTGGGGCGACCAGTACCTCCGCCAGACGGGCCGCTGCCTGGCGGCCAGTACCCCGCCGGGCACCCTCTCTGCCCGCCTCTCGGGCGATGAGTTCATGCTGCTGCTCTACGGTTACGACAGCCGGGACGCCGTGCGGGAAGAGCTGGAAAAGCTGCGCGCGGCCCTGCAGGACAGCGCTTCCATCCTGCCCAGCGGCAGCGAGCTGCATATCAGCATCTCGGGCGGCGTGGCCTGGTACCCGGAGGACAGCACGGATTTCAATACCCTGAAAAAGTACGCTGATTTTGCCATGTATCAGGTCAAGCATTCCCGCAAGGGCGAGATGAAAGAGTTTGACATCGGCATGTACAATCAGGAAGCCTACGCCATGCAGACCCGCAACGAGTTTGAGCAGATGCTGCGGGATCAGGCGGTGAGCTACCATTTCCAGCCGATTTTCTCGGCCCGCAATGGCCGGGCCATCGCCTATGAGGCCCTGATGCGGCCGGAGATGCCCACCCTGCGCTCGCCCCTTACCGTGATGAAGCTGGCGCGGGAGCTGAACCGCCTGTACGACATCGAGCACATTACCTTGTTCAAGGCCTCCAGCGCCTTTGAAAAGCTGAAAGAGCGCGGCCTCGTCCGGGAGGACAGCCTGCTCTTTATCAACTCCATTGCCAGTGTCAGCCTGAACGACACCGACTGGCGGGATTACCGCGGCCGTTTCTCGGAACTGGCCCGGAAGCTGGTGGTGGAGATCACCGAGGAAGAAGAGCTGGATCCCACCCAGCTGGAGCGGAAACGCACCATGGCCGGGGCTTCCGGCATCTTTGCGCTGGACGATTACGGCAGCGGCTACAGCAACGGCAGCAGCCTGCTGACCATAGCCCCCCGCTATGTCAAGGTGGATATCTCCATTATCCGCAGCATTGATACCAACACGGACAAGCAGCAGTTCCTCACCAGCCTGGTGGACTACGCGCGGCCCCGGAACATTCTGGTGCTGGCCGAGGGTGTGGAGACCACGGCCGAGCTGCGCAAGGTGCTGGAGCTGGGCGTGGACCTGCTGCAGGGCTACTGTCTGGCCCGCCCGGCAGCGATCCCGCCGCCGCTGTCCAAGGAAGCCGCGGACATCATCCGCTGGATGAAACGATGCTGAACCAAAACGCAAACGCCCCCTGTCTGGATGGACAGAGGGCGTTTGCGTTATATAACAAACAGCACATCACCGCGCAGGGATGTGCTGTGATTCGATCCGGGTTTAGTGGATCAGCCCTACAAAGAACGGGCAGAGGACGGCAGTGAGGACACCGGCCACGGCGATGGAAAGGCCGCTCATGGCGCCCTCCACTTCGCCCATCTGGAGGGCCTTGCTGGTGCCCACGGCATGGGCTGAGGTGCCGATGCCCACGCCCTTGGCGATGGGGTCGGTGATATGGAACCACTTGCAGACGGACTCGGCCAGCAGGTTGCCTGCAATGCCCGTCAGGATCACGATGGCACCCGTCAGGGCTGCAATGCCGCCAAGCTCAGCCGCCACGTCCATGCTGATGGCCGTGGTGACGGATTTGGGCAGGAGGGTGGCGTACTGCTCCCGGGTCAAGCCCAGCGCCAGCGCCAGGGCCAGTGCACTGCCCAGGCTGACCAGCGTGCCCACCGAGATGCCCGCAATGATGGCGGCGGCGTTCTCCTTGAGCAGATCCCACTTTTCATAGAGGGGAATGGCCAGGCTGATGGTGGCAGGCAACAGCAGGTAGTTGACCGGGGAAGCGCTGGCCTTGTAATCCGCATAAGGGATGTTCAGCACGCTGAGCAGGATGATGACAAAGATGCTGCCCAGCAGCAGCGGGTTGAAAATGGCCTTGCCCGTTGCCCTATTGATAAGAGTCCCCAGCGCAAAGGCGGCCAGCGTGAGCATTACACCCCAGGCGGCCGAGCCGGAAAGAAATCCGTTTAAAAGCTCAGTCATGGGCGGCCTCCTTATTTTTGCGGCGGCTGGTCAGAGCCTGGGTGGTGCGGCCGGCAGAGGCCAGCACCAGCACCGTGACGGGCACGATGGCAATGATGATCGGCAGCAGCATGTTGCCCATCTCTGCCCAGAGCTCCATGACACCGGCCGCGGCGGGAACGAAGAGCAGCGGGAAGATGCCCGTGAGGAACAGGCCCACTTCCTTGACCTGCTCCAGCTTGACGATGCCAAACCGCAGGGCCAGCAGCAGTAAGATCAGGCCGTAGACGCTGGCCGGGATGGGCAGCGGCAGCACGGCGTGCAGGATCTCACCCAAAAAACAAAACGCGAGGATCCGCGCAAATTGAAACAGATATTTCGTAACAAAATCCCCCTTTGGCGGCCTGAGACGCCGCCCTCTGGTACATGGCCCGCTGCCCGTGCGGCGGCGGTACTGAGATAACAGTATAGCCCAAAAGCACTGGGGGCGCAACGGCAATACTTGCCAAGAATTGTTGAGGATTCGCGGGAAAACTGGATAAAACAAAAAACGGAACGCATCGGTGGTCAAGCGATGTGTCCCGTTTTTGTTTTCTTGCTTTTGCAAAGAGCGCCGTACCAAAAGCACTCTCCGCCGCGCGGAGCATACAGAGCAAACCATAAAGCTGTACGCTTCCAGAAAAAGAGAGAATGGAATGGAGGAATTTGCTTCCTTTTCGGGGGCCTTGCAGGGAGCCTCCGCAGCCTTGGTTAGATTTAACTAACCTTGCCGTGACAAAAGGATATCATAGTTTGTCATGACTGTCAAGCCCTGATTTGAAATTTTTTCAGAAAATTTTTGAGGGCGGAAAATCCTCGATTTTCCTCTTGCTTTTTATGAGGATGCTTGTTATTATAAGAAGCGAGCTGTTGGGCACAGGGAGGTACCCGCGCACCGGCAGCCGCCAAAAAGGCGCTGGGGGAGACCAGCGCCTTACCCCCAAACAAATGCCTTGAATGCCGCAGGAAACGTACGGCTTTTTCTGGGCATAATAGTTAGATACTGCTAACTGAGCGGTGTCTGCGCAATGGAAGGAGCAAGGAGGTTCCAATGATCAATTTTGAAGAGTGGGAAGGCTTTGAGGGCCGTATCTGGAAAGAGGAAGTCAACGTCCGCGACTTTATCCAGAAGAACTACACCCCGTACGATGGCGACGAGTCTTTCCTGGCGGGCCCCACGGAGGCTACCAATAAGCTGTGGGGTACCCTGCAGAAGCTGCAGAAAGAAGAACGCGCCAAGGGCGGCGTGCTGGATATGGAGACGGAAGTGGTCAGCGGCCTGACCGCTTACGGCCCTGGCTACATCGATGAGAGCCTGAAAGACCTGGAGCAGATCGTCGGCCTGCAGACCGACAAGCCTCTGAAGCGCGCCTTTATGCCCTACGGCGGCATCAAGATGGCAGAGCAGGCCTGCACCA
>ENA-UONX01002752-UONX01002752.1-human-gut-metagenome-genome-assembly--contig:-P74old-NODE-2752-length-11858-cov-4.099890_pt1 | contig 11858 bp, 7 predicted proteins | sample MGYA00242466_ERZ724013 | MGnify/ENA metagenome assembly ERZ724013 | reverse complement strand
AGTCCGGGGTGCAGGGCTTTAGCCCTGCCTTAGGTGAGGATGCGGCGGAAGTCTTCGCCGGGCTGCTCGGCGGGGTAGACGAGGAAGTTGCGCACGTCCAGCTCGATGGCCTTGCCCGCTTCCACGCCGATGCTCTCGTAGGGATCGGCGATGATGCGCAGCTCCTTGCCGCCGCCCAGATCGATGCGGCAGTCGTCCACGTCGCCCAGATAGAAGTGCGTTTTGACCACGCCGTGCAGCGTGCCCTTGCCCGCCTCGGCATACTTCACGTGCTCGGGACGGATGCCCACAATCACGTCGCCCTTCGCGTCGCCTTCGTAGGGCAGCTTCTGGCCGCAGCCGTTCAGGGCGATGTATCCCGCCTCTACGCGGCCCTCCAGGAACTCGATCTTGCCCACAAAGTCCGCAATGAAGGGATTGGCAGGCTCGTTGTAAATCGTCTTGGGGGAACCCACCTGCTGGATGACGCCCCTGTTGATGACCACGATGCGGTCGCTCATGGCCATGGCCTCGGTCTGGTCGTGGGTGACGTACACCACGGTGATGCCGTACTGCTTCTGAATGTCCTTGATCTCAAAGCGCATGCTGTCCCGCAGCTTTGCGTCCAGATTGGACAGGGGCTCGTCCAGAAGGAGCAGGGCGGGCTCGGCCACCAGCGCCCGGGCCAGCGCGACGCGCTGCTGCTGTCCGCCGGACAGCTGGCTGGGGATCCGATCCCGGTACTGGGCCAGATGGACGACCTCCAGCACGTGCTCCACCTTCTGCCTGATGGCGGCCTTGTCCACCTTCTTGATCTGCAAGGGGTAGGCCACGTTGTCAAACACAGTCATGTGGGGCCACACGGCATAGCTCTGGAACACCATGCCGATGTCCCGCTTTTCCGGGGGAATGAATACCTTATCGGAGGAAACGACACGGTCGTCGAAGAGCACGCTGCCGCTGGTGGGCTTTTCAATGCCCGCAATGATGCGCAGCATGGTCGTTTTGCCGCAGCCCGACGGGCCCAGTAGGGTGATGAATTCGCCGTCGGCGAACACGGCGTCAAAGTTTTCCAGCACCGTGGTGTTGCCGAAGGTCTTGGTCACGTTTTGAATGGTTACGCTGGACATGATTCCAACTCCTTTTTGTGGGAAATCCCTTTGCACTTGGTTCGAGCCTTGTCGACCGGCGGCAAGAGGGGTCATATCAATCGGAAGGGGTGTTTTAAGATGGGATGGAACGGCTGACGCAAATCAGATCGAGAATTCGCCCTTGGTGAGCTTGTTGAGCAGGAAGTTCAGGACGACAACGATCATCAGGATGCCGAAGGCCATGGCGCAGCTCTGAGGCTGGCTGGTAAAGGTCCAGTACTCGTACAGCTGGAAGCCGATGGTCTTGGTGGAGTTGGAGTAGAGCAGCGTCGTCATGCTCAGCTCGTAGAAGCTGGGAATGAAGATCAGGAACCAGCCCGCGGCGATGGAGGGGAAGATCAGGGGGCCGGTAATCTTAAGCATGGTGCGCGTCCAGCTGGCGCCGGAGATCTGGCTGCACTCTTCCAGTGAAACGTGAATCTGACTCATGGCGCTGACCACGGTACGCATACCCATCATCAGGTATTTGATGAGATAAGCGACGATCATGATGTAGGCCGTGTTGTAGATGTTCACGCCGAAGTCGCCCTTCATGGTCATGATAAGGCCCAGCGCGATGACCACGGAGGGAGTGCCCGAACCGAGGGTGATGAGGAAGTCCGGCAGCTTGCGGCCGCGAATCTTCGTCCGCTGCAGCAGGTAGGACATGGTGCAGGCCACCACGATGCCCACCGTTGCGGTGACCACGCCGAAGATCAGGCTGTTCTTCAGGCAGCTCATGGTCTCCGAGCGGGAGAAGATGGTCTGCCACTGGGTCAGGGTGAAGTTCTCCGAGTCGAAGAGGGACTTGCCCACGTCGATCTTAAAGGAGGTGGTCAGGATGGTGGCAAAGGGGATCAGCACCACGATGGTGGCGAACAGGCTCACCAGCACCGTCAGCGGGACGCGCCACTTGCCCAGATCCACGATGTTGGGCCGGGTGGATTTGCCGGATACGGTGATGTACTGCTTCCGGGCCACGACGAAATCGCTGAGGTAAAGGATGAGAATGGCCAGCGCCATCAGGAACACGGCCAGACCGGTAGCGTCGCTGATGCCCTGCGCCCCCAGACCGTTGTACTCGATGATGCGGGTGGTGACGGTATGCACCTTGCCCGGCGCGCCGATAATGGAGGGGATGCCGTAGCAGCTCATGGCCGCCACGAACACCAGCAGCGCGCCGGCGATCAGGCTGGGGGTCATCATGGGCAGGGTGACGCGGAACACCGTCAGCAGGGGGGACGCGCCGGAAATGCGGCTGGCTTCCTCCAGACTGGGATCCATCTTCTCCATGGCCCGGGAAATGGTGATGAAAGCATAGGGATAATAGAACGTGGTCAGCACCCAGATCAGGCCGCCCAGCGTGTAGATATTCAGCGGGCCGGGCGTATCGCCCAGACCGAAAATCATGCGGAAGAACTGGTTCATGGTGCCCACGTTGGGGTTCAGCAGCCGCAGCCACGCCATAGCGCCCACGTAGGGGGGCACCATGTACGTCAGCACGAACAGGGAACGGAAGAACTTTTTGCCGAACAGATTGGTGCGGCCCACCAGCCACGCCAGCGGGAAGGCAATCAGCGTGCCCAGCACCATGGTGACGGTGGCGGCGATGAGGGTGTTCTTCAGCGCGCCCAGGTTCATCTGGTAGGTGTACAGCCGCTGGAATACCTCAAAGGTAAAGCTGCCCTCCGGGAAGAAGGCCTTGATGATCAGATACACCATGGGCAGCACCTGGAAAACCAGCATGAAGTCCACAATGATGAGGATGACGGCCCACTTGAAATCCAGATGCCAGCTGTGATCCTTATACAGCATCAGGAACAGAAGCGCGATGTCCAGCGCCAGCAAAATGCCCAGCAGAATGGCCGTGCGGCTGTGGGAAATCAGCACTTGGGAAAGCAGGGTCACGGAACCGTCCGCCGTCATTTCGTAGGCGGAAATGCGGGCCTCGGCGTTGCGGGCCGCTTTTTTCAGGCCGTTCACATGGTCGGTAGGCAGGGGCTCGTTCTGAGCGTTGGCGCTGACCAGAAACAGCTGCATCAGCGCGGCGGCCCGTTCGCTGCCTGTGAGCTCGCCCACGGCAGAAGCAGCCGCCTGCGGCACGGGCGCGTTTTCGTCCAGCACCGCGCGAAGCAGGGCTTCTCGGTTCTGATTACGCTCCGCGTCAGTCCACTGGGACAGCAGCTTATTTTCGGCGGAAGACAACTTGGGCCCGTTCAGGGAGTTGGTGATGTAAAGCAGCTCCATGGTTTTCTGCTGGAGCTTATCGCCTTCCAGCCCGGCCAGCATTTCGTCCGTGCGGGCGCTCTGGTCGGCCTTGACGGCAGCCGTCCAGTTTTCCTTCAGCAGGGCGGCGGCCTCGAGGGTCAGGGACTCCCGCTCCGCGTCCGTCAGCCTGGCCATGACCGGCTGGATGGACTGGGTATACAGGCTTTCCACTTCGCCGGACAGCTTTTGGATATACCGGTAGCCTACTTCCTGATCGAAGCCGGACTGCTGATACTGCCGGATTCCCCAGAAGCCGCCCAAAATCAGCGCGGCGCCCAGCAAAAACAGGATCAGCAGCGTCAGCTTACACCGGGTTTCGGATGGATCATGTTTGCTTCGTTGAAGCTGTGTCTGCATGAACAGCACTCCCCAGTATGTTGATTAGTCGTTATACGACAGGGGGGAAGCCGCCGTCAGGACAACTTCCCCCATTTGGCATGTCGGTAGGATCAGGCGGAGCCGCATCGTTCGTCGGCTGCAGCGGCGGCGCCTTATTCACCCTTTGCGATTTGCGTTAACCGGATTTACTTCTTTTCGGGAATGGTAACGGCCTCCTGGAACTTGGTGCGGATCTCGTCGCGCATGGTGTAGCAGCGCACCCAGTCAACGCCCATGTCCTTCTCGATCAGGCCGTCGGTGTCCACGGAATCGAAGGGAACCTCAGAGAAGCCCTTCAGCACGGAGTGCATATAGCCCTCCACCATGAACTTCTGGCCTTCTTCGCTCAGCAGGTAATCGGTGATGGCTTCGCAGGCCTCGATGTTCATGTTGGCGCTGCGGTCTTCCGCCACGGTCATAACGGTGGAGGGGATCAGGATAACGCCGTCGTCGGGATAGATGCAGGCGATCTTGGAGCCGTTTTCCTTGCGCTCCTTCAGCACGGACTCCTCCAGAATCATGATCACGTCGCACTCGCCGGTCTGCAGCTTGGCCAGAGCGGTGGAGCCGGATTCGATCATCACGTCGTTGTTGCCCAGAGCGGTGAAGTACTCATAGCCGTACTTGTCGCTCAGGCTGGCCACGGCCGCCATGGTGGTGCCGGAGGTCAGGGGGTTGCCCATAGAGATACGGCCCTTCAGGCTGGTGTCCTCGGCGAACTCCTTGAAGGTCTTGGGCAGCTCTTCGGGGGTCTTGAGCTCGGGATTGTAGGCCAGCACCATGTTGCACACGCGCACGGGGTACCAGTAGCCTTCCTCGTCATAGGGGAAGCGCAGGTTTTCCTTGACGGGGGTGTCGTAGCTGTGCAGCCAGCCGCCTTCCTTCAGCTCCAGGCTGTAGGCGGGCTCGGCCACCAGCATCATGTCGCAGCCCAGCGTACCGGTTTCCATTTCGCCGGCCAGCTTGGTCTGCAGGGAGCCGGTGCCGCCATAGAAGAAGAAGGAGCCGTCGTTGCCCGGGGTCAGGTTGGGGAATTCGGCCTTCAGGGCTTCGTCCATCATATCGATGACGAACTGGTACATGGAGGTGTAGATCATAACGGTGCCGGTAACGTCCTCGTTCACGGCCAGAGCGGCGGGAGCGACGCACAGGAGCATGGCGATGCACAGTACCAGAGAGACGATTTTCTTCATGAGACAGGTTCCTCCTTTAACTTCGTGAAGTTCTATTTTTACATTGGCGTACCAATGTAGGGTACAGTAAAAAAAGCGCGCAAAATAAGGGGGTTATCGAGTTGTATCTCATCCTTTTGGCAATTCCTATTTTACCAGAAAACTCCTCCCTTGGCAAGCAAAAAATGTCTGAAACATATCTATTTTTATCCAAAAACGCCCCTTCCAGAGTGAAAGGGGCGTTCAGAAGCCGTTAAGATTTCAGGCGTTTTCCAGCGCCTTTTTGCCAAGGAGATAAGCGCCCCACAGGCCGCTGACGGGGTACAGGGCCGGGGGAACGATGTAGTCGTCGGTATGGTTCAGCAGACGGTCGGACTGGACGTAACCGCCCAGCAGACGCAGGGTCTCCTGCCGCACCAGCGGGAACAGGCCCTCCCGCTGCATCACGCCGCCGCCCAGAATGAACTTTTCCGGGCTGACGGTGACGATCAGGTTCTGGCACATCTGGGCCAGATAATGGGCCTCGATCTTGAAAACGGGATGATCGTCCGGCAGCTCCCGTGCGTCGCCCTGCACCCGCGCGCCGATGGCGGGGCCGGCGGCAAGGCCTTCCAGACAGCCGTCATGATAGGGGCATACGCCGTGGGGAATGGGGTCCTCGGGATGGGGACGGAGCAGCATATGCCCCACCTCGGGGTGCAGCAGACCGTGAACGGTATGGCCGCCCACCACCACGCCGCCGCCGATGCCGGTGCCGACGGTCACATAGACCACATTGCTGCAGCCCTTGGCCGCGCCCATTTCCAGTTCAGCCAGCGCAGCGGCGTTCACGTCGGTGTCGATGGCGGCGGGAATGTTCTTTCCCTGCAGCAGCTCCGGCAGCAGGGGGTAATCCTTCCATTTCAGTTTGGGGGTGGAGGTGATGTAGCCATAGGTGGGGGAATCCGGGTTCGGGTCCAGCGGGCCGAAGCTGCCTACGCCCAGCGCGTCGATCTTCCAGCGGTCGAAAAACTGCTGCATGGGCGGCATGGTCACCGCCGGTTCTTCGGTGGGGATGGTCATTCGTTCCAGTTCCTTGCCGGTCTCGTCAAAGGCGGCCAACACCATTTTGGTGCCGCCGGCTTCCAATGCGCCGATGGTCATGTGCGTTCCTTCTTTCCTGATGATGATCGGGAAATAATCTAAAAGTTCTCGTCATGATTTTATCCCAACCGGGGCATTTTGGCAAGGGAGGAAGCCGGGCAATATGATTTCTCATTGCCCCCATGGGCGGTTTGCGCTACAATGAAGGGGAAATATTCATCGTCATTCGGAAGGACGGAGCCGGAATGAATTTTACCCCTGAACAGCAAAGCGCCATCGACGCGAAAAACCGGGAGCTGCTGGTATCCGCCGCGGCGGGCAGCGGCAAGACCGCCGTACTGGTGCGGCGTATTCTTCATTTGATCCGGGACGAGGGCTATTCCATCGACCGGATGCTGGTGGTGACCTATACCCGCGCCGCCGCCGCCGAGCTGCGGGACCGGCTGGAGACCGCCATGCGGGACGCGGCGCTCAGCGACCCCGCCATGGCCCGTCAGGCGGAGCTGGTGGGGCAGTCTCAGATTTCCACCATTCATTCCTATTGCCAGAAGGTCATCCGGGAGCATTTCCGTTTCTGCCAGATCGACCCGCAATTCCGGCTGGGGGACGAGCGCACGCTGCAAAGCCTGTACCGGGACGCGCAGGAGGAAACGCTGGAAGCCCTGTACACCCGCGCCAAAACCGAGGGGGAGCTGGCAGCGCTGCTTCACAAGCTGCCGGAAAAGCAGCTGGTACAGGTGATGGAGCAGGTGTATGCGTTCCTGCTGTCCCGGCCCGACCCGTTGGGATGGCTGAAGGAGCAGACGGAAAAAACGTGGACGCTGGACAATTTGGAAAACGACTCGCTGGCGCAGGTCTTTCTTCGGGAAGGTTCGCTGATGCTGGAAGGCGTGATGCGGGTCTGGGACGAAAGCCGCCGCCTGTCGGAGGAAAGCTGCTTCCCCGAAGGGCTGAACCGAACCATCGAAGCCGATCTGGACACGCTGAACACCCTGTCGGAACGAATGCGGGAGGGCTTTTCCTCCATGGTGGCGGGGCTGCAGCAGTGCCGGTTCGTCACCATTGCCCGGGTCAAGCCCGTCACCGGGGACGAGGTGCGCCTTGTCGAACGGTACAAGGCCCTGCGCCAGAGCTACAAGGACAGCATCCAGTCCCTGAAGGCACTTTTGCCCATTCGGCTGGAAACGGCGGTGGACGATATGAACGCCATGGTTCCGGCCCTGCGGGGTCTGTACCGGGCCATGGAAACCTTTCACCTGACCTATCAGCAGAAAAAGACCGACGCGTCCACGCTGGACTTTAACGATCTGGAGCATTTCACGCTGGGCGTGCTCAGCGACCCGGAGCTGAAAAAGCTGGAATCCGCCCGGTTCGACGCGGTATTCGTGGATGAATATCAGGACGTGAGCGCCATTCAGGAGAGCATCCTCAACGGGCTCAAGCGTCCGCCGGAGGAGGACGAAAAGCTTCCTCAGCTGTATTTCTACGTCGGTGATGTGAAACAGAGCATTTACCGGTTCCGTCAGGCGGAGCCGGGGCTGTTTCTGCACAAGTTGGAGACTTTTTCCACAGAGGAAACTGCCGAAAAGCGGAAGATCATCCTCAACCGAAACTTCCGCAGCCGGGAGGGCGTGCTGGACGCGGTGAACCGCACCTTCCTGCACGTGATGGACCGGCGGGTAACGGAGATCGACTATGATCGCAGCGCCATGCTCTATCCCGGCGTTCCCTCGGAGAACGACCCCGTGACCGAGCTGCATCTGTGCCAGATCGGCAAAACCAAGGAAGCACCCAGAACCGAAGCCGAATGGATCGCCCGGGATATTCTGGACACAGTGGGCAAGTCCGTGCCCGGAGGCGAGGGCGGCGTGCTCCACTATCGGGATATCGCTATTCTGCTGCCCGTCAGCAAGGGCGTGGCCGATCAGGTGGAAGCGGTGCTGACCGCCCATCAGATCCCCGTGTATTCCGACGCAGGGCAGAGCCCGCTGGCCGGGGAGGAATCTATTCAGGCGGTGCAACTGCTCATGCTGCTGGATAACCCCCGGAACGACACGGCCCTGCTTTCTGTGATGCGCAGCCCGCTGTTCGATTTCGGTGAGCAGGAGCTGGCCCATATCCGGCTGAACTTCCCGGACGCGCCCGGCTTCTATGACGCGGTGCAGGGTACGGCGGACTTGCAGGGCGACCCCATGCAGGAGCGCTGCCGGGCGGTGCTGACCCGGCTGGAAGAGGAACGGTTCCTGTTTCGGCACATGAGCCCTCAGGAATATCTTTGGGATGCACTCATGCGCACAGGCTTGTATGCCCACTACGGCGCGCAGCCCGGCGGACGGCTGCGGCAGGCGAACCTGCGGATGCTCTGTCTGAAATTGGAGGAGTACTTCCAGCTTCATCAGGAGGGGCTCGGCGGATTTCTGGACTCCATCCGGGAGCGGGAGGTGGGCGACAGCAGCTCGCCTACGGTGGTCAACCCGTGGGAGGACGTGGTGCGCATCATGACCATCCATAAATCCAAGGGACTGGAATTTCCCACGGTGTATGTGATGGGGATGGGGACGGGTCTGAGCCGCAAGCGGCAGACCAGGACCGTCAGCCTGCACGACCGGCTGGGCGTTTCCCTTCTGTATATGAATGAGGAAAAGCGCACAAAGCGGCAAACCCTTATGCAGAGCGGGATTCAGCTCTGTCTCGGCGCGGAGGAACGGGCCGAAAAAGCCCGTCTTCTGTACGTGGCGATGACACGGCCGAAAAATCGTTTAGTGATGATTGGTTCGTCTACGGACGAAAAAAATGCTTTAGAATCGATTCTGGAAAACGTGCTTCGCAAACCCTTTGAAATCAACGATTTGGCGGCTGTCCGTTCCGCAGCCTGCTATCTGGATTGGCTGATCCAGTCTATCAAGCCATGGGATGAATTGAACCAGCAGGTGGGCGATGAGTTTCCCACATCATTCTTATGGGAAACCTGTGGTCAACCAGAGCTTTTCGACAATTCCACAGGTTTTCCACATAAAAGTGCCCCTTGGAGGGTAGTTTTCCACATCCCTGCGGAAAAGAGTCCACAGGATATGGAAAAAGAGGAGGATTCCTCTAATGAAGTGCCCGATTTGGAAAAATTGTGGCCATCGAAGCAGGATGCCCAGCTGCCCAGCTTGGGCGACCCTCTTTCCCCCTTGCCGGAATATGAACATTTGCCCTTGAAGCTGGGCGTGACGGCGCTGTGCCGCGCTATGGAGCAGGGACAGCCCCAGTCCGCAGATGAAGAGGAGATCGAGACCGCCGAAAGCAAACGCATTCCCCTGACGGTGCAGCGGCCAAGACTGCTCAGCGCCATTGCACAGGAGCCGGCGTTTCTCACAACCCCTGTGGAAAACGCCGGAGCGCTGCGGGGCACGCTGACCCATAAACTGCTGGGTCTGCTGCCGCTGGACGGCGTTCGAGCGCACTGCGGTGAGCTGTACGCTTATATAAAGGAAGAAACGGCTTCACTGGTGGCACGCGGAGTGCTGACGGCAGAGGAAGCGGCGCTGATTCCTCTGGCCCATGTGGAAAAGTTTTTCCTTTCGACGCTGGGTCAGCGGATGCTGCGTTCGACAAACGTCCGCCGGGAGTGGAACTTCAATCTGCATATCACTGAACCCTTTGACACCATCGTACAGGGCGTGATCGACCTGTGCTTTTGGGAGGACGGCGGCTGGGTGCTGGCGGATTATAAGACTGACCATGTGGAAAACGCGGAGGAGCTGATTCCCCGGTATCGCCGGCAGCTGTCATTGTACCGGCAGGCACTGGAAAAGGCCACCCCTTACCCCGTGCGGGAAAGCGCGTTATATTCTCTTCGACTGGATCAGTCAGTGACGGTGCCGGAATGCTAAAATATGACAAAAATATTTCACTTTCCTGCATGAAAAACGGAATCCCATTCGTTTCTATGATTGTTACAAGAATATTGGGTATTGATTTAGTTGGGTTTTGACGGTATAATCCCATTGAGACTGTAGTGGTATTCCACTGCCGTTTCGTTACAAGATTGTAACATTTCAGAACCGCCCAATGAAAGGTGTGGATAAAATGAAGCAATTCCGCAGCGATAACCGCAAAGGGGGAGCGTCCGCCGCGAAACGCTTGGCGCTGGCGCTGATCCTGATCGTCGCCTGTGCGCTGATGACGGCCTGCTATATGGAGCCTGACCGTGTGGTGGATGCGGGCAACGCTCTGGATAACAGCGGAAAGCAGGATTTCCAGACGGTTATTACCGACACCCCTGCCCCGACCAATACGCCTACGCCCGCTCCTACTTCGTCCAGCGGGCAGCAGATGGACTGGTCAGCGTGGACTTTTGGCGATGATAACGCCACCAATCCGCCCGCCAGCAGCACCGATGCGTCGGGCGTGACCGCTACCAGCACGCCCTCCGGCGGCACCATCACCGTGGGCCTGACCACCGCCACGCCGCGGCCTTCTTCGGCCTCCGCGACGGCTACGCCCAAGCCCACAACCTCTTCCGCCGCCGCTTCCTCCACGCTGAAGGAAGGCTCCTCCGGTTCGGAGGTCAAGACGCTGCAGCAGCGGTTGAAGGAGCTGGGCTACTACAAGGGCTCGGTGGACGGCAAGTACGGCGCGGGCACGGCGGAAGCTGTGAAGGCTTTCCAGCGGGCCAACAAGCTGACGGCGGACGGCAAGGCGGGCAAGAACACCCAGACGGCGCTGTATTCCAAGAACGCCGTGAAGGCCTCTGCCACCAACAGCAGCAGTTCGTCTTCCAGCAGTTCCAGTAGTTCCAGTTCTTCCAGCAGCTCCACATCCTCCAGCTACACCAACGGCCGGACGGACGTGTACCTGCAGATCGGCTCCTCCGGCAAGCAGGTGAAGATTTTGCAGAACCGGCTGATCGTGCTGGGCTATCTGACCGGCACGGCGGACGGCGAGTTTGGCGAGACCACCGAAGCGGCTGTGAAGGCCTTCCAGAAGCGCAACAGCATTTATGACGACGGTGTGGCCGGGCCAACGACCCTGACCAAGCTGTATTCTTCCTCCGCGAAGAAGGCCAGCAGCGTAGTAGCCAATCTTGGATCCATTCGCCCCGGCACCAACGGCAGCGCGGTACGCGCCCTGCAGCAGCAGCTGAAAACGCTGGGCTACTACAGTGGCTCGGTGGACGGCGATTATGGCTCCGGCACTACGGCAGCGGTCACTGCTTTCCAACAGGCCAACGGCCTGACGGCGGACGGCATCGCGGGCAAGGCGACTCAAAACGCTATTTATGCCGCTATCAACGGCGGTTCCAGCTCGAGCGGCGGCTGCTCTTCCGGCAGCAGTACCAGCCCGGCCAGCTACGGCGCGTAGGCTTCCAGCAATGGTTACACGACCATTTCCTCCACCTCCGGTTCCAACAGCTCCAATGTAAAGGCTGTGCAGAGCGCGTTGTCCGCCAAGGGCTACTACAACGGCGATTATGACGGCAGCTACGGCAGCGGCACCGAGCAGGCGGTGAAGGACTTCCAGAAGGCCATGGGCCTGCGGGTCACCGGCATGGCCGGCCCCACCACCCAGCGCCTGCTCTACGGCGGCACTTCCGCCAGCGGCAGCTACTCCAAGCTGCAACAGGGCGACACTGGCAGCAAGGTAAAGCAGCTGCAGTACGCGCTGTACGAGCTGAAGTACTACGACGGCGACATTACCGGCACCTACGACACCGCCACCACCAACGCGGTGCTCACCTTCCAGCAGGTGCACGGACTGGAAATGGACGGCATTGCGGGCCAGCAGACTCAGCAGATTTTGTTCTCCTCCAGCGCCATTCCCTGCAATATCTAATGAACACATGGAAAACCCCGGTGCGGAT
>ENA-UONX01002748-UONX01002748.1-human-gut-metagenome-genome-assembly--contig:-P74old-NODE-2748-length-11875-cov-4.599577_pt1 | contig 11875 bp, 13 predicted proteins | sample MGYA00242466_ERZ724013 | MGnify/ENA metagenome assembly ERZ724013 | reverse complement strand
TGTCTCCGTCCCATCTAAAACCGTCGTTCGTCCCAGCATTTTGACACATTCCAAAACACATTCCTTGTACCCCCTTCCTCCCCCTATGACCCCCTCCATCCCCCGGGGCCATGCACCAGCCATGGAACAGAGTTTGCGACGATCTTGCTCCATTACAGTTGAGCAGCGCCGAAACTGGGCCAAAATCTGAACCATTTTCAGAAACAGCTTTGCGGCGTCAGGGGATGAAAAAAGCGAGGGTGCGTCGGATTTTTTCCAACGCACTCTCGCTCATGTTTGGGGTCAAACTTGACGGACAAGCCGCCGTTTTTCAGGGGATTAGGTCAGAGTGTTTGGAAGTAAGTCTGACCTGAGTATAGCACACCTTAATCTTGGTACGCAATAGAAAACTGTCAGGTATATGGGCCTATTTTGCAGATGGGTCAAAGGCGTGTTCAAGTGCTTTTTGGAGTGCCTGCACATGGACAAGCCATTCCTGGCGAGTTTTCTCTTGAAGCCACGATTGGTACATCTCATGCTCTGGGTTCTGGACACACCGAACTTCTTTCAGGAGGACGGAAACAGCTTCTTCTGTGACAAGCACCTGCTGAATATGTCGCTCCTGTAAATTTCCAGTTGTTTTTATGTACTCGTGGACAATTAACTCGTTTGTGCAATAGTATTCTTCCAGACACTCCGCAATCAGAAGGGCAGCCCGGCTGAAGTATTGCTGCAATCTGCTCCGAATGTAATGGTCTAGTTTCGTTTGTGAGCAGTTCTGATTGCGGTATATGATTTCTTCCAGAATGTGCTGACGCAACACCCCTATGGCTTTCCCTGTATCAAAATATGCGAATTGAATCGGCTTGAGCTGTTCCTCTATGATGACATTCAACAGGTCCAGGCCGTAATCGCTCTCGCGCATTGTGATACCCCATGAGCCCATAATTTCACCTCCAGAAACAGTTTGGTTTTGACGGCGTCAAGGGAGGACTGCAAGCAAGTATAGCCCTGATAAGCACTGTCCATCGCAATATGCATCATGCTTCGTGCTCATCCTGCTCACGGCACACCGCTTTCTGCTTCGACGGCTGTGCCAAGTGATACAGGGGATGGTCCTCCAGGCGGTATTTCTCCACCTCCTTTGGTGCGCCGCCCCGTGTAAACAGCCACGCATGGTTTAAGGGCATGTTCAGAATGGTGTGGACAGACTTGTTGGCCTTGACGGAGATGTACCGGGCCGTCGCCAGCTCCTGTCCGCCCAGGTAGAGCAGGTGGTCGCAGTTGCTCAGAATGGTAACGGCCTTGTCATGCCCGTATGCGGCCTCCAGCTGTGCAAGACTCTGGAGGATGATGCTGACGCTGATCTCCCGGGAGCGGATGACGGAACTGATCTGGTCGAAGTCAGCGATGCACCCCGCGGCCCCGGCAGCGAAGTCGTCCAGGATAAGGCGGACCGGGACACGCAGACGGCCGCCCGGACACTGGTCGGCATGGCGGCAGAGATTTTGAAGCGCCTGGGTGTAGAACAGCGTCACCAGAGCGTCCATGGACCGGTCTGTGTCGCTGATGGTCAGGAACACGGCTGTCTTGCGGTCGCCAAGGCTCTGGAAATAGAGTTGGCTGGGGTTGGTAAACAGCTTCTCTGCCCCATGGAAGGCAAAGGGGGACAGCTTTTCCGCCAGAAACGCCTGGATGCTGGCATAGGTCCTGGGGGATTTCTGGATGTTGCGGAGCATCTGATACTGTGCCGCCGCGAAGCTGTCGGGGGCGAAGGTGCAGACCTCCTCGAACAGCCGGTCAAAGCTGCCGCTCCCCATCTCCCGCAGGAGCCGGATCACACTGCCCAGATGATGCTCCTGGCGGGGCAGATACTCCAGCACATAGGAAATCATGGCTGAGAGGGCCATCTGGGCGGCCTGCTCCCAAAACGGGTCGTTCTTTGTCTTGACGGGAGAGAGGGCGGCGGCAATTTGAAGAATGTCCTGCTCATGGCAGCACCCCCGCTTTTGGTCCCGGCGTACATACATGAGCGGATTGTACCCATAGGAAGAAGCGGCACAGTCCTGAAAGTTGATCTCGATGACCTGATAGCCGTTCTTCCGCAGGGCCCTGCCGGTCTTTTTGCACAGGCTGTCCTTGACGCTGGTGACGATGACGCTCTCACTGCACTGAAGGATGTTGGGGAGCACATAGCCACGGGTCTTGCCGGTGCCGCTGGGGCCGATGATGCAGTCGTTGTTGTTCAGCCCCGTGACCCATGTATCGTTACTGATACATGGGCCTTTGTATAAAATTCTCTCTGACATAGTACCTCCTGATTTACAGCTGGTGTATGACTCTGTCGGCAAGGCCCCATTCCACGGCCTCTTCGGCGTCGAAGTAGCTGTCTGAGGCGGTCTTGTCCAGTACCTCCTCCAGGCTTTTGCCGGTGTGGGCCGAGATGATGTCCGCAACCGTCCGGCGCGTCTGCATGAGGTTCCTGGCGATGGCGTCCACGTTCAGCGCGCTTCCGCCCACGCCGCCTGGAATCAACGGGTCGTGTATCATGACTTTGGCGTGGGGCAGCATGTCCCGCCGGTCGCCGGACAGGAACAGGACTGCGGCCATGCTGGCGGCGGTGCCGGTGCAGATGGTCCGCACCGGACAGCCGACCGCCTTCATGACATCGTAGATGGCAAGGCCGCTGGGGACCTCGCCCCCGGGACTGTTGATATACATGGTGATCTCCTGCCCGGGGGCGTCCTGCTGAAGGAAGCGGAGCTGCAGGACCAGCGCCGAGGCGGTGTCCTCCGTGATGGGCCCAATGCAGAAAATCTCCCGCTTCTGGAACAGAATGTCTTGAATCGGGATTTGATTCAGCCCCTCGCTGGTCTCCCGGAGAACATTAGGTAGATAGGCCATCGTGCGCCTCCTGTTCCTTCACCTCATCCAGAAAAGCTTCTACGAAGCCGTCCAGCACCGCTGGGTGGCTCTCCACGATGTACTCGCCTGTCCGGTCGCAGGCGGGGATGAAGATGGTGTCGGCCCACTCCTTGTGGCGGGGACGGAACCGGCCGTCCCACCGCTTCTTCTGAATGGTGTTGGCCAGCACCCAGCCCACGCGCTTGAAGCCATATTGGGCGATGACGCCGCGGGCGCAGTCCGCTTTCAGGTGCATACCGTCGAAGCCGGCCCGGATGGCCGCTTCAATGGCCTGCTTGCAGGCGATGTTGCACTGGTGGCTCGCCCGCCACAGCCCCGCCTCATTGCTGCGCTTGGCCTCGGACAGAGAGCCCAGGTACAGATAGGGGTGGTCTGTCAATGTCAGTTGGTTCATCTGGTTTACCTCCTTACTTCTTTGGTAGTTCTGTGGCCTTAAAAGCCGTTCCAAATCTGCTCCCCACGGTAATCAAAATATTCTGCGTCAGCACAGTCTTCCGGGGTCAGATCCTTCAACCGCTTTCTGCTCCGTGAGATGTAGAGGTCAGAGTCCATGGGCGGTTTCGGCACCTTGACCCGCAGCAGATCGTCCATTTGAACCAGTTGAGCGTATTGCTCCGGCTCATGCTGTCTGAGGTGTTGATAGAAGTGGTTTTTATGGAAGGGGCAGAAGGTGCAGGCGCTGGCGCGGGTCTCCAGGCCCCATACCTCCTTGATATAGCCGTAGCTGTCCGCCCGGGTAAATTCCATCTGTACCAGAGGAAAACGGTTGACGAACATCGGATTGGTGCTCGCTTTACAGCGTCTGGCTTCTTCCAGGCTGAATCCGATGTGCATTTCATGGGCCTTTTTGTCCTCGTCCTTGAGCCGCTGTCCTTTTTGATAGCCCAGCAGGTCCCACCGTACATACTTGGAGATCAGTTCCACCTTATAGTCGATGGTGCAGTTGCGGGGCATTTTGCTCTTATGGCCGTCATCCCGAAGGGTCCACCACGGGATGCTGATGGTCCGCCGCTCACCAAAATTCCGAATGAAATCGGAATATAAGGGCGATTTCAGCACCTTGAACGGCAGACCGCTGGACGCACAGGCCCAGCGAATGAAGTCCACCTGCTTTGCGACCCATGGGGGTTCAAACCCGAGGTCGCAATAAATGATGGCGTCATAGATGGGGACCAGAGGATGGACGGGCCGCCCGGCCTTTGCGTTCTCACAGCTCATCAGGGCCAGGGCCGTGCTCTGCATCCCTGCGCCGCAGGAGAGGATTTTCATTTGCCATCCTCCTACGCCGAAACGGCATATTTCAGCGGCGCATGGATCATCTTTACGCCGCCCTGGGTCCATGCGGAGCCGCACATCCCGTAGACGCTTTCCACCGCGTAGCCGTCACCGCCGTCCGGGAGGGCAGAGCGGATGTATTTGACCGGCAGCTTCACATCCCGCTCCAGCTGAATTTCAAACACGCTTCCGCCGCCCTGCCAAGGGTCATACAGGCCGGTCACGGTGTCTTTCTCCAGGATGATGTAGCCGCAGTAGGGATTTTTGCGGCTGTCATAGAAGTGGCCGTTGCGGTCCTGGAGCCGAATCAGGCGGTTGAGCTCCATCAGGTCGGATAGGGACATTTCCACCAGGAAGGTCACGGTGTTCATGTGGGAGGCGATGTTGGCCACCTCCACCCGCATACTTGCCAGGAAGCCTTTGGGCTCGGATGTGTCCCCGTCCCGCAGTGTCCTTTGGAGGTTCGCCCTTGTATAGCCTTGGGACTTGGCCAGCCAGACGATGCCGGCGCGGTCGTCCAGCGTTTCCCCATAGCGGCCATACCAGCAGGGGTAGACGCTGTTGAGGACATAATCGTAGTTGCCGTCCCCAGTGTCCAGCATGATATTGACCGGGAAGGTCTGGTCCAGGAAGTGTTTCTCCGGGAGTCTGAAATACACATGGTCCATCATCAGGTCATAGAACAGCCCGGTTTCCTCCGCTGTGAAGCCATCTGGATATGGCCCATCTTCTGAGGTGAGCGCGGACTGGACATCCTGCTCCAGTTCGTCTCTCAGCTGACACTCGTAGTCGAAATACCATTCCTCCAGCGACTCCCAAAAACTCTGCATGGGGTCGTCGCCGGACAGGAGCTTGGTCGCGGTGGCGCTGTCCATCCCGTCCCGGTAGTCGGCATAGATTTCATAAAAGAAGCAGTCGCCCTCACGCTGTAAAAAAGGATGACGGTCAAGGGCGTCCAGAATATGGTGCCTGAGTTTTTCTGCCGCCTTATCGTTCATGTTTCCACCTCCTTGTCCATACATGGTTTCGGCGTCTGAAGGGAAAAGCGCCCCGCCTCCGGTCCAGAGGCAGGGCGCAGATGGCCGTTTCGCCGGCGCCCCGTCATAGGGCCGTCACCTTCCCATCAGAACGGGAGTTCGCTGTCCACGTCACTTTCAAACTCTGACGCCGGCGGGGTCGCATCGGTGTTCGCGGCGGGGGCGGGGGCGCTCTTTTTCTTGGCGGAGTCGCCAAAGTAGATGCTGCTGGCCACGACCTCGGCGGTACGGCGCCTGCCGCCCTCCCGGTCCGTCCAGTCCCGGATCTGGAGCCGCCCTTCCACCACGGCCATGGAGCCCTTGGCGAAGTAGTTGGCGGCGAACTCACCAGTATGCCGCCACGCGACGATGTCGATGAAGTCCACAGGCGTTTCCCCGGTGGCCTTGTCTTTGAAGTCACGGTTGACTGCCAAAGAGAACGACGCGACTGGGATGCCGCTCTGTGTCCGGCGCAGTTCGGGGTCCCGGGTAAGCCGCCCACTGAGAATGATTCGATTCAACATGATGTTTACCTCCGTTTTGACAATTTGTTTTCGGGCGGCCGGTTCAGTGGGAAAGCACACGCCCAGCCCAGCCGCCGTCGTGTACCTCCGTCTGTTCCACACCCGTTCACCAATACACCTGGATGGGGGACCCATCGTCCGCCGCCGTCAGGGTACCGCTTGGGAATCGGACGGCGGCTTAGGGGCAATACCGTTTGTTGGGATGCTCCTCCAGGGAGGCAAACGGGTGAATCAGCAGTTCATACAGGACGGTCTGCCGCTCCGCTTCCGGCATCGCGGCGCAGTCAGCGGCCAATTCGGAGACCGTCTTGCTTCCGTACGGCTGAAAATACTGCTCATAAATGGCCGTGAACTCTGCCGCGCATGGCGCTACCAGCTCGTCCATGAACTGGATCAGACTGCCGGCCTCCATGTCCCCAAGCACACTGTCCCGCGGCGGCAGACTAGCCTTTAACCGCTCCTCCAGCGAACGGGGCGGGAGAAGGGGCTGCCCCAGAGGCGGGGCCCCGTCCTCCTCAAACTCTGTTTGTTCGGGAGGGGCGCCCAGGAGGGGCGGGAGCAGAAGGGCGGCCGCGTCATAGAGGTAGGCGTCGCCGCAGGAGGGGGTCATCGAGAGCCGGTCGTCCAGGACCTTGGCAAGCTGTTTGTAGGTCATGGACTGTACCCGCTCCCGGGAGAGGCCCAGGGTGGACCGCAACCGCTCCAGTTCTGCTTCAAAGCCCCGGAAATATTCAGGCAGGGTCATATCAGCAAAGCGGTGGATGATGGCCGCGGCGTATTCGGGGTGGGCACAGCGGCCGGTGTCCAGCAGGGCAAGCCGGTCTTGCAGAGGGAAGCGTTCAATCTTCATGCTGGCCTGCCTCCTCTCTCTGCCGGCGCTCCAGCACCTCCAGCGCGCTCCCGGCCCGGTCCAGCAGGTTCCGCAGAGCGGTCAGGGGGTCATCTGTGTAGCGGCCCCAAAAGTAATCGCTCCCGTTTCTGCACACCCATGTTACAAACCGCGCGGGGGCCTTGGGGTTCTCGCCGAGGACATATTCTGTGTCCCCGACACGGATGGCGCTGGTAATGATATATCCGGCGTTACTGCGTTCTGACATGTTTTATCCTTTCTCCCCGTATGAGCCCGATAGGACAGGCGTATCTTATGCGGCTTGCAGGACTTCCCGCTCCCACTGGTCGAGAAACCGCTGGACTTCTGGGGTGGCTGGGCGATTGTTGGCAGATCGAGCCTGGACCACTTTTCTGTTTCTGATCTCCAGCGTGTAAAAGGGCTTGTCCGCTTCAGCCGCCCGGCGCAGAAACAGGATGACGCACTCTTGCTTTGCCACGCGGTCCACATAGGTGCCGACACAGTGATGGAGGGCCTGTCCCTCCTGAATGATGTCCTCCGGGCTTTTGGGGCAGAGCACCACCATGCCGTCCAGCTCAAAGTCAGCATGGAGGCGGACAGATTCCATCGCCGCATGAAAATCCCGGCGCATCTTGGCGTCCAATTTCTGCTTCCATTGGGCGGCGGCCCGGTCATGGGCCTTTTGCAGGTCCCGGGGAAACAGGACGGAATCGCTCAATGGAAACTCCAGCTTCCGGCACAGATCCAGATAGTCGGCATATTCCCTGACCACATCGTATGTATTTTGATAGCGTCTGCCCAGGTCGGTGCGGGTGGTCAGGCGCCTGGTCTGGCCGTCCACATAGCGCATGAACCTGTGCGGCGTGGTGACTTCCATGAAGGGCAGGATGTTCCGCTCGATATAGTAGATACCATGCCTGTTCTGCCAGAGGAATAGCGCCTGCCGGTCCTTCAGGCCCATGCTGTAATATGTTTGGAAGCTGGCCAACCCGGAAGCTCTGATGCGCATATCCCGAAGGAAGGGGACATCCTCGGCACCTACACAGAGAAGCCGGTGTGTCCGGTTCTGCTCCTGATCCAGGCGCACGGTCTGATGTCTGTAAATCAAGTCGGACACCAGATCACAAAAGCCCACCTTGATGAGATGCTCGATTTTGGGCTGGGTGATATAGGATGTGAGAAGCGGCCTTAGCTCTACCGGCTCCTGAAAATAGCCGCAAAACTGCGTGACAGGGCAGTATTGCCACGGCGTGTCACGGAGGGCGTCCGGCAGGTTGCCGGGATAGACATAGCCGCAGACATCCGCCGCAAAGTTGTATTGCCAGCGGCTGAACACGGGACGGGTCCCGGTTTTCCATACGCCAAAGGAGCTGTAATACTGGTCTGCCTCCAGACTGCCGCCGGGCTTCTGACGGATGAACTGGCGGGCGGCCTCCCAAAGGTCCAGATTCTGGTTCGCATGATGGAGGGTAGCCTTGAACACCCGGACCACGACTTCGTCTGGAGCGGTCCTCTGTATGACCTGGCAGGTCTCTTGGTCAAACAGATTTCCCATGCGGCCGCGGGATTTCATTATCAGTTCCCGGCCGCAGGATGGGCAGAGGGCGTTCCCGTTGTACCTGACGCCGGACAGCGAGATTTCCCTGCCGCAGGCGGAGCAGATGCCGGGGACTGTTTTTCTGCCCTTCACGGCGTCGTAGAAGAAGTACGCCGGCATGATTTTGCGGTACAGCCATCGTTTCAGGCCCCGGGGAACTGGTGGGACAGACTGCATCCGGGCGTTGATCCTGCGGCGCTCCTTCCGCTGCCGGGCTTTTTGCCGGTCCTCCTGTATCAGCTTTTGATGGGCCGTCAGGCAGCCGAAGCCGTCCCGCGTACCATCATGGAAAAAGCGGCTGATGCACTTTCGGTCAGACTGGGTAAGGAAGGCACAGCGGGAGACGAAGTTCCAATCAGGGGACAGCCGCTCAAAGCACGCCGTGCGCCAGGATGCAGTGCCATCCTCCCGGCGCTCCAGCGTGAGATAGTCGTCTTTCTGCTGGAACACGGTCCATTTGGGAAGCAGGTCCCCCTGGGCCGCCCCGGCCCGGGAATAGCCCTGGAGCACGCGGGTACGGCGGTGGTCTATCACCCGGACACGGGCGGTGGTCAGCCACTCGATCTGGTCTGCGCACAGCAGGTCGCTGTTCGCACGAATACGCAAGGGCTCGCCGGCATATTTGCGGCACTCAGCCTTGTTCATCGTCCGTCACCTCCCAGAAGGGACATCTGCTCATAGGTCTCGCCTGCCGGGGCGGGAACCTTATTCGGCTGGATGGGAGCTGCGGGCCGGGTCACAGCCTTGCCCTGTTTGACGGACGGCTTCCGCTCGGGCTCTTTATCGGCATTCGGGTCGTTAAAATAGTCCACGGCCCACTGGTACACGATATCGTCCGGAATGTCACACCCGTAGAGCCCGGCATCCGTCACATCGCCGTCCGCCCGCTCCTGTTCCGCATACTCTCTGGCTTTCCGGCTGATGTAGCGGAAACACTTGGCCAGGGACTTCTGGGGCGAGAGCACATTTCGGGCCAAGGCAGGGTCGCCGGCACACAGCTGGGCGAGATGAGCGGCCACGCAGTCTTTCATGTTCCTCCGGGTGATGCGCTCGATCTCTTCCTGGATGCGCTGAACGGATGCGGCGGCCACATCATCCTGGCCTATGGCCTCCGTTATCTGAGGCGCCGGGACAGGAGCAGGTGCGGCTGCCTTGGGCGGTGCGGCACTTGGTCCGGGACGAGGCGCGGGAGCGGCGGCGGGTTCCGTCCCTGTTTCTGCCGGGACCTGTTTCTCCGGCTGGTGCGGCTCTGTATTTTCCCTCCGCCCCTGGCGCGCTTCCTGTCTGGCCGCCTCTTCGATTTCTGCAAAAAACCCCATTTGTCCATACCTCCTTTGTGAAGTCATCGTGGGAATGAGGTTTGATCCCACACTGTCCGCTCCACACTCCCGGCGGGGAAACCGCCGCAGACAGCAGGAGGTCTGACTGTAAGCAAGGTTAAAAAGGTATAGGACAAGACGATGCAACAGCCCGTGACGCTTATCCCCCGCTCCCGCCCGCCGCGGCACACAAAAGAGGACAGGGGGGAGAAAAAGTGGACACCAGGGAACCGTTGCGGCACAATGATTTGCCGTATTTCTGTCCACTTTTCCCCTTTTTTCCTAAAGAATCAATAAGGATGAACAAAACATTGTAAATAAAATATTTGTAGAGAAAAAAGCGGAAAAGGGGACAGGACGCAGACATAGCGCGGACCCATACCTTTCATCTTAGCCCTCGCCCTGCTCCCTTTTGTATTAACGGGGGCAGGGCGGCAAGGCGTCGATGCAGACAGAGCCTGGGAATACAAGAGCGGGTAGCAGGACCCATGCGGCGGAATGCGGAGATGGCCTTCTGTCTCTTCCTTTTCCTGTATTGGCCGGGGGCGTGGGAGAAGCCATCAATCCTCAACGCCGCAACAGCAGGTCATTATAGTCCTTGACCCCCTGCGGCGGATTGTTCAGTACCAGGTAGCCGGTCAGGAGGCGTTGGAGGCTCTGGGCCGCCATGCGTCCGGCATCGTCGTTGTCCAGGCAGAGGATAATGCGCCTGATGGGATTGCGCTCCAGATACTGTCCCAGGGCCCGGGGCATCTTATCACGGCCGCGGCGGTTCGGGCCATAGACGCCGGACAGGGAGAGGGTGTTGGCTGTGCGCCAGTTCTGCCCGCCCTGTTTCAGCAGGGTCAGGTAAGAGAGGGCGTCAATGGCGCTTTCAAAGACACAGAGGGTCTGCCGCGGCCCTGCCCTGACGGGAACAGCGAAGGAGAACCGCTTATCGCTCCCGGCCACCTCGCCCATGAAGGTGGAACGAGGGTATGTGCCACGCAGGGCGGCGTACCTGGGCGTGTCTCCGTCGTAGCCCACGAACACGCAGTTGTGGTGGGCTGCGTCCTCATAAAGCTGGTTGTTTCGGATGCAGGTGCGGAGTATCTCGGCGTCGATGCCGCGGCCGGTCAGGTAGGCCATCACCCGCCGGTCGTCGGTGTGGCGGGGCGGCAGACGAAACGGCTGGGGCCTGCGCCGCTCCGAGAGGACAGGCGCCGCCGGGGGCATGTGCCCTGCGCCGAGGATCTGCCGCACGGCGTCCGGCAGGGACAGCCCCTGCACCTCCACAAGATAGTCCAGCGCGGTGACGCCTCCCACGCCGCGGGACCACCAGTACCATTGCCCATTGGAGAGTTTGAGACTGCTGTGGGTGCGCGTGGCGTAGGAGCCGTTGCCGTGCGGAATCAGCTCGTCCGGCTCATACCGCCGCAGATAGGTCAGCAGCTCCAGCTCCCTGGCCTGGGCAAGCTGTTCCGGTGTGACGGGAAACATGTGGTTTCTCACCTCCTGTGTCATAAAATAATGCAACAAGACGGCCTCCCTGGTGTGGGAAGCCGTCTTGTTTCGTATTGTTATCCGATTTTATTGTTTAGGGCCGGGCTGGTACAGAGGAGCCGGATGTTTCCTGTACGGCGGTGCAATCCTGATTCAGAAGGAGGAATTGAAGATCGTTCATTTTGTGACCGCATTCATTGTTGAAGCTATCTTCGGCCACGAGTTCATGTGCATATTTCAAAACCGTCTGGTACAGCGCCTGATTCCGAAATACAAAGAAATAGGAAGAATAGCCGTTAAATACCTGGAGAGAATCAACAGCCTCTTTGAGCAGTGCTGTAACCGTTTCCTTGTCAGGCATTTCAGCCGCCGTATCGGTCTCCGCCATATCTAAATAGTTGGCAAGGTATAGAATCGGTTCTTCCTGATTTGCTTTGCTCCGCAAAAAACAAAACTTGTAGCCCCAAAGCGTGGGTGTTGCCATCGCAAGTGTTTCCGGCATCCCCAGAACATCCGGTTTACCGCCCAGGCATTCAGCGGCATGGTCCCGCATGGTTGTGAAGGCAAACCTCGGCAAGGCTCCTTGGGTATTCAGAAGCCGGTCCCCCTCCAGGTCCACGAGAAGGAGGGTGGGGAGCTGCTGTGCCGCAAGTCTATCGTCGCGCGACTCCCGGTCTGCCTGAATGGCCGCCATACACGCCGCAAACCGCTCATACAGCGCCTTGTTGTCAAATATGAGAATATCATGACGGGATTGCGCGGGTTCCTTCTTTTTCGGCCCTGGCTTGACTTTCGGCAGCAGGCTCCGCGCCACATCCTGGTATCTCCGCAAGTCTGCTCCGATGAGCTTCCCGCTCTGGATATGGTCCGGGTTGCTGGTAATGCACATATACCGGAAGCGCCAGTGT
>ENA-UONX01002742-UONX01002742.1-human-gut-metagenome-genome-assembly--contig:-P74old-NODE-2742-length-11914-cov-5.090143_pt1 | contig 11914 bp, 7 predicted proteins | sample MGYA00242466_ERZ724013 | MGnify/ENA metagenome assembly ERZ724013 | reverse complement strand
CGGGCACCGGATTCTGGGATAACATTGTTTATCAGGTGCGGATCTTTATTCGTTCCTTCACAGAGCAGTATGATGAGATCGTCACCGACTCCGAGATCGCACCGATCCGCGTTTGGTTCGGAACAACCGGACGAGATCAGGTTAACATTATGCAGGAGATTATAGAAGAAAATTACGATGCCCCGGTTGAATTGCAGCTTGTTTCGGGCGCATTGATTCCGTCGACTCTGGCGGGCATCGGACCGGATGCATATATGTTCGCCGCCGCAGGTGAACCGATCAACTATGCATTGCGCGGCGCGGTCGCTCCGCTCAACGAATACGACGGCTTTGATGAGGTCATGGGTCGCTTCTCGGACGGCGTAACGGTTCCGTACACCTACAAAGAAAAAACCTATGCGATCCCCGAAACCGAGAGTTACCCGATGCTCTTCTATCGGAAGGATATTCTGGATGAGTTGGATATCCCGATCCCCAAAACATGGGATGACATTTACAACGCATTATCCAAGTTGCAAAGTCGCCATATGACTTTCGGTATGATGACAGACTATACCGGTTATCTGACCTTGTTGGTACAGAACGGTGCATCGATCTATCGTGATAACAACACAGCAGTCAATTTTGACAATCCAACCGGTGTTGCGGCATTTGATCAATGGACCGATTTTTTTGTCAGCTATAAGCTTAGCACAGCATACAGCTTCATCAACCGATTCCGTACCGGCGAGATGCCGATCGGTGTTGCGGATTTTACAATAGCAAACCAATTGCGTGTTACCGCTCCTGAGATCAGCGGTATGTGGGCTTTGACACCGTTACCCGGTGTGAAGCAGGAGGACGGAACGGTCAACCATTCCGCTCCGATCACGACAACGGCAAACATCATCATGAAACACGCGGATCACAAGGAAGAAGCGTGGAGATTCCTGAAGTGGTGGTCTTCTACCGAAAACCAAGTCAATTATTCCGAGCAGTTGGAGCAGACGATGGGAATTGTAGCGCGGTATGCGCCTGCGAACATTGAGGCATTCGGACAGCTCAAATGGAATCAGGACGATGTTACGGCGATCAACAAACAGCGCAAGTGGTTAATCGGTGTGCCGGAGGTCCCGGGCAGTTATATTGTAACGCGGTATATCGGATTTGCATTCAGCGCGGTCGTGGACAGCAATCAGGATCCTGTGAAGGCACTGCTTGATTATACCGAGAAGATCAATCTCGAGCTTGAGAGAAAACAGGCTGAGTTTGAACGACGCGGCTCATAAGCATTGCCAAGTTGAGGTTAAAATTTTTAAGGAGGAAAAGCGATGTTCAATAAATGGTTTAAATGGGAAAAAAGCAAGGGCAGCCTGATAAGCGCCTATGCATTCGCCATTCCTTATTTATTGCTGTTTTTTATTTTCACAGTTATTCCTGTAGCGATCTCTATTTTCTTATCCTTTACGGAGTTTAACGTATTGCAAACACCGACCTTCATCGGTATCGAAAACTATCTGACACTGGTGCTTGAGGATGAGATCTTCTTAATTGCACTCAAGAACACCATCGTTTTGGCGATGATTACAGGCCCGGTCGGCTACATTTTATGTTTTTTCTTCGCATGGTGCTTGAATGAGTTAAGTCCGAAGCTTCGTGCAATCCTGACCTTCTGTCTGTTCGCACCTTCTATTTCGGGTAATGCCTATCTAATCTTCACACTCTTCTTTAATGATGACAGCTATGGCTTCTTAAACGGTTTTCTGCTGAATCAGGGCTGGATTTCCGAACCTGTCCGTTGGTTTAAGGATCCGGAGTACATGATGGGTCTGGTTATCCTCGTTTTGCTGTGGATGAGTCTCGGCACCAGCTTGTTGGTTTTTATCGCAGGTTTTCAGGGCGTTGACCGCTCCTTGTACGAAGCGGCGGCGATGGATGGCATCCGCAACCGCTGGCAGGAGCTGTGGTACGTTACCTTACCGCTCATGCGGCCTCAGATGATGTTCAGCGCAGTTATGAGTATCACCGGTGCGTTCGGTATAGGTGATGCGATCACAGGATTGACAGGTAATCCGAGTACACAGTATGCGGTACATACTCTGATGCACCATCTGCAGGACTACGGAACTACTCGTTTCGAAATGGGATATGCATCTGCAATTGCAACGATCTTGTTTTTTATGATGTTCGGTTGCAACAAGTTGATTCAAAAACTTCTTGCGAGCGTAGGTGGTTGATATGGCGACAAAAAAGGTAAATCGCAGCAGAGCCGGAAATATTATCCTTTTGATATTTTTGTTGGGAGTATCGGCGTTTATGCTGTTGCCGCTTGTTTATGCGGTGTCATCGTCATTAAAACCGATGAGTGAATTCTGGTTGTTTCCGCCAACAATGTTCCCTTCCAATCCGACGTTTGACAACTACAAGAATCTGGTTTCGGTCATGTCTGATTCATGGGTACCTTTTTCGAGATATGCATTTAACACCTTGTTTATTACCGTGGTCGGTACAGGCGGGCATATTATTCTGTCCTCCATGTGTGCATTTTCAATCTGTAAGCTGAAATTTCCCGGACATCAAGTTGCGTTTAAGATGATCGTATATTCTCTGATGTTCAATGCGGCGGTAACGGCAATCCCGAACTTTCTGGTGATCAACGCGCTGGGCTTGATTGATAAATATTCGGCAATTATCCTGCCGGCATTCGCTTCCTCAATGGGTTTATACCTCATGAAGCAGTTTATGGAAACAACGGTACCGGATTCGCTGCTGGAGGCGGCACGGATCGACGGTGCAGGCAATACGCGGATCTTCTTCCGTATCGTAATGCCATTGTCCAAATCGGCGTGGTTGACATTGATTTTATTTTCTTTTCAGGGACTCTGGAACAAGGGCGCAAATCCTGCGATCCAGTCGGAGAAGCTGAAAACGTTGAGCTATGCGATATCCCAAATCTCAAGTGCCGGCTTGGCGCGTGCGGGCGTAGCGGCGGCGGCGACCGTTGTCATGATGATATTGCCGATTTTTGTTTTCATTATCACACAGAGTAATGTTATTGAAACAATGGCAACCTCGGGCATGAAAGATTAACCATGAGCCGATTGAAAATTTACAAAATCGGGGTGAAACCAATTTTGAACATGAAAAAATGCATAGTATGCTTGGTTTTATTGTTTGCGCTGTGTGTGTCTGCCGTTTCGGCTATCGTACCGTATGACACCTACACCTATTCCGGAGACGGTACTGTGCTCGAGACGGCACACGCATACATTCCGGGAGAGATTATCGGCAGTGAGACCGTTCCGGGAATGGGTACACTGAACAATCCGGATGACCTGTTTGTAGATAGCCGCAATTACTTATATATTGTTGATAAGGGCAATAACCGAATCGTTGTTCTGGATGACCAAAACCGCTTTATCAAATCAGTGGATTCCTATGATGACGATGGAAAAAAATGCACCTTTTCGGAGCCATCAGGCATTTACGTCACAGATGACGGGGATATGTATATCGCCGATACAGCAAACGGTAAGGTCGTAGCGATCTCGGAGGAGGGGCAAACCCTGAAGATTCTCCGTCAACCCGAAACTGATTCTTGGGACAACGACTATCCCTTTCGCCCGATCGCAGTCGCGGTCGACAGCTACGGAAAATCGTATGTGGTTGCGATGAACGTAACGCTGGGGGTTATCGTATATGATACCCATGGAGAATTCGAGACCTTTTTGGGTGCACAAAAGGTTACATACGATATCCTCGACTATCTCTGGCGGAGTTTTATGACAGAAGAACAGCTTGCCCGCATGACGCAGTTTGTTCCGACGGAATACACAAGCATAGATGTTGACGAAAACGGCTTTGTGTATGCTGTCAGCACCGGTTATTCACCGACGGAAATCGACGAAGCGATTAAGTCCGGTACGACCGACGGCCGCGTTACACCGATCCGTAAGTTGAATCCGGGCGGATATGATATTCTGCTCCGTACAGGCTACTTTGCTCCTTTCGGCGATCTCGCGTATCCGATGAGCGATACCGGTGAGCCGATGGTTTCTTCGATAATCGATGTGGCTTTAGGACCGGCGGAGACTTATACCATGCTTGACTCACGGTTCGGACGTCTGTTTACCTACAGCCAACGCGGAGATCTTTTGTTTGCATTCGGTGGCAAGAGTGCACAGGACGGCAACAGTCAGAATCCGGTGGCAGTGGAGTATCGCAAAAACGATATCCTCGTGCTAGATTCTCTGGGCGGACAGATTACGGTCTATACCCGTACTGAATACGCCGATTTGCTGATCGAGGCGCTGGAGATGTATGACTCGTTCGATTACGAGGGCGCAGCTGTAGTATGGGAGCAGATCATCGAAAGCAATCCGAATCTGGACATCGCTTATGATAATGTCGGTCAGGCGTTGCTCAGGCAGAAAGAATATGATGCTGCAATGCGGAATTTTAAGGAATCCGACAACCAAACACTCTACTCTGAAGCTTGGGCAGGAAAACGGAGTAAATTGATCCGTACCTGGTTTATACCGCTGTTCATCACTGCTGTGGTACTGTTGATCGGTTTCGCATGGCTTGTGAAGAAGATCAACCGTATCAACGCACAGGACTGCAAAGGTAAATCTCGATTCTTCCATCATTTTGTCTACGCGTTTTATGTGATCGTTCATCCCTTCAAGGGCTTCTGGGATATCAAGCATGAAAAGAGAGGCTCGGCGGCGGTTGCAACGATGTTCTATGGTTTGGCATTCCTGTCCGATTTATTCCTGATGGTATGCACGGCATTCATCTTCAATACAAGCACATCATCCGGAAGCAGTCTTTTGAACATCGCGTTCCAGACGACAGGTGCGAGTTTGATTTTTGTTTTGGCAAACTGGTGCTTGACCAGCTTGATGGATGGGGAAGGCACGCTCAAGGATATTTATACAAATGTCGGCTATGCGCTGGTTCCGTTGATCCTGTTTAACATCATCTCTGTTCCGCTTTCCTATGCTCTGGTACAAGGAGAGGGAATGTATCTGACGACACTGCAGAGCATCGGTATGATCTGGACGTTGCTGTTGATCTTCAGCGGAGTGCTGGTTGCACAGCAGTATGGTTTCTTTAAAAATATCGTAACCTGCCTGTTCTCTATCATCGGCATGGCCATCATTATCTTTGTTGCATTGCTTTGTATTACGATGTACAACCAGATATTCCAGTTTATCAGTGTTATTTTCTTCGAATTATTCAAAAGATAAAAAGGAGGTTGACTGTATGAAAAAAAGGATATCATTCCTTGTTGCAATGTTGATGCTTGTTCATATCGGTCTGCTTTCCAGTTGCCGGAAGACACGAACTGATGTTGACGAAACGAAATTCTCAACAACAGAAAAATCAGAATATGCCGCTCTTGGCACGCAGGACGGCAAGGATATCGTAGCAAAGAACGAACGCTACACTCTCCTTTATGATCCGGAAACCACGGCGATCGCCTTGCAGGATATGCAGTCCGGCGCGACCTTCGGCTCGACACCGAATGAGGCAGAGTACGCGTCGGTCAGCAGGGTAGAAAACATCACCAACCAAATCAAATCTTCGTTGATCCTCTACTACTATGACGGTACGGAGCAAAAAACACTGTTCTCTTTTCCGGACAGTGTAACCAAAAATCAAACCCGGGTATTTTCGATTGAGAACGGCGTTCGGGTGGAGTATATCATCGGTGAGCCCCAGAGCTTTGAGGTGTTTCCCAATGTATTGACGGCCGAGTATGTCGAGAATGAGCTTCTGACGAACTTCTCGGAGGAAGCCAAGAGATATTTTCTGCGATACTATCAAAAGCGGGTTTATAATGAGCTTGAGGAAGGCGAACGCAACGAGTATCTGCAAAGCTATCCGAAATTTGCGCAGCACGATTTCTATGAGCGATATTCAATTGATCGGATCCCTGTTAAATTCCGTAAGCTCATTCAGTCTGCGTTTATGGAGAACGGACTCACTATGGAGGTCATGACCCATGAGTATGACCTCCTGGGTTACAAGTATGAACTGGAGGAAGCGCCAAGCTTCTTTGTTCCGGTCGAATATCGTTTGAAGGACGATTCACTAGAAGCGACTGTCTGCGCGGATGAGATCGTTTACAGTAAGAATTTCCGCCTGACCTCGATGGATTTTCTACCGTTCTTCGGCGCTTGCGGCGTGCGGGAGGACGGATATGCTCTGGTGCCGGACGGCGCAGGAATTCTGGTGGATCTGAACAGCACAACCAATGTTCCGCTCTCTCTCCCTGTCTTTGCAAAGGAGATGAACACCGAATATGCCGTCTCCACCGATGTGTTTAAAACAGAGCAGTGTTTCTTACCGATATTCGGTGTCAAACAAGGAAAAACCGCTTTTTTCACTGTTATGTCGGACGGCGCCGCACAGGCAACCATCAATATGACGACCACCAACACTCTCACTAAGCTGAATCGGATATACGCAACTTATCTGATGCAGGAGAGACAGTCTTTCAGCCCTGATGGATGGAAGAATAACTGGAGCTTTACTAACTATTCACCGGCCGCATATGACAGGAAGCTGACACAGAACATCTATCTGTTGAGCGGCGAGGATGCGGGATACGAGGGAATGGCAGAGCTGTATCGCGGTTTACTCTTTGAGGGACGCGAGGAGCAGAAAGCGATTCCGACTTTTTACATGGAAACCTATGGAGAAATCTTAAGAAACATGACAACAATCGGGATTGACGGATATAAGTCCGGCGTTTTCACAACGATTGAACAGCTCGGTCAAATGCTCGACAGCTTGAACCAAAACGGTGTTTCTAACATCAGCGCGATATACCACAACTGGACGCTGGATCCGACCTTCGGGCAGACCAATGTCGGCAGTAAGCCAGCCCGCAATGTGGGCACCGCACACGGACTTGCCGCATTGATTAGCAGAGAGAATACCGAGTTGATCCCTGACTTCAATGTCATGTATACAACCGACTCGCCTTCCGCCTTCTCGGCGTTCAATCTGAGGAACTGTGCGGCATATTCGATTCAAAACAACTATTTGAAGATTCGATTGAGCTCGTTGGATAAAACGAGCGAAAATAGTCGGTACGCATATAATGCGACTGGTATTTCGAGAGTGCTTGAGGAGGTTGCCGAAACTTCCAAAACGCTGGGCGCGGAGAACCTGTTGATCGCTGATGTCGGTACCGATCTGTACAGCGACTTCAACAAGGACAACACCTTGTCGAGAGATGAGATGAAGGAACTGATTGCAGAGGCATATGCCGGTCTGTCTGCGGGAAACAAGCTGACTTTAGACGGTGCAAACGCATATCTGCTCCCCTATACTAACACTGTAATCAACATCCCACTCGGCGGCAGTAACTTCTATGCCTGCAGCAGAGAGGTTCCGTTCCTGCCGATGGTACTGCAAGGCTACGTCAATTACACAGGAAAATCAATCAATCTGAGCCACAACGAGCGCGCCCAGTTCCTGAATGTGTTGGAATACGGCGCGATCCCGCTGTTTACCCTGAACTGGTCGGATGCTACGATCCTCAAGGATTCCAATTACTCTTATCTGAGCGGCACAAAGTTCTCCTACAATATGGAGGATGCTGTTGCGATGTTTAAGGAATATCAAGCGGCATATGAGGTGGTCGGAAGCGGCATCAAAACGCACACAACACTCTCTGCCGATCTGGTAAAAACCGAGTTTGAATCAGGAACAATCATCATCAACTATTCCGAAAAAGAGCAGATAGTTGACGGCGTAACGATCCAACCGGAAAGCTATCATATCGTGAAAGGAGCGAAGTAAGATGGAAACAAACAAGAAAAAGAAACGCGCCTTTTTGACCAACTCACGCAAACAGGCGCTGACCGGACTATTCTTTGTATCATTCTTCCTTTGCGGTGTGATATTCTTCTTCCTGCCCGCGATCGTGCGTTCCATCGCACTTTGCTTCGGTGAAAACAACGCAAGTTTTGACATCACCTGGGTCGGTTGGGCAAACTTCAACTTTCTGTTTCGAGAGGATCCGGATTACGTGAGAGAGATCGTCGAAACGATCGGTGGCTTAATCGTGAATTCAATCGTTATCATCTTCTATTCCATCTTTGTCAGCACCCTGCTCAACCGTGATATCAAGGGCAGAGGTTTTTTCAGAGCTCAGCTCTTTCTGCCAGTAGTGCTGTCAATGGGCGTTGTAGAGAAGTACATGAATTTTTCGATTCGCAGCGGCGAAGCGATGGGTACGGTTGCAGCCAACTCCGGAAACGGAATCGGCTTCTCGATGGATCAGATCACCAATCTGTTGACTTCCTTTAGTATCAACGATGATATGGCGGCGATCATCACCGGCTCGATCGAGAATATCTATGATATCATCTCACACTCCGGTGTTCAGGTTGTTATTTTTCTTGCGGGCTTGCAGGCGATTAGTAAATCGATCTACGAGGCGGCGAAGGTGGAAGGCTGCGGCGGATGGGAAACCTATTGGAAAATCACCATCCCGATGCTGTCGCCGATGATCCTCGTTAATGTCGTATACACGGTTGTGGATTCCTTTGTAAGCTCGAATAACATCGTTATGGCGCGTGTGCTAAACTATCTGACAGGTTCGTTTGAGTTCGGTTTGGCGTCAGCGGCAGGTTGGGTATACTTCCTTATCCTGATTGTACTGATTGTCATTATTATGCTGATCCTACGGCGGTTTGTCTATTACGAGAACTAGGAAAGGAGTGGAAAAGATATGTGGTTAACTGAAAAAACGAAAAGCAAACTCAAATCAAAAGGCAAGCTTGCGGTCATCGATTTAATAACATATGCTTTGTTAATTGGTATTGTTTTCTTGATCTACTTTCCTATCATCAACAACTTCTGCGATATGCTAAAAAGCAACAGTGACCTGATCGATGTCTCGGTGGCATTTATTCCGAAGGAGCCTTCCTTTGATCGTCTGTTTGATACGATCAAACAGATGAATTACTGGACGGGATTTGTGAAAACGGGTGTTTTGAGTTTGGCGGTCTCTGTGATTCAGATGATCATCTGTACCTTGACCGGCTACGGGCTGGCAAGATATAAGTTCCCGCTCAAAAATCTGGTGTTGGCAATGGTGATCTTCACCATGATTGTGCCGACACAACTTTTGTTACAGGCATATTACCTTCGCTTTATGGAGTTTGATATTTTCGGTCTCATTAAGCTGTTCACAGGCTCCTCGATTGATCTGATCAATACACCTTGGCCTGTCGTGGTACTTGCTATATTGGGTATCGGATATAAAAACGGCTTGTTCATCTTTCTGACCAGACAGTTCTTCATCAATATGCCGAAAGAACTGGAAGAATCCGCCAGAATCGACGGAGCTGGTTTTATCCGTATTTTCTGTTCGATCATGCTGCCGTCAGCAGTACCGATTCTTGTTACGGTATTCATGTTTGGAATGTCATGGACCTGGACAGATCAGATACTGACTCCAATGTTCATGCCGGGACAGGAATATTTCGGTATGTCGATTCCGGCAATGTGGACACCGATGCACTATGCAGGCTTCCACGATGTAGAAAAAGCCGCGATTACAACAACGGCCGTCCTACTTGTACTGTTTCCGATGCTGATCATGTACTTTGCTTTGCAACGGTTCTTTGTACAAGGTATCGAGCGAAGCGGTTTGGTCGGATAAGGACAGCCAAAGCATTAATACAATAAAATCCGACACGAGAACTTCCCTGCTTTTACGGGGTAGTTCTCTTTGACAAAATTTTACATTCTCATTTGACATGACGGATAGTGGAATGGAATAGTGTTTTGCGTAGTTGTTTATACAAAACATATAAAAAATCGCCGGACAGAAATTTTTGTGAAAAAGAAATATAATGAAAAATAACGGATAAGTCAAAAAAACACAATTCATGGTCAATCTACAGGTAGCATGCAGGTTGCTTTTACATTATAATGAAGAAGAACTATGATTGGGTATAGAAGGCGGTTTCATCACTACGCCGTACAGATAACATTATGATAGCTTGTATTTGTCAATTTAAAACAACCGCACAATTTTTCCACACCCGGACAAATGAGTGAAGTGGCGCAGCGTAAATTTGTGCAAATCGGCCCGAAGAATTTCTGTGTTATTTTTGATTACAAAAAAATTGCAATAAAGATAATCCCAAAACAGAGAAAGGGGAGAGACGAAAAAACATTGTCCTGACCCGTGAGTAAATCAATTTTTTTAAATTTTAAAGGAGGAAAAATATGAAAAAAGTAACAAGCCTTTTGCTCGTTTTCGTGATGACGCTTGCGATTATGCTTACCACCGGTTGCGGCGATAAAGGCACAAGCTCCGATGCGGCTTCGGGTAACAAAACCACTTCCGGTTCAGCAACAGACGACATCGGAGACCTTGATTTTGATTATCAGGGCGGCTCTAATGAGAGCACCGGATCCAATGGTACCACCGGCGGAGGCAGCGCCACCGGTAATGGCAATACCACTGTCAACAAGGGGGACGGGGAAATCGGTAAAGTTGTCGGAGGGACGGAAGACACGAAAGAAACACAGGGGCTGACCACCATCCGTATCGCAACCGTCAACGGCAGCAAATTCACTTCAAAAGATCCGACTGATTCACTTTATGCGAAAATGTTTAACGCCAAAGTGAAGGAAATCAGAAAAAAATACAAGGTGAATGTGAAGTTCATCTCGATCGGAGTCGGTGATGAGTCTTCTATCTCCACTTCGTTGTTTGCGCAAAACTGCGCGTTCGACATTATGTACTACACCGGTCCGTTTTCCAGAAACTGTGCGCTCAACGGATTACTCGCAAAACAGAATGAGATCAGCACCATCGATCTCTCAAAGCCGCAGTTCAATAAGGCAAAGGGCTTCAACGAGGGCATGACCTTCAACGGTAATGTATACGGAACCGTATTCGGCAGTGAATTGGATAAGATCCCGGTAATCTTTGCAAACCAGACCTTGATTGATACATACACTTCCGAAAACGGAAAACGGAAATACGACATCCTGCAGCTGTACAAAGACGGCAAATGGACGATGGATAAATACATTGAGATTGCTAATGCTGTAAAGCGGGTTGACGCAGCAGGTAAAACAACGGTCTGGGGTGCTTCCTACGGTAAGGGCAACGGCTTGTTTTTGGCGGCATATGCGGGAGGAACCGTTTGCCGCAAGATCGCAAACGGTAAAGAGGTTTACTATCCGGCAATGCTTTCTCAGGCGGGCGTTGACTGTATCGAACTGCTTCGCAAGATGGAGTTTGAGGAGAAGAGCATAATGCCATCCGGCGGCGATAACGGCAGAAGCGGTTTCAAAAACAGCACGGTTGCTATGATCGGTCACGACCTGACTGAAGCTCCCGACCTGGTGACTAATGTTGACGGTGAAGTTGTTGTCGTACCGATTCCGAAAACGCCTACTCAGAAGAACCATTTGTTCAGCGCACGCACCAGTTATTATTCCATACCGGCTCAGGCCAAAAACAAAGAGCTGATCGGAAAGATCTACATGGAGCTCTCTACTATTAATATGGATGCTTATTATGAGTCTCTGTTCATCGATACCGGTTTGAGTGAAGAAAACCTAAAGCTCGCAACCAAAGAGTTTGCTTCTTATGCGAATGCGGAATTCATTGACGGTGTTGACACAACTAAATTCAACAACCAGTTAAAAAAGGCTTATGAAAATGGCACAGGCAGCGTTAAAACCATCTTTGATTCCGTCAAGGACAAATTCCAGGCGGCAATCAATGATTGTTACGACCGTGCAAGTAAACTGAAATAGTTGTGTAAGCGCAGAAACAATCGAGATCGAATCTGCCGTTCTTTAGGCAGAACGGCAGATTCGATACAGTGTGGTGCGCTTTTACATGGATTAAAAATTTCATGTATTTGTAGAAAGAGAAACTTGA
>ENA-UONX01002741-UONX01002741.1-human-gut-metagenome-genome-assembly--contig:-P74old-NODE-2741-length-11918-cov-6.792548_pt1 | contig 11918 bp, 6 predicted proteins | sample MGYA00242466_ERZ724013 | MGnify/ENA metagenome assembly ERZ724013 | reverse complement strand
TTTGTCCCAAAAGCAGATGCCACGATAGTATTGGATCATATTACGATGGTGACAAATGGCACAGCGCTCTATCCTGCTGGAAATGCGGCGGAAGTTGTTGTGCGGGATTCTACTATCACTGCTGGGTGCTATGCGATTGGCACCAATGCGTCTATGGATTCAGATGGAGACCTGCTTTATAGCAGTGAGGTCAAAATCTCTTTGGAAAATTCCACTATTAGTACGACGGGCTATAAAAATAACGATGGAGACGATTGCACAATTCTACTCAATGTACCGGGAACACTGACAATTGATAACTGTGAGATTACCGGGCATCGCGTGGCTGTTTTGGTTCGTGGCGGTGAAGCTACGATCCGAAACTCTGAGATTAATCTTTCAGATGTATTCGATGGAGAGGATAAAGACAAATACGATGAAAACTGGGGCTCCGGAAATGCAGTACCTATGGGCGCTTTGATTGTTGGAAATCAGAGCCAAAATGCATACAAATACTCTGCAAGCTGCACTTTGATTGATACAAAGGTCACTGCGGGAGAAGGCGCCCGTGGTGCCTATGTGTATGGAATTGACAAAGACAGTCGCTCGGCTGGCTTGACAGTTGAAGGCGAAAGTGAGATTACTGTAAGCGGAGATGCTGAAAGCATAGAAATTGCTGGAGAAGGAAGTCAGGCAGTTGTCACTGGGGGTACTTTTAGCACCGATGTATCCCAATATTTCCCGGAAGATGTCAGCCTGAAGTGGGATGAAAATACCAATCAGGTCGTCACCGACACAGAGACCGCCGTGGCAGAAGTAAACGGCGTGCCTTATCAATCCCTCGAAGCGGCCATCGAGGCGGCTCCTGCGGGTGCTACCGTCACGCTGGTGGCTGATGCTGTGCTGGATGCAAACGGCATCACAGGCGGAAACGGAGCACAGGTACTGACGATCGATAAAGACCTGACGATTGATGGACAGGGGCGGTACACAATTAAAGGCGAGAACTTTGCCGAAAACGTCCGACTGATCACCGTCACTGATAATGCTGATGTCACCTTTGCCAATGTGATCCTGGACGGAAACAATACGGAAGGGACTCCCGGTACCCAAGGTGCCCGGCACGGCCTGAACCTCTGGAACGCCGGTACGGTGACACTGAACAACGTCACGATCAAGAATTGCGACTGGTATGCTGTTGCCAACAACGGTTCCAACCTGATCGTCAACGGTCTGACGACCACTGGCAACGCCTGGGGCATTAACCTCGATAATAACGCTACGGCTACGATCAACAATGCCAATATTTCTGAAACCTCGTCCATCGTCTATGAAAATGGAGAGGGCGGCGGCGCTTTGACTGTGAATGGCGGCACCTTCCAGAACGTTGTCGTGCAGGCTGAAGAAGAGGGAGATGCCTGCGGCGGCAGGATTGATTTGAAAGGCGGCTCCTTCAACGATATCACAACCTCTGGTCAAGGCACGTATAACGACACCGGTATCGTAACCATTTCCGGCGGTACTTATCAGGAGAATGTCTCCGAATATCTGGCCGACGGCCTGGCTTGGAATTCTTCTACCGGCGCCGTGTATGATCCCAGTCAGAACCGGCCTTCTTCCGGCTCATCCTCCAGCGACCCCACCTATTCCCCCGTCATGGACGTGTCTGACGGCGGCACGGTACGGGTCAACCCCCGGACCCCCGAAGAGGGCGACGAGGTCACCATCACCGTGGACCCCGACAGCGGCTATGAGGTGGACGACGTCACCGTCACCGACCGCAGCGGCAGCACCGTCCGGGTCACCGCCGGCCGCAATGGCACCTACACCTTCACCCAGCCCCGTGGCCGGGTCACCATCTCCGTCACCTTCGTCCGGGAGGGCAGCGGCGCCTTCTTCTCCGACGTGCCGGAGAGCTTCTGGGCCTATGACGAGATCGCCTGGGCCTACGACAACGGCTACGTCAACGGCACCACAGCGGCTACCTTCAGCCCCAACGCCAGCATCTCCCGCCAGCAGGTGTGGATGATCCTGGCCCGGCTGTCCGGGCAGTCCCCCGCCAGCATGGCTGCCGCCCGGGAGTGGGCCGTGACCAACGGCGTCTCTGACGGCACCAACCCCGGCGGCGCCGTCACCCGCCAGCAGCTGGTGGCCCTGCTGTACCGCTACGCCACCCTGATGGGCTACGCCAACGACGCACGTGCCGACCTCTCCGTCTATCCCGACGCCGGCACCGTGGCCTCCTACGCCGTGGAGCCCATGCAGTGGTCCGTGGCCAACAGCATCGTGGCAGGCACCTCCGACGGGATCCTGAATCCCACCGGCACCGCCACCCGTGCCCAGTTCGCCGTGATCCTGTACCGCTTCTGGGAGCAGGTGGGCTGAGAACCTGAAATCCAATAGGACGGCAATGGCCGGGCGGAGCGTCCCTCCGCCCGGCCGCTTTTTGCGGCCGCCTCTTGCCGTGCGCCCGAAAATCCGCTATAATTTTCCCTGTGAAAAACGCCCGGCAGGGCGGACCAACTTTGACAGGAGGAATGTACCTTGGAACCGAAAGCCCTCAGCAACCTGACCGTTTTGGACCTGACCCGTGTGCTGGCAGGCCCCTTCTGCACCATGTACCTGGCGGACCTGGGCGCCAACGTCATCAAGATCGAAAATCCGAAGGGCGGCGACGATACCCGCCGCCTGCCCCCGTTCCAGAACGGCCACAGCCTGTATTACGCCAATGTCAACCGCAACAAAAAGGGCGTCACCCTGAACCTGAAGGATCCCGCCGGCAAGGAGCTGTTCAAGCGCATGGTGGCGGAGGCGGACATCGTGGTGGAGAACTACCGCCCCGGCGTCATGGACAAGCTGGGCGTGGGCTACGACGTGCTGAAGGAGGTCAACCCCCGGATTATCTACGGCGCCGTATCCGGCTTCGGCTGCTACGGCCCCAAGTCCCAGCGGCCGGGCTATGACATCGTGGCCCAGGCCACCGGCGGCATCATGAGCCTTACCGGCGAAGAGGGCGGCGGCCCCATCCGCACCGGCAGCGCCATCGCCGATATCGTGGGCGGGCTGAACCTGACAGTGGGCATCCTGGCCGCCGTCAACGCCCGCAGCCTCACCGGCAAGGGCCAGCGGGTGGACATCTCCCTGGTGGACGGCGTGGTCTCCCTGCTGGAGAACAACACCCTGCGCTATCAGGTGAACGGCCAGCAGCCACCCCGCATGGGCAACAAGTACCCCTCCGGCGCCCCTTACAGCTCCTTCCACGCCAGCGACGGGGAGTTTGTCCTGGGGGCCGGCAACGACAAGCTGTACACCGCCCTGTGCGAAAAGGTCCTGGGCCGGCCGGAGATGGTGACGGATCCCCGGTACGTGGATGTCACCCAGCGCCTGGCCCACGAGAAGGAGCTGAAGGCCGATATCGAGGCCTGGTCCACCCAGCACACCATTGAAGAGTGCGTGGATCTGCTGCTTGCCGCCGGTGTCCCCGCCGCGCCCATCAACGACATCCCGGCGGTGATGGCGGACGAGCACATCGCCAAGGTCCGGGAGATGTTCATCGACTGCGATCTGCCCGGCATCGGCCCCATCAAGCTCAACGGCAACCCGGTGAAGCTGATGGACAGCATGCCCGAATTCCGCACGCCGGCCCCGGAGCTGGGCCAGGACAACGAGGCGGTCTACGGGGAGCTGCTGGGCCTCACCGCCGATGAGGTGGCCGCCTACCGGGAAAAAGGCGTCCTGTGATTCTCCGACCCCGATGTCTATGCATAAAAAGCCTGTGTTCCAACGGAACACAGGCTTTTTTGAATGGATCAGGGGGATACCACGGCCTCCAGCTCCCGCAGGAAGTCAGAGAGGGACTCTGGAATCGGGCTGCCGGCGGGTTGGATCCAGCCCAGGTGGATCTCTCGCTGGTGGCCCTTGATGGGACGGCTCACCAGCTCCGGCCCGGCGAACCCCGGGGACAGGATGCCGGTGCCGATGGAAAAGGCGTCCGTGTGGGTCAGGGTGTTGATCATGGTGCCCCGGTCCACCACATAGATGCGCTTGGTGAAGTCACTGAGGCTGGAAAAGAGCACTTCCTCAGAAAATTCCACAGATACGGAGACGCCGGACTCAAAGGAGGCAAAGGGATACGCCTTCATGTCGTCCAGGTCCACCTCGCCGTGGGCGGCCATGGGGTGGTCCTTCCGGAAGAAGACGCAGGGGTCGATGGCCACCATCTCGTGGAACTCCAGGTTTCTGGCCCTCAGGTACTTGCGGATGAACTTCTCCGTGGAGGCGGAGAGGAAGATGATCCCCAGGTCACTCCGCTTCTCAAACACGTCGTTGATCACGGCGTCCATGCTGCTCTCCCGCAGATGGATCTCAAACTCGCCGGGAGCCAGCTTCTGGAAATAGCTGTAAAAGGCCTTGATGACAAAGGGATACCGCTGGGTGGAGATGGAGAACCGGAAGGGCGCCGCCGAGGACGGCTTGTCGGCGTAAAAGTTCAGGATGCGTTCCTCCTGCTCCAGCAGCGGCCGGGCGAAGTGGAGGAACTCCCGGCCATCCTCTGTCAGCACCACGCCCTTCCGGGCCCGGGAGAAGATGGTGATCCCCAGCTCGTTTTCCAGCTCCTTCAGCACGCTGCTGAGATGGGGCTGGGTGATATAGAGTTCCTGCGCGGCTTTGCTGATGGTCCCATACCGGGCAATCTCCGCCACATACCGGATCTGCTGTAGTGTCATAGCGTCCTGCCTTTCCAAGAGAGTTCTGTGAAACTGCATAAAAATGGAGGCTGCTTTTGGCTCTATTTTTTTTAGTTATGGGGAGGTATTTGTTTTTCGGAATTGTACTTTTGTCAAGATAAGGCTAAGTTGAAAACAGTGGGAAAACGGGCCTCCTGTTATAAGGATATCCGCCGGAGCGGAAAAAAGCAAGCACGAAAAACAGGGCCGCCCGCCAATCCCGAACCAGGCATCGACGGATGCCGAAGATCCATCGACGAAGGGAGAAAGAATGTGTATGATCGAACAGAATAAAAACTGGGGACTGAAGTCCTTCATCCCGCTGCTGACGTTTCTGGTCGTCTATCTGGGCGCCGGCGTCGTGTTTTCCCTGCTGGGGACGGAGAATCCGTTCAAGCAGATCTCCCGGGAATTCGCCGTGCTGTGCGGCCTTACCACGGTGATCCTGCTGAGCCGCAGCCGCAAGAACATCGATCTGAACATTGATCTGGTGGCCAAGCACTGCGGTGAGCCCGGCGTCATGCTGATGATCATGATCTTTGCCCTGGCCGGCGCCTTCTCCGGAGCGGCGGAGGCCATGGGCGGCACGGAGGCGGCTGTGAACTTCGGCCTCTCCATCATTCCCCGGCAGTTTGTGTTCGCCGGCGTTTTCGTGATCTCGTCCGCTCTGGGCCTGGCCACCGGCACCTCCATGGGCACCATCGCCGCCATCGGGCCTATCGCCCTGGGCATTGCGGAAGAGGCGAATCTCTCCGCCGGCGTGGCCATTGCGGCGGTCATCGGCGGCATGTTCGGCGACAACCTGTCCGTGATCTCTGACACCACCATCGCTGCCACCCGGGGCGCCGGCTGCAAAATGAACGACAAGTTCAAGATGAACGGCCTGATCGCCCTGCCGGCGGCCCTGATCGCCATCGTGATCTACTGCATGGTGGGCAGCGGCGGCGAGCTGGCCGGCACCTATGAGTACAGCCTGATCAAGATCCTGCCCTATGTCGTCGTGCTGGTCACGGCCCTGATCGGTCTGAATGTGGTACTGGTGCTGCTGCTGGGCACCATCGTGGCCGGCGTGATCGGCTTCGCCACCGGCAGCCTGACCCTGGCCACGTATTCCGCCGGCATCACCGACGGTATCAGCGGCATGGCCAGAATCATCATCGTCACCATCATCCTCCGTGGCCTCACCGGCATCGCCAAGGAGTACGGGGGTATCGACTGGCTGGTGGAGAAGATTGGCAAGCATATGCACACCCGCCGCAGCGCGGAGTACGGCATGTGCCTGCTGACGGGCTTGGTGGACATCTCCATGGGCAACAACACCATGGCCATCCTGGTCAGCGCGCCCCTGGCTATGCGGTTTGCCAAGAAGTTCAACATCGCCCGCAAGCGGGTGGCCAGCCTGCTGGATATCTCCGCCTGTGTAGTACAGAGCTTTATCCCCCACGGCGGCCAGCTGATGCTGGGCATCTCCATGACGGGGCTCTCTCCGTTTGTGCTGATCGCCGCCTCCTACTATCCCATCCTGCTGGGCCTGGCAACCATCATCACCATCCAGTTCGGCCTGCTGAAGACGAAAGAGGAGAAGACCGGCGTGAATCTCTACCCGGAAGGCGAAGACGAGGAAGCCATCGTGGAATAAATCAAGAAAGTGAGGAATTGTATTATGAAGATCACAAGCATCGATATTTTTGACTTTGCCAAGTGCCTGAATTACGAGGACTGCGCCCCCATCTGCATCCGCATCAACACGGACAGCGGCATCTGCGGCTTTGGAGAGGTGGGCCTGGCCTACGGCAACGCCCACAACGCCGGCATCGGCATGGTGAAGGACTTCGGCCAGCTGATCATCGGCATGGACCCCCTGAACAGCGAGGCCATCCGGGAGAAGCTGTTCCGCACCACCTTCTGGGGCATGGGCGGCGGCACCGTCATCAACGCCGGCATGAGCGCCATTGACATCGCCCTGTGGGACATCAAGGGCAAGTACTACAAGGCCCCGGTCTACCAGCTGCTGGGCGGCAAGACCAATGAGAAGCTGCGGGCCTACGCCAGCCAGATCCAGTTTGACTGGGATCTGGAGGACCGGAACATGGTTACGCCCGAGCAGTACGCCGAGGCGGCCAAGAAGGCCATGGCCCAGGGCTACACGGCGGTGAAGGTGGACCCCGTCGGCGTGGCCGCCAGCGGCAACTGGCAGCGCACCAAGCAGGAGGCGGACTGGCGGCTCCGGGGCCAGATGCCCAAGAAGGTGCTGGACACCGTGCGGGCCCGCCTGCAGGCCATCCGGGACCTGAGCGATGACCTGGACATCATCATCGAGCTCCACGCCTTCACGGATACCAGCACCGCCATCCAGCTGGCCAACTACATCGACGACCTGAATATCATGTACTATGAGGAGCCGGTCCATCCCCTGAACGCCGTCTCCATGCGGGAGATCCGGGACAAGATCAACATCCCCGTGGCCTCCGGCGAGCGCATCTACACCCGCCTGGGCTACCGGCCCTTCTTCGAGAACCGCTCCCTCAGCGTGATCCAGCCGGATGTGTGCCTGTGCGGCGGCATCTCCGAGACCAAGAAGATCTGCGACATGGCGGACACCTACGACGTCAAGGTGCAGGTCCACGTCTGCGGCGGCCCCATCTCCCAGGCGGCGGCGCTGCACGTGGAGACGGTGATCCCCAACTTCCTGATCCACGAGCAGCACTCCTACGGCATCAAGGAAGGCCTGCGGAAGACCTGCGTCTACGACTACCTGCCGGACGACCACGGTGAGCTGACTGTCCCCGAGCTGCCGGGCATCGGCCAGGAGATCACGGAAGAGACCATGGCGAAGACGCACGTCTGCACCATCCAGTAAAACAGGAGGCGGGTGAGAAATGGAACACACGGGCAGGGGATTCGGCACCCAGGTCATCCACTCCGGCACCACCGGAGAGGGGAAGTACCGTGCCCTGGGCATGCCGATCTATCAGACCTCCACTTTCTATTTTGACACCTGCGAGCAGGGCGGCAGATGCTTTGCCGGGGAAGAGGACGGCTATTATTACTCCCGCATGAACAATCCCACCGTGAACCTGGTGGAGGAAAAGGTAGCGGCGATGGAGGGGGCAGAGGCCGCCGTGGCCACTGGATCCGGCATGGGGGCCATCTCGTCCGCTCTGTGGAGCGTCGCCGGCGCCGGAAAGCACATCCTGGCGGACAAGACGCTGTACGGCTGCACCTTCTCCCTGCTGAGCCACGGCATGACCCGCTACGGCGTGGAGGTGACGTTCATCGACACGGCGGACCTGAAGGCCGTGGCGGAGAATCTGCGGAAGAACACCTGCGCTGTGTATCTGGAGACGCCGGCCAACCCCACTCTGAAGATTGCGGATATCCAGGCGGTGGCGGAGATCGTCCACCGGTATGACCCGGCCATCAAAGTGATCGTGGACAACACCTTCGCCACGCCCTATCTCCAGCGGCCGCTGGAGCTGGGAGCGGACGTGGTGCTCCACTCCGCCACAAAGTTCATCAACGGGCATGGAGACGCCGTGGCCGGCTTCGTGTGCGGAAAGAAGGAATTCGTGGATCAGGTGCGGATGTTCGGTGTGAAGGATATGACCGGCTCCGTGCTGGGCCCGCAGGAGGCCTTCCTGATCCTGCGGGGCCTGAAGACCTTTGAGCTGCGGATGGCACGCCACTGCGAGAACGCCCAGAAACTGGTGGACTACCTGCGGACCGATCCGAAGGTGGAGAAGATCTACTTCCCCGGTGTGCCCACACACCCCAATCACGACGTGGCGAAGAAGCAGATGCGGAATTTCGGCCCCATGATCTCCATTGAGGTAAAGGGCGGAAAGCAGGCCGGAATGACTTTTGTCAACAGCCTGCAAATGTGCAAGATCGCTGTGAGCCTGGGCGACGCCGAGACGCTGGTGCAGCACCCCGCCTCCATGACCCACTCCGCCTATTCCCCGGAGGAGCTGAAAGCGGCGGGGATCCCGGAGGGGCTGGTCCGGATCTCCGTTGGCCTGGAGGACGCCGAAGACATCATCGCCGATGTGAAGCAGGCGCTGGAGCGTGTGAACTGACCACACGGCGTCCCTTTGACAGCGGACCAAAAGAAACAGAAAAGAGCCGTGGGCCATTCGCCCGCGGCTCTTTTTCGCCCGAAGTCCCTCCCGAAAGGGGGAGACCGATAAAAATCCAAAAAGAATCCGCAGCGTCGCTGGAAATTTTTCGTCTATTGAGATAGAATGGAATCACCATTCCGGAAACTGCCGACAATGGAGGGACGAACGATGAAGAAGCTGCTTTCTCTGACTCTGGCCCTGGTGATGGCTTTGGGGCTGGCGCTGCCCGCTTCAGCGGAGGAGACCGCCGATGCGGCGCTGGCCCGAATCACGCAAAGCGTGAAGAACACCCTGAATCTGGATACGGAGGACTATGACGATTTCTGGGGCGAACCCTACGAGGACGGCCTGACCAATGTCTGGGATTTGTACTGGTCCGGCCTGGATGAGGATCTGTCCATCACGGCCCTGAATGACGGAACGATCATCAGCTATCGGGTGAGCCTGCCCTATGCCGCTTCCAACAGCGGGGAATTCCCCGTTTTCCCGCAGGGAGACGCCGCCGCTGCCGCCCGGTCCGCCGGGAACTTTTTGGACAAGGTTTTGCCGGCGGGGGAGAGCGTGGAACTGGGCGAGCCCCGGGGCATGGATGCCCTGGGCGGTGACAGCTACCGTTTCTCCGGGAATATCCTGCTGAACGGCCTGCCCTCGCCGCTGACCTACTCCGTCACGGTGAGCGCAGCGGACAATCAGGTGCGTGCCTTCTCCCGGGACGCCGCGGCAAACTGTTTCCTGGGCGATGTGCCGACGGCTTCCGCCTCTGTGAGCCGGGATCGGGCTGCCAGCCTGCTGGAGGGCACCTTGGCCTTAAAGCTGGAATACGTGCGGGATGCGGACAGCGCCTCCGCCGTGCTCCGGTATCTGCCGGCGGACACAGACACTTTTTACGTGGACGCCCGCACCGGCGATCTGCTGAACATGACCGAGCTGGAAGAGCAGATGGACGGCCTGGGCATGGGCGGCAGCGCCGGTGACAACACAGCGGCGGAGGGAACCGCGGACAGCGGCCTAAGCCAGGCGGAGCAGGCGGGCATTGCCCGGATGGAGGGTGTCCGGTCCTCCGCCGCTCTGGACCAGAGCCTGCGGGCCGAGGCCGCCTATGGCTTGGCGGACTACGCCCTGTCCTCCGCCGCCTATCGGCTGGCAGAGGGCTCGGATGAAGAGGCGGATCAGGTCCTCTGCGTGCTGACTTACGTACAGCCGGGAGACGAGAGCGGCCGGTCCCGGACCATCACGGTGGACGCCCGAACCGGCACAGTCCAGTCTATATTCTCTCACGCCCCCTGGCTGGCGGAAGGGGAGGCCCCGGCCCTGTCCCGGACAGAGGCGCAGACCAGGGCGGAGGCGTTTTTAGCTGCCTTCTGCGGCGCCCGCTGGAAGGACCTGGCCCTCTATGGCAGCCCGGCCGACACAGAGGACCGGCAGCCCTATGACACGTTCACCTATGTCCAGCAGGTGAACGGTATCCCCTTCCCGGAGAACCGCTATACGGTCGCCATCGACAGCCGGGATGGGTCCGTGTACCGGCTGTACTACGAATATGACGAGGATGTGACGTTTGCCGGCGCCGCCGGTATCGTCGGCGAGGCAGCGGCCCTGTCCGCCTGGGCGGGAACGTATGACACCGTCCTGGCCTACCGCCTGGTGCCGCGGCCGCTGGACGGCAGCCGTGAGACGGAGGCCCGCCTGCTGGAGCTGGGGCTTACTCACTTTTACGAGCTGCGGCTGACCTATGCGCTGGAGCGAGAGGACTGGTGTCCGGGTATCGACGCCGCCACCGGAAAACCGGTGGTGCCGGAGAAGCAGGACACGGCCATCACCTATACGGACCTCTTGGGCTCCGGCGTGAAGGCGGATGTGGAGAAGCTGGCCCGCTACGGCGTGGGGTATGACGGAGGCCGCTTCCGGCCGGAAAAGAAGCTGACGCAGTGGGATCTGGTGGCTCTGCTGGCCAGCCTGGACGGCTACCGGATTGATCCGGAGACTGCGGATGAGAGCACCCGGGACGCCGCCTATTCCGCTGTCTACCGGATGGGCGCTCTGGCCCGTGGGATGCGGGATGAGGACAGCGCCGTCACCCGGGGACAGGCGGTGAAATGCCTGCTGGACTGCGCCGGCTATGGCCCCGCCGCCCGGCTCCCGGGCATCTACACCTGCTCCTACAGCGACGCCGCCCAAATTCCGGAATTGGAGCTGGGATATGCCGCCATCGCCCAGGCCCTGGGCATGGCCCGGGGAAGCTACCGGGGGAATCAGACGGCCACCCGGGGTGAGCTGGCCTCTATGCTCTGCCGCCTGCTGGAGCGCTAAAAGTATGCGGGCAGGCGTTTGGGCGCCTGTTGTGGATATCAAAACTGGAAGGAGACACATATGAAGAAAGTATTTGGTTATCCGAAGTTTGACGCAGAGGGGGAAGAGATCCTCTGCACCTATGATAACGAGTACAGTGATATGATGATGGACATCCGGGTCTACCGGATGAAGCCGGGCCAGAAGCGGTCCTTCTGCCGTCAGGGAGAAGAGATTGCGGTTCTGCTGTTGTCCGGAACGGTGGTATTCGGCTGGGAGGGGCAGACGGAGACGGTCAGCCGGAAGGACGTGTTCACCGACGGTCCCTATGCGGTCCACGTCTGCGGCGGAAAGGAGATCACTGTGGAGGCCGGGACAGACGCGGAGATTCTGGTCCAGTGTACCAAAAATGACACCGCATTTGCGGGCAGGCTGTACCGCCCGGAGGACGCCCCCTGGGTGTACTCCTGCGTGGGCAAGTTCGGCAATGTGGCCAAGCGCCGGGTGAATACGATCTTCGACAAGGACATCGCCCCCTGGTCCAACATGGTGCTGGGGGAAGTGTTGAACGACAAGGGCAACTGGTCCGGATACCTGCCCCACCGCCATCCCCAGCCGGAGTGCTACTACTTCAAGTTCGACCGGCCGGAGGGCTTTGGCGCCAGCTTTGTGGGGGACCAGGTGTTCAAGAGCGTGGACAACAGCTTCGCCGCCATTCCCGGCCAGTGCCTGCATCCCCAGGCGGTGGCCCCCGGCTTCCAGATGTACACCTGCTGGATGATCCGCCATCTGGACGGCGATCCCT
>ENA-UONX01002738-UONX01002738.1-human-gut-metagenome-genome-assembly--contig:-P74old-NODE-2738-length-11926-cov-30.012804_pt1 | contig 11926 bp, 11 predicted proteins | sample MGYA00242466_ERZ724013 | MGnify/ENA metagenome assembly ERZ724013 | reverse complement strand
AAGAAGCCGCACGGCTGGCGGCTGAACAGGAAGCTAAACGCAAGGCCGAAGAAGCCGCGCGGCTGGCAGCAGAGCAGGAAGTCAAGCGTAAGGCCGAAGAGGCAGCACGTATCGCAGCAGAGCAGGAAGCCAAACGTAAGGCCGAGGAAGCTGCACGGCTGGCGGCTGAACAGGAAGCTAAGCGCAAGGCTGAGGAAGAAGCCGCACGGCTGGCGGCTGAACAGGAAGCTAAACGCAAGGCCGAAGAAGCTGCACGGCTGGCAGCGGAACAGGAAAATAAGGAACTTATAGCGGAAGAAACACCTAAAGGCACACCGAAGAAGGTACCGCAAAAAGGCAAAAAGGCCAGAAATCTACGGAAACTTGTCATAGTTTTGCTTTGCTGCGCCTTGTTGCTTGCTGCTGCACTCGTACTATTTTTGCCTAAATGGAATGAGACTTCAAAACCGGATGCGGCGCAAACAACGCCTACACTTATGCCTACTTCCATGCCCACTCCTACGCCCATGCCCACTCCTACGCCCATGCCTACACCGGATGCAGATACGCTTCTTTCTGAAGCTGAAAGAGCAATTCTAAGCGGTGATATGTCTGCCGCAAAAGCCCTTTGTCAGGAACTGGAGATGTGCCCTTACAACAGTATCCCGGAACGCTACAGAAGCTTTCAATCTTATGTTGCTGCGTTGGAGCAGTTAGAAGCAGGCAAATTTGCGAGCGCTTATTACGCATTCTCAGAGCTGGACGACTATCTGAACGGTCAGGATGAAGCCAAGCGCTGCCTTTCCACCTTATTGGAGCAATATGAGGTTTCCCTTAAATACAGCATATTCGAAAATAAAGCAATCAGCGCACTGCTCACGCCAGGAGAATTGCGTGCAGCAAACACCGGAGACGGCAATATCCGCTTTATGCTTGCTTACACCTCAAGTGCGGATATGAACATAATGGTAAACAGTCAGCCCGATGGCCGCCTGTTCCAAAGGGATTTGGAAGAAACCATCCATACAGGCGAAGGAGAACTTGTTTTTGAAATGCCCATAGAAGATATGCTTGCAGCGGGAAAACTCTATGGCATGAATATCTGGTTTATCCATGAGACAAATGAAAAAAACGAGAAGGAACGGCTTTATATTGCAATACCGGCTCATTCATATTACGGAGATTTCCGTCCGGTAGTGAAACTCTGCAAGCTAGATATCGTGGAGCTGCTGGAAGAAGTCCTCGCCATGGAAAAAAGCGAATCGGAAGTCGCTGCGTCTGCTCCTACACCCACACCAACCGGCCCTTCCGAAACACAAGCCAGAGCGCAAGCGCCAAAGCCAAGTTCTACGCCGAAACCCAGCACGACGCCAAAGCCAGGCTCTGCACCTGAACCTTCGCAGAATGAAGGAACAGGCACCCGGGATTGGTCTGTTATGCCTGATTTTGTCGGCAAAAAGCCCGGAAGCCTATGGGAGGAAATGAAAAAACATTATTCTTCATTCAATTTCTACCGGGAGTATAACGATGAATACCCTGCTGGCTATGTCTATAAAACGGAACCTGCGGCAGGACAAAAAATCACAGGAGCCCCATCCTTTTGGGTAAGTCTCGGCCCCGCTCCTTCCGGCAGCGATATGCAAACATTCCCCAATGTGGTAGGCATGTCCAAGGATGAGGCCATCAGCACATTAAAATCCCTTGGTTTTAAACCCAACACCGGCGAAGTATACAGCGATACCGTCCCGAAAGGGTATGTGGTAAAGCAGTACACAGAGGCAGGAGCACAGGTGGATATGCGGCTCAACAGCGGCTGCTATATCGAAATCAGCAAAGGACCGAAAGAATAAAAGGAGGACATTATGTTTTGCCCATATTGTAAAGAAGAAATCGAGGATGATTCACTGTTCTGCTCTTTTTGCGGAAGCAGAATTGAACAGCAGAAATCGAAGGAACCCCAGCAAACTGTATGCGATCACCGTGAGACTGCCTTGGAAGAAGAGGCTGCATCGTGTAGTGTGTGCGGAACAAATACGATTGGCTCTATAGCGCAACAACCCAATACTAAAAAAATAACGCCTAATTTCAAGTGGATATATGTGGCAGCGGTAGCGTTGATTGTTGTAATTGTGCTTATTGATGTGGGGGTGACCAGCAGCAAATACAGCCGTTATGAAAAAGCGGTCGAGCTGGTGCAGGAGAAAAAATACGCTGAAGCAGCAGACGCCTTTTCAGAATTATATGATTATAAGAATAGCAATAGATGGCTGTATGAAACAAAATATCGTGAGGGTATGGCTTATTATGAGGCCGGTGAATACTTATATGCGAAAGACGCCTTTGGTGCTGTTCTACACTATAAGAATGCTTCGGCGTGGTATGATCAGTCGCTCTACATGACTGCGGTGCTACATTTTAACTTAGGGCTCTATAGTGATGCAATATACTACTTTAACGCTTTAGGGGACTATTCCGATAGCAAAGCCCGTAAAGAAACAGCAATGGCTGCCTATTATCAGCAAGGGTATGATGCCATATTCAAAGAGGATTACGCGAAGGCGAAGGAAATTTTCACCGATCTCAGCGAAATGGGTTATCACGGCAGTGACGCCGTCCTAAAAGATATCGCTATGTTGGAGTATGCAACAAACATTACGTTTGATGATTTGTCCAGATTCCCGGATGATTACGAAGGCAAAAAAGTCACATTCTACGGGGAAGTGGTTCAGGTGATGGAAGTTGATGATGAAATACAGGTCAGGCTGGCGATATCGGGAAACCGTAATATGATTATTTACTCATACTTTTCGCAAGACCTGATGAAAAACGGCCGTATTTTGGAAGGTGATTATATTACGGTGTATGGTACTGCCCGAGGCTTATATTCTTACACTGCAACATTAGGGCAAACGATAACCCTTCCGCTTGTGGAAGGAGAAGTCCTTGAACAGCACTAAAAGGAGAATAAAAATGAAGCATATCACAACGTTTTTTATATTGGTACTATGTGTTATCATGCTCGGCGGCTGTGCGGAAATCCCCGTGCCCGATACTGTCGTTGATGTGCCCGCGAACAGAGAAATACTTACAGGCGCTGATAGCTCTTCAGAGCTTGGAAATGATGCTTCAGAGAAAAAGTCCCCCGTTGGCACTTGGGAGCTTATCGGCACCTATTATGGGTGGGAATACGAAGAAGAGCTTACGCAGCCCGTGCCCCTTGAGAAGCTGTCAATCTGGGACGGGGAACGGATCACATTTGCGGTATATGATGACTACATTGATTTTTTCGGTTATGTGTCAAAATGGTCATATGAAAATGATGAATTTCGCTGTTCTCTCGAGACAGATTATCCGCAATTGGGGGCGCTGTATTATGTGGATGAAAACACAATGCATTATTCGCTGCGGGGGAATATAGAGGTTTATAAAAGGGTCGGCAATAATACGAACAACGGAACGGATTCTTCTTTACCGGCTGCTGGCGGGAGCATAGAAGGCTACTGGGAATACTATGGCTATATGAGTGCAGAAGATATCACTAAATATGGACTGAGTGATGATAAATTGATTCCAGATGATAAACTATCTCAGATCGAAACAGAAACAACCGGATTTCATATTACCAAGGGTACGAAAGAAGGCGAATATGTTTATGATGATTACTGGGAAGATACGCTAATTCAATTACTTACCGAGGGTACCTATTCAGCAATCAATGCTGATGACAAGGAATGGGTTGGAACGCTTCTACTCATAGATAATTCTACCATACACAAAGTAAACCATGGGAATGTGTGTGTATACAAACGTACAAGTGAAGCGGCGAATACCGGCGGGTTTTAGATAAAAACCTTGTTCGATCCTCTGTGCGGCTGACTTTATGCCAAATACGCTTCACCCTCCTGCTCCAGCAACTCGTTCAGCTGCTCCAGGGAGAAGCCCTTGTTCAGGGCGAATATGATTATGCTGTCCCGTCTGCGGCGAACGTAAAGGCTGCCCACTCCGGCGATCCTGAGCAGCGTCAGCGTTTCCTTGTATGTAAGGGGGAACCCAAAGGCAAGCTGCAAAAGCTTATCGCGCGAGGGCTTGCGTGCGCCGTTGAAAATCTGATACCCATAGACCGTGTCCAGTCTCGCCCTGTAAATCACCTTCGCCCTTGAGGGTTCCTGAGGGAGATATGCTCACGGTCACCATGCCGGGGGAATATCATATCTGCTATGAGGGCGAGTACAACGGCAGGGAATACAGCGGGATATATGCGCTGAAAGTGCCTTGAACAGAAAACCTGCCTCGATTCCCCATAAAAACGTCCTTATTCAGCCCATATGTAGCGATACACTGCATATGGGCTTTCCATTGAGAAAAAGAGCGGCAAGCGTATCAGTCCCCTAATTCCTGCTGTTTTGCTTACTCTGCGGTATTTTGATTATTGAGGAATACAAAAGCCTTGTTCTTTCAAAGAGAGTTTACTAGAATTAAATTATAGAGTACGGCAGGAATGTACCTGCGGCATATCCCTTGCAGGCTATAGCAGGGATATCCGCTACATTGTAGGCAAAAGACTTGTTTTACCTCACAGGCAATATACGGAACTGCCATCCTGAATAATCGAATAATGAGGTAAAACGATATGTTGAAAATAGAACGTGAACAAAAGACTCCGTTAATAGTTAAAGAATCAAAGCAGGCAAAGTTACCCAAAGCGGCGACCGGGAAAAAGGTATTGGAAAGCCTCTTCGCCACGATGGAAGAGCAAGGATATGGAGAAGGCATGATAGAAATATCCCTTTACGATTATGCGAAGCTGCTGCTGGCTTCCATAATGAAGATACTCAATATGTACGAACCGGAAGAATATTAATAGTGCATTGTATTTAAATACAGTATTGAAGGGGCGGAGCAACCGACCGCTCCTTTTTCATCGGGGCAGGCGTATAAAAGAAAGCATCTCCTTTCCTTTATAACAAGCATCTGCCTAAACACAGCAGAAATCAGGCTTAAAACCGGAGCATATCGTATAAAATGCGGCTCGGCACCCTTTCCTTTATATGCTATTATGTTTTCAATAAAGAAGGAGGCAGCCTATGAGATACGGATACGCAAGATGCAGCACCAACGAAAACAGGCAGGACATACAACGCCAGTTGCGGGAATTGAAAGCGGCTGGCGCTGATGCTGTTATATGGGAATACGAGCACGGGGACGCAGTTCACAAGGCAGAACTTGATGCGTTGCTGCAAGAGAGAGCAAAAGCCGGGGATACCATCATAGCGACAGAGATATCCCGATTGAGCCGAAGCGCCAAACAGCTATGCGAGATAATCGACAGAGTAAAAGAAAAACGGCTGCGGTTGGTGATACTGGGCAGCATTACCATAGACTGCACTCAGGGGCAGCTTGACCCGATGACAGTTGCATTTCTACAGATGGCAGGAACTTTTGCGGAGTTGGAACTACAACTTATACGGGAAAGGGTCAAAAGCGGCATGGCAAACGCAAAGGCCAAAGGCAAACATACAGGCAGGCCGGTAATGTCAAAAGACGACTTACCGGCTTTGTTTTTAAAATATGCCCCGCTATACCATCAGGGACAGCTTACCAAGAAGGCTCTGGCAAAGTTGTGCGGGGTGAGTTATCCAACCATTTTTAAATATATAACTATTGCAGGAATAGCTTATAGGATATAATAAAGGTGGGAATATATGAAATATAGTAAACGGGGTAGTCTGGGTATGAAACGGGTTGTGGCTTATTGCAGAGTAAGTACCAAAAGCGATGATCAACAAAACAGCTATGAAAATCAGAAACACTATTTTGAACACTATATCAACGAGTGTGAGTCATATGAGAATATTGGCATATACGCTGACAGAGGCATCAGTGGCACATCTTTAAAACGGCCACAATTCAATAAAATGCTGACCGATGCTGGTTTGGACATAGAAAATAGTTATTCTATTGTAGCAGAGCCTAAATTTGACCTGATACTGGTATCCAATACGAGCCGTTTCGCAAGGAATGTAAGTGTGGATGTAATTTTGAAGGCTTTGGCAAGCAATCATGTATATGCCCATTTTTTAGATTTGGATAAAACAACGGAAAACCCCGATGATATTACATATATACAGCTATTTTCCGTATTTGACGAGCGTGAAAGCCGGGATAAGAGCCGCAAGGTATTGTTTGGCATCGAACAGGGGATTAAGAACGGGAATATCCATTCGCATGGCAATATCTACGGTTATAAGTATTATCCCAAACCAGAGAACAGGCTGGAAATTGTAGAACATGAAGCTGAAATTGTAAGGCTGATTTTTGATTTGTATGTCAATCAGGGTTTAGGCTTATATCGAATAGCAAATTATTTAAAACAGTCGGGCATAAAAACCAAGAAAGGAAAGGATTTCAGTGATCGGGGCATCCGGCTGATACTGAGCAATATAACCTATACAGGCTGCGGTGTAAGGAAGAAATATACCGAGGGACTGGTGTTTGAAAAGCATGCACGCAGGGAAACGGATGAGCCGGTAGTGTTTGATACGGATAAAGTCCCTGCCATTATAGACCGGGAATTGTATGATAAAGCGCAACAAATTCTTCAAGGCCGGATACAGCACCAGCGGCAAAAAGGGATATATAGTGGCAAGACAGACTATGCGGGGAAAATTATATGTGGGTCTTGCGGCAATAAATATATTGCGGGCAACAGCGACTATCTTGTATCAGAAGGGAGAAATGTGCGTTGCTACAGCTGTGCTTCAAAACGTGAAAGGCGATATGATGAAAACGGCAATAAAATCTATCCATGCAGCAATCCCAACATATATGAAACGGTTTTAGATAGCCAAGTTACAGGGGCAGTCTATATATTTCGAACCTTAACACAGGTTGTTAACGCTATGGAACTTCTAAAGAAGCTAAGAGGTATCCTGGAATCACAGATAGACACCCGGGATGATGAAGCAATTATATCAGCACAGTCCGAATTAGAAGAAGCAAAAGCACGCAGGGAAAGACTACTTGATTTATACGAGGATGCGGCGTTTGATAAAGATGAACTGAACAGCAGGGTTGAGCCTATCAACGATAGGATAACCGAACTGAGGGAACGGATAAAGGCATTGTCAAAAACGAACGATGATTTACGACGTGATATTGGTGAAATCAATAATACTATAGCGCTTTTATCTGAACAGAAGAAATTAAGAGAAAACGAATGGGGCGTAGCAAGAAAAATGTACAGCAAAGAGGCCGTTTTAAGCGATATTGAGAGTATAACGGTGCGTCCAAATAAGACCTTAGTGGTCAAGTATAAATCCTTTGAACAAATTAACAGGCTTGTACGAAAACACAGGCACTTAATCCCAGATAGCTTGATGACGCTTTTTCAAAATTATCTTTGATTCGTATAATATTTGATTCATGATGTTGAGGAAGGGGGCAAACTCGTTGCTGTTCTGGTCATCGCTGTCCACGCTGTTGGCGATGGCGACAAAGTGAACACCGTGCTGCCGGAAGAATACCTCCGTGTAAAACCCGGTTTGCAGATAGTCACGCCCCGCCCGGCTCATATCCTTGACGATCACATGGGCAACCTTGCCCGCCTCAATATCTGCGATGAGCTGCTTCCATGCCGGACGCTCGAAATTGCCGCCGCTCCAGCCGTCGTCGGTATAGTGACGGCAGTTGGTGTAGCCCCTCTGCTGGGCATAGCTTTCGAGGTATTTTTTCTGATTCACGATGGAGTTACTATCCCCGGCATTGTCATCGTCGCGGGACAGCCGCTCATAGAGAGCGGTAATTTTGCTTTCAGTCTGTTTCACGCTCATGATGCGCTCCTTTCAGACTGTCGGCTCATTTGTGGTGCCTCCATTATACCATAGGTTCCGTCGTTTGTAACCATATCATTGCGTACAATCCGCAAAATTTTATCCTCCATGGTCTCGCCGCCGTTTTCATTGAACACGACTTTGACCTTGTAGGTGGTGCCGCCGATCCGGTGGATGATAAACTGTTCTCGTTTGTTCTGCTCCATAGGCATCCTCCTTGCGTGATTGGTTGGTTTTTGATATAATGTGTTTGGTTCCGTTGGCTGTAAGCTAACCGTGGCTTTCTGTTGGTTTTCCATGCTCCACATCCTCCTTTTCTTCGCTGATGGCTCGGAAAGTAACCCGTGTAACTTGTGCTAAGATTACTTCATCTACTAATAGGAGAAATACGGGGTGTAAATCGGAACTGCTTTTGAAAAAAAGAAAAATATTTTTTCGGGGAGGTGAAGCTGTCGTGGAATCATGGGAGGATGAACTGCTGCTGGATGATGATTTTTCCGATGAGGAAGAAGATGCCGAGGAGCAAATAGAGGAAACCGGCCTTGAAATGGATGCGGACGGCTTTGCCGATTGGGAGGATTCGTCTGACACTGCGCCGGTGGATGAGACGCTGGAGGAAGCGCTTGCAGAGGAACACACGCTGGAGCTGGAAAGCGAGCTGGAGCAAGACGAGCACCCCAGAGACTACAACGCCGAGCTGGAGGACGAGGAAGAGGAAGCCGCGCCCACCAGCGAAAAACGGCTCAAGCGGGAAATTCGCGCAGAGGCTCTGCGGCGGCTGGAGGAAGCAGCCCGGACGGAATCCGATTTTCTGACTGTGGTAGACGAGTGGAACAAGCTGGACAGGAACCGGGAGCGCAGGGAGCGTGACCATGAAAATCTCCGCGGGGATGTTCCGTTGGAATTTCAGGCGGTGCCTGAACCGAAGATCGCCCCGCTGTGGATGAATCTGCCGAGGTTCCGCCAGCTTTGTCAGGGAAATTTTCTCGACATCATCTTCTCCTGTCCCTACGAGCTGCATGAGCTGACAGCAAACCGTTTTCTCTCCAAGCTCTTTTTCACCCTCAGTGATGAGCAGAAGGAGGTGCTGTATTACCTGTTCGTCAAGCAATACAGCACCGCACGGCTTGCCGCCATCCGTGGGCAGTCCGACCGAAATATCCGAAAGCTGCGGATGACCATTCAGAAAAAGCTGCAAAAGCGGATGTATGAGCATCTGAGCGAAAAGCTGGAAAACGATCATGGCCTTACCCTGCGGGAGCGCGAGTTCATGGAAGAATATGAATCGCTATTGCAAACCACGGGCAAGGATGCCGTGATCCGCCGGGAGAACAAAACAAAGCCGAGAAAAAAGAAAGCCGCCCTTGACGATGCCAAGGACGGTTGATACAATAGTAATATGGTTAATATATAGATAGATTACGATTTGAGAGGAACAGCGTCATGAACAATCTGTTTGCGCAGTCCCGTTCCCATTGGGTGCGGTATGACCGCTATGAGATCAAGACCGGCAAGGACGGAAAACGCTATATTACGCCGGAAAAGGCGGCAAAGCCCGACATCTATAACCCGCTGAAGGAATCCTCCGAGATGGTGCTGGAAGCACTGAATGTTGGTATGCTGATGATGAACCGCAGTCCGGAGGACGAGGTGGAAAAGGCAATTTTGGCTTTTGTGACCCATTACGGTCTGTTGGGGCTGATGACGGCACTGCCCACTACGCCGTCGTTTATGGACTACGAGGCGGTTTATCTGCCGAAGAATCACTTCATCAAGGAAGAAAGCATGGCGACAGAGGATTATCTTGCTCTGTTCTATCCCTTCGACAAATTGGATGTGGTGAAAAAGGGCGTGGAATCCAGTTGGAATGTTTCCGGGGATAATATGATGATCGCCCTGACGATGACCTTCATGGAGGAACCCATGGCGAAGAACATGAGCTTTCAGCGGGAGTACGCCGAGCCGTATGACTGGGTAGCACAGCAGTTCAAGGATTGGGCATTCACGCTGACCACCTCCATTCTGTACTACAATGACTACGACAGCATTGATGAGGACACAAGAAATCTTTACCGCAAGGCCATGGCTGCCTTCGGCGGCATTGCGCCTACTTATCATATTGAACTGCTGGATAAGCCGACCATCTATTGGGACTTTCATTCGCTGCTGCTGGGCATCCAGATGATGTTCAGCTTTATGATGGTGGACGATGCAAAACCCCTGCGGCTGTGCAAGCACTGCCAGAAGGTGTTCCTCGGCAGTCGGGCCAATTCCGCATTTTGCAGCGCCCGGTGCAAGAATCAGTATAATGTCTATAAGAGCAGAGGAAAAAATAAGGGACAGGACGGTGAGAATGATGATTGACCGCTGGATCGCAGAAGCGACCGAATGTGATTTCAAGGTCGCGCTGGAGGTAAAGAAGCCGAAAAGCTGGCTCAAAAGCGTCAGTGCCTTTGCAAATGGCATTGGAGGCACGCTGTTTTTTGGTATTGATAATGACAGAAATGTTGTCGGCTTAGCTGACGCGCAGACCGATGCAGAGGCAATCAGCCGGTTGATTAAAGAGCGTATCACGCCTTATCCGAGTTTTGTCCTCGCACCGGAGCGGGAGGACGGCAAGGACATTCTTGTGCTGTCTGTGTTCGCAGGGCGCTCCACACCGTATTACTACAAAGCAGACGGCGTTATGGAGGCGTATATCCGCATCGGCAATGAAAGCGTGATTGCTCCGTCCTATGCGCTGAACCAGCTGATTCTCAAGGGGATGCACCGCACCTATGACGAACTGGTTTCCGAGTATGATTTCAAGGATTACGCTTTTTCCAAGCTGCGCGAACGGTATAAGGCTTGGACGGGCAACAGCATGGAAGAAAAGCTGTTCGATTCCTTCGATATGCGGGACGAACACGGCAAGCTGACCAATGCAGGCGCCTTGCTTGCAGACGATTCTCCCATCCGGCATTCCCGCCTGTTCTGCACACGCTGGAACGGCCTTGATAAAAGCGGCGGCATGGTGGATGCACTTGACAGCGCAGAATTCTCCGGCAGCCTGATCATTCTGCTCAATGAGGGTGTCAGTTTTGTTAAGCGGAATATGAAAACACGCTGGAAGAAAACCGCCGATTCTCGTGTTGAGATGCCCGACTACTGCGAGCGGAGCGTTTTTGAGGCGCTTGTCAATGCGCTGATCCATCGGGATTATCTGATTTTGGGCAGCGAAGTCCACATCGACATTTACGATGACCGCCTTACCATATATTCTCCCGGCGGTATGGCAGACGGCACACGGATACAGGAGCGTGATCTGTCCAGCATTTCCTCCACGCGCCGCAACCCTGTCCTTGCAGATATTTTCGGACGGCTGGGCTATATGGAGCGGCAAGGCAGCGGCTTTAAGAAAATCACGGAAACCTACCGCGCCGCTCACAATTACCGTGACGAACTGGAGCCAAAATTCTATTCCGATGCCAGTTCGTTCCAAGTTACGCTCTATAATCTGAATTATGGAGCGGCGGCAAACACAACCAAGATTACGATTGAAGATGAAAATGTTGCGATTGAGGTTGCGATTGACCGGCTGAACGCAAGCCAAGGTACGATTGCAAAGGCGAAAGCGGTATTTGCAAATATGGGCGTCGATGGTGTCTTTGGCCGATCCGATATAGCTGCTATCACAAAGGATTCTGTTACTGCCGCAGGGAATCTCATTACAAAACTGAAAAATGCGGATTTGATTGAGCCTGTCAGCGGCTTTGGAAAGGGCAAATACAAGTTTGTAGCACCAAAAGAATAAAGATAATGCCCGTTATCGGCCATACAACCAATAACGGGCATTTGTCATTCATATACAAGCTCGGTTAAAACGATTTCCTCCGCACGATTGCGGATGCTGTTCATGCGGCGCACCCATTCCATTTGGTCGGCGGCTTTGAGCGCTTCGGTCACATCTTCCTGCCTTGCCATATCGGAAACGATGATTGCCATACGCTCGTTACAGGCTTGGTCGATCTCGGCAAGGTGCCGATGCAGCGTTCCGCTTGTGAGCAGGCTTGCATAGAGAACCGGACGATGTTCTTTCAGATAGCTGCGGCGCATACGCCCGTACTTGCCGATCTGGT
>ENA-UONX01002737-UONX01002737.1-human-gut-metagenome-genome-assembly--contig:-P74old-NODE-2737-length-11933-cov-4.120727_pt1 | contig 11933 bp, 11 predicted proteins | sample MGYA00242466_ERZ724013 | MGnify/ENA metagenome assembly ERZ724013 | reverse complement strand
AAGTAATCCATGACCGTAATTTCCTCTTTTCGAATCGTCAGAAAAGCATAGGCAGCCGTAATTGCAAAAGGCAGAAATGTCCACAACTGCGTCAAAATCACCACTGAAAGAATCAGTCCTAAACAAATAATGATAAAATCACGAATACTCCAAAGCCACAGTTTTGCACCGGATTTTAAATTCTGCGGATAAATATATGTTTTCATATGCCCTCCTATGCCAGCTTTTTGGCAATTGCCTGACCTGCACGAACAGCTGTCCCCACTGTATGAGATACGCTGCTCATATTCACTTTTACACTGGTATCCAATCCGAACTGCTGTGCAATTCTTGGTACTTCATTGGCTGATAACATAATGCCAAACCCTAACAGCATATTCGTCTGCCATGTCAGCAGTCCCAGAAACATCAGGCTTGTCTGCAAAAATGTTGTCAGGCATAGTGCAATAATCTGCTTACACCAGCTGTTAAATCCCTCGGCATATCCTCTTGGAATAGAGAACATGTAAAATGCGCCGACTGCAATTTGGCATAGCAAAATGCCGCCTCGTTTGATATTTGCAAAGAACAGTTTCAGCACACAATAGGCAAGTACAATCACCGTTAAAATTCCCGTTACACCACTGGTAAAAGTGACGGATTTCAGCGTAATTTCTGCCATTGCGCCTAGATCATTGCTGATTGTACCATTGAACACTCTCATTAAATCCAACGAAAAAATCCACTGCAAGGTAACACTCATTTTGTAAAGTCCAACCGGCACTTGCGTAAACAGCCCGGCTGCCATAAACCCTTTTAAGACATTTAGACTTGTTCCTTGCATATTTGCTCGTCCCATCTGATATTCCAACGCACAGTCAAACACAGCGATTACCACACCTACAATGAACAGCGACCAGCCAAAATAGGAAAACAAGTCCAGGAATGCTTGTACCCAATTCAGATCAAAAATGCCGGTTGCCATGCCGTTTATCATGGAAAACAATGTGGCTGCTGTGACATAAATCGTATTGAATAACCATTGCAACATCACATCCCACACTGCTTCTGAGATGATTGAACCAACATCGCCAACTGCATCTCCTACCCATCCAAGGGCATCGCCAATCCAGTCAAACATTTGATTTTCCTCCCTTCATTTTTAATTTGTACAGCGTTGAACTGCGACCGCCACAGGGACGGAAACGTTCTTCTCTTTCAATCAGTCCTGCTGTTTCCAAGTCCTTTAATGCCCGAAATACTGTAGATTTCGATAGATGTAGTTCCTCTGAAATCGTTCGCACAGATGGAAAGCATTCTCGTTTTCGTCCGGCACGATTGGAAAGATACATATACACAGAAACAGCTCTATGCGGCAAATCATATTCATAAATTTCACGACAAAATCGCAACTTAACCACCTCCTGTTTTTACAATAGTTTTTCGTTTTGGAGGATGTTCTGGTATGTCCAATTCATCTAAACTCTCCGAAATTTCTGATATTTTTTCCTCCTGCGGATATTTGACTTCTATCTCACGCAGCAGCTCACCCTTGCTCATGTAAATCACTGCACGCTTGGCACGGTCAGGCAATTGATAGGTATCCTCAAAAGAAATACCCCACTGGAAGAACAATTTCAGCGGTGAAATCATAGGATGTGTGCCGGTTTTCATCACAATAAACTGTCCTTTCGGCATAGATTTCAACTCGTCTGTTGTCATGAGCGGTCTGCCAATCATTTGAAGCGACTTGGAATGATTATCTTTGCCTGTAGAAATACTGCCTGACAAAACAGTTTGCTCACCGAGTGCCTTTGAGAGAACTTCAGCTGACTGCGAATTGGGTGCAAAGCCACCAAATACAGTCAGCTGTGTATTATCTGTAATGATTTCCTGACCCTGTTTGCCGTAATTTTGCTCCAGCTGGGCAAAGGACTGAATGATTGCTACGATAGATATTTTTCGGGAACGTCCTGCGGAAAACATGGCTTCCATGCCATCAATTTTAGGGAACGTTCCGAGCTCATCCAAGTAAAACATCACACGATTTGGAAGCTTTCCGCCATGTTCATCAGCAATTGCAAGAATTTCACGGTAAAGCTGTCCTATCAGCAGCGAAACCATAAAATATTTGCTGGTATCTTCCTCCGGCAGCACAATGAAAATCGCCGATTTTTCGGTACAAAATCGCTCTGCATCAATGGCTGTTCCGAAACAAAGCATTTGTTCAAGTTCACTGTCCAGAAAGGCATTCAATCTGGATAATGCAGTAGAAATAACAGGCAGCATACCCTGATCGGAAGAGTGCAGAGCAGCTCCGGCAAGCCACTTTGCTTTGTGATTTTCAGGCAGATTTTCCATCAGCTTTTGAAATCCTGTTTTGGATTTTTTCTTACCGGAATCCTCCTGTTCCAGCAAGTCCTGCATCAAGCGAAACACTGATACAATATGCCGCTGAGATTTATCACCGAACTCTGCTAACAACAAAATCAAAGAAGAAAGCAGTCCCTCTGCGGAATCATAAAAGTACGCATTCTGTCCATAATTTCCATCTCCGCCACCGATGTTGATAATCGTTTTCGCTGTGATTTTGGCATATTTCTCTGCTTTCGCCTTGGCTGACAGGTTTATGGGGTCAGCCAGATATTCATCCATGTACTGGTTCACCAAATGCAGAATATTGTTCTCATCGCTGCGTGTAGGATTACGTAAATCCAGCACAGAAACATGATAACCATAATACTTTTTTGCAATTGTGCCGTAGTTTCGGAAAACGTCTCCCTTGCTGTCAGTTGACACAAATGACATACCCGAAGCACAGGCATATTCGATATTGGGATACAAAAAGTATGCAGTTTTGCCAACACCTGCTGCACCGACCATAAGGGTATGAACATCGCCTTCATCTACCAGTGCAGTAGTGCATTTTCCATGTGTTTTGCAGCCAACTACTGTTCCCTGAATCTGCGGTAAATGTTCGCCTTTACGCCATTTTTCCGGTTCAAATGGGATTTCTTTGTAGGTCTTTTTTATCTCTGACTTGGTTGCCCATCTGGCTGCGCCATACTGACCATCACCAATTTTCTTCGATTTGATTCCATTTAAATTGTAATTATTAGAACAATGTACCAGCACCAATATGCCTACAAAAACAGCTGTCAGCACCAGTAATCCAATCCACTGCGGCATAGTTAAATTTGTTGTTTCATACACTGGCTTTCCTCCATTTCTTCGATTTCTTCTATTTGCACAGGTGTTTGCAGCTGCAATTCCACTTCGCATCGAACTGCACAGCCTGCCAAATCATACAGCATTTTTGCGGTCTGCAAAATTTGTTCTCTGGTGCGAGCAGTCTGCTTCAAATCCTGTAAAACAACTTTGCTCTGATTATGCAAATTGTCCGATTTTGCGTGAAATCCTGCTTTGTCTGTATAGGGTTTGTAATCTCTTTTCAGTTTGTTGCGCAGCTTTTCAAACGCCTGTTTTTGCTCTTTCGGTGCAAGAAAAAGTGCTGCACCAGCCAGTGCATATTCCGAAAGATAGGAATATTGTCCCTGCTGCACAGTTGCAGAAATTCGATTTTTTAACTGTTCTAATCGACAGGGATAATATTGTAAACCAGATACAGTTTGCAAGTAGTAGTCCTTTCTTGGATGCGAAACAGTTGGAAGTGATTCCATACCATTTTTATCTTTGAGAACCTCATTCCAATCTTTCTTCTCTGGGAATTCCTGCACAATATCTGTATATCCAAGTTCCTTCAGCCTGTCTGTCAATCGGTCAGCAGCTTCGATGCCGCCGATATCATAGTCAAGGCAAAGATGAATTTCCTGAACAGCTGCATGATCAAAAAGTGCCTGCACCAAAGCATTTTCATGCACACCGTTCAGAGCAAGATAGCTATGTTTTTGCCAGTTTTCCGGATACAAGGTCAGGTAACTCAGCATATCAATAGGCGCTTCAAACACGAACAACTTTTTACTCATTCCAAAATGTGCAAAACTGTACCTTGTATCAGAACCTTCACAGGTGATACGAAAACTTTTTCCATAAGTAGAAGTTGATCGCATATGTGATTGCCTCGGTATACTATCCTTATCCAGTCCTACAAACACTGCATTGTGATGATTTTTTTCTTCATACAGCGTGTGCTGCTTTGCAAAAAATGTTATAATTTCAGGAGAAATACACCGTTGCTGAATGAGATATGCAAACACTCTGTGCATGTTGGAATTCGCTTCTGGAAGCGCAAACTCCTTTTTCTCTTTTGCAATTTCCAAAGTAGCTGGTGGACTGCGGATGACATTTTCACCACTTAGCAGCATTTGTACAGCTTCCGGAAACGATTTTCCATAGAACATCTGCACAAATTTAATTGCACCACCGCCGATTTGATTTTTGTGGTCAAACCAGGTGTTGTCACGTAATGTGATGCTGTCGTGCTGACCGCTGCCGTCTGTGTAAATCAGCTTGTATTCCCGACCAGCACGCTCCAGCTTTTCGCCGTTTCTGCACAGAAATTCGGGCAAATTCGCACTGTTTGCCAACATTTTTTCTTCCTCTGTAAACGGGATATATGTCATATTTTCACCTCATTTCATAAGTAAAATCCGCCAAATGGTGATATCTTTTGCAACTCTTCGACTGATATGATGTATTACAAAGATTGCCCTCCCTGGGGAGGGCTTCTGAAAGTAAAAATTTATGCATTGCAAAACGTTGGGTGGGGAAATGCGGTCAAGCTGGCTCAGCTTGTTACATGCCAACAATGCTCCATAAATACAACGGTGCAGTCAGCGTGAAAATTAGACAGCCGAACAAAATCGCTGGTGCTGTCCACTCCATCTGACCATGTTTTCGATAATCTGAATACAGCATTCCGAGCTTGACAAACAGCAAAATCGCTAGAATCACATCAATCACCGGAAACACTACATTATCCACAATCGTGCGAATCTGTCCTTTTGCTGCATTCCATGTATTTTCCACTGCATTTGCCACTTCACCACCTGCGAATGCAGTCAGACTGCAAAATATTGTCATAACAATCAAAGTTAAAACAAAAGGCAAAATCTTTTTCCATTTCATATCTATCACCTCATTCTATCTGAATTAGCTTTCCAGTGACTACCACACGCAAATTTTTTCCTGCCGTGGAACAGGTCGACATCATCAGCAATTTATCTGATTCTGATACATCTGTTTCTAGCCAGACAGATGATTTTTCTTTCAGCAACGCCATACGCTGTGCCTGTGAAAGCTCTGTTGCATAAATAGCATCTGTAGGATCAACTCTTGCTGCTGAGAAGAACTGTATACAATATGTTGCGTTTGATATGAGTATCCACCCATAGGGATGGGGCTGCATATATGCTGCATTCATGAATTTTTCCACATCTGCAAACATACTACCATTATTCATATGATGCCCATACAGAATGCTGACCGTCCCCGAAAAATCGAGATTGCACCGTCCGTCCATGAAAATCGAACCAGCATACAGATAGCTGCCGTCAAAGGCTCGGTGCAGATAAAAATCATTGTCTCCAGAATACATGACCGGATAATTGATATTTGTGTCTGGAAGGTACAGCCATCCGATATCATCTGTATCATTATCTGGAATCTCCTGAACTTCCTCCACAATGTATGCCTCGGATTCGTCAGCAACATTTGTATTTTCATTTTGCATGACTGTTGTGGTTGTTGATCTTTGAAATTTTTTAGTAGCCTGTGATTTGGGAATGCTCTCTGAAACAAATTTTAATGTTGTACTAGTATTTGACACAGCATCAATAACTGGAGTTGTAATCAGCGTTTTCTGTGATTCATCTAAGTCTGAAATCTGACTGAATTGCGTTACTTTTTCTGTTCCTATGACTGTGGAAGAAATCGTTTGCAGCGGAGGAATTTTATCCTCCAGAGCTGCAAACATATTTGGATCGGGTGCATGAGCAGACAGTTCCTGTTCCACAAAATACTGCTGCACATCATCTTTACACTGCAAAAACAATCCTATTCCAATCAGTAAAACGCCAAGCAAAATCAGCAGAATCTTACTTCTTTTCTTCATGAGAATGTCCTTTTTTCTCCAAAATTAAAATGCCTGCAATTAATGCAAGTCCCATTCCAGCAAACACAAGCGGCAGAACACTGGTGCGTTCATCACCCGTGCTTGGCGTATCCTGCTTGGGAACATTCGGCGCACTCGGAATCGTTTTTCCTGTTCCAGTAGTTGTGGAAGTAGCTGTTGTACCTGCACTTGTAACTGTACTGATAACAATTGTAGTTGTATTTTCTGTGGTTTCTGTCGTTGCAGAAGTGATTTCTGTTGTCATTTCTGTGTTGGTGATGGTACTTTCAGGTGTGACATTGGTTGTTGTAGATATACTTTCTGATGAAGTCACTGTTGTTTGCTCTGCTGATGTTGTAGTCTGCGGCATCAAAGTAGTCGTCGTAGTGCTTGTCATTTGTTCTGTTGTGGTTGTAATTGGCGTAGTCTGCGATGTGGTTGCCTGTGTTGTAGAAGTTGTTGTAGCAGGTGTTGTTTGTGATGAAGAATTGGTTGTCTGAGTGGTAGTGGTTGATAGTGTGGTTTCAGATGTAGTCGTAGTGACTTCTGAAGATGTGGAAGTCGTTGTTGCAGCTGTTATTTGCGATGTGCTAGAAGAAGTTGTTGTTATTTCAGTTGTAGCCGTGGTCGTTTCTGTGGTCGTAGTAGTCGTCGTTGTTTCCGTTGTTGTCACAACTGGAGCTGCCTTAACAGCGGCATAATAAACCGGCGTATCTGCACAAAGTTCCGCAAGTGTCTGCTGAGATTCCAGTGCCAGTGTAACAAATCCAATGCCTTCATTCTTTGCTATCAGGGTAATCCATGCCGTTTCTCCGGTATCTACTTGAATTTGTAATGTGCTGTCAGTCAATTCAATGATCTGTCTATCCATAACTGTCACTTCAAACTGCGATAAAACAGCATTATCATCTGTGAAAGTATACAGGTTATTTTCATCTGCTTCTACAGTAAATTCCTCTGCCTCATATTCTGATGCATAGGCAAAACCGACTGATTCATCGTGGTTTTTGATTGCTTCCTCATACTGAAGATAATATTTTCCCACCTTGTCCGCAGCATAGCTATTTTCAAAACAGGTCAGCACAAGAGACACAGAATCATAACCATTGTCCACTTTACAGTGATTGTACTGTGGACAATGCTGACAATCTGCGTACTGTTCACAGACATCGTCAGGTTCATCTGGAAAGAACGCAATTTCCAGCGATTTGCCCAGGTGCAGTTCTGCTTTCAGTGAAATACCGTCCGGCAGATACACTTTTGGAATTACAATCACTCCGTTTTCTACGGTTGCAAATGCTGTCACAAGATTTTCTTCGTTCATGTTGTACCTCCATAAATTAAAAAAGCGTCAGCTGTTGTGCCGACGCTTTTCGCTCCTGCGTATTGTAGTTGGAAATCAGCAACTCTGCATACTGACAACCGCTGTCATATCTCTGTGCCATGTTATTCATACGACTGATTTCCTCCAGTAAAATGCCTTCCTGATTCCAGATTTCACGAATTTCCGGACAATCATTATATGATACCAGAAATTTGCCTTTGCAATTGAGCAGTGCGTCATGCAGACGGATATGGTCATTTGCAGTAAATCCAACGTCTTTGTAGTAACTTTCTGTTGCAAAATACGGCGGATCACAATAAAAAAAGCTGCTTTCCCTATCATAATGGGCAAGCAGCTTTTCAAAGTCTTTATTCTCGATAACTACCTTTTGCAAACGGCGTGATGCAAGGTCAATCTGCGGAAAATCATTCCAGAATGAATGCGGCTGGGCAGCGAAACTGTCCAGCCCACTGGCGTAGCTCAGTCGAATCAGTTGATAAAATTTTGCTGCACGTTCCACATCGGGAAACAGCGAAAGTGACTGATTTCGGTGAAGTTCTACGAGAATATTGAAATCCTCTCTGGCATTCAGGCAATAGCGGAGCTTCTCCTTGAGTGCTTCCGGTTGTTCTCGAACGCAGCGATAGAATCATAGCATTTTATATTCCTCCCATCGTTATGCTTTATCTCTCTCATTCTTTTACTATAAAGTTTTCGCTGATTCCTGTAAGTGCGTCAAAATATCGAATAATATTCACCTCCGCTTTTTTTTATAGTTTTTTCTTTCTTCGGACGTTCCTCCTTTCGCTGGAAAACAAAAAAGGCGAGTTTCGTCATTACCAACAAAACTCGCCTTAAAATCATAACGACAGCGTTCGAATCCCATTTTAATGAGAAAATCGCCCTTTGTCATCTATGGTCTTTCAGGCACTTTTTTTGCACCTAAAAACGAAAAAAAGCCCGAAATCTCGAGCTTTTTCTTCGTGTCATCTATTTTGTATGACCATGATGGGGTGGGAGATGGGATTCGAACCCACGATCTTCGGGACCACAATCCGACGCTTTAACCAGCTAAGCTACACCCACCATATTTGGCGCGCCTTACTGGATTCGAACCAGTGGCTTACTGCTTAGAAGGCAGTTACTCTATCCAGCTGAGTTAAAGGCGCATTTTTAAATTGGAGCGGGTGATGGGAATCGAACCCACGTAACCAGCTTGGAAGGCTGGAATTCTACCATTGAACTACACCCGCAAAACACAACAACCAGTCATTTTCTCATCAACTGATGTGTCTCACAACGTTTATTATTATATCACAGAAAAAGCTGTTTGTCAATCCACTTTTTTGAAAAAAATCATTTTTTTGCTTTTTTAATCTATATCGAAAATTATTTTCAATTATTCTCCAAAACAAGGGGGTAAAATCAAAAGAAAGCACATGTAAACTTTATAAAATAAATGCAGCTGCTGCATACCGATACCACTCTGGATACAGCAGCTGCATCAGTTGTTATGGTGTAACGGCCTCTGTTGCAGCAGTATTATCGCTGCTGTCAGTTGGAATATCCACCAAAATAGAAGCGGCATCGGAAACAACATTGGGATATTTTCCATCCCATTTTTGAATTTGCTGATACCGTAAAACACGGTCGTTCAAGGAAGCATTGATTTTTTCATTTGCTTCCGCCTCTGCCTCTGCTTTTTTCAGTGTTGCCTCTGCTTCTGCTTCCGCAGCAATGGTTTTCTGCTTTGCAGCCGCTTCTGCTTCGATGATTTGCTGTTCTTTTTCTGTCTCTGCACGCAACTTGTTCTGTTCCGCTACTTGCTTCTGTTCAATGGCAGCATTAAACTCTTCTGAAAAGTCAAAGTTGACAATATTAAACTTGTCAATCAAAATGCCGTATTCAGATACTTTATTAGAAAGCGTCTGTCCAATTTCATCCCCAACCGCAGAACGCTTGGTAATCAGTTCTTCTGCTGTATATTGTGCGGTAACGGCCTTGACTGCCTCCTGAATGGCAGGCTGTAAAACCGTATCGGCATACTGTTCTCCGATGGTTTGATAGATAGAGGCAGCCGCATCTTTTGTAATATGATAATTGATGGCAACAGAGCTGGAAATGGTTTGCAGATCCTTAGAAACACTGTTGGATGACACTTCTGTCTTTTGAATTTTGTTATTCATCATAACAACCTGTTGCACAAATGGCGTTTTGAAATGTAATCCCTCATCCAACACCCGTTCACTAACACTTCCCATTGTGACAACAACACCAGAATGACCAGCTGGAACAACGGTCATTGCACTGGCAGCGGCAACAATCAATAGGAGAGCAGCAACACCGGAAATAATCCATACGCTTGCTTTTTTCATGACTTTCATAAGTAAATCCTTTCTGAGCTATTGACGGAAAAACGACTATTTTATTATAACATATGAAATATAGGCTGTCAACTGTGCGTGCAAATACCGAAAATTATTTTCCGCATTGGAAATATCTCAATGTTGTTGAAAAAGCAAAAAAGCTTCTGTTCTCCCAGAAACATAGTTGAAATGCATTTTTATGATATAGTAAGATTAGGAGAAAATCATAAGACAACTTGTTTTTCGTAATACTGCCAATTTTCTTTCACAACGCTATTAATCTCTCCCATTTTCCATATGGAATTGACATTTTATGATACCTTGTGCTATAATTTTTACAGGTCTTTCAGTGATTTTGTTTCCAACAAGGAAAGGAATAATTTGTGTAAGTCTGCATTGTATCGTGGTAACCGAATCGGCTTTCGGTTTGCGTTGGTGAAACAATGTTCAGATGTTCCGGTAACGCAGCAGCGGTCACAGTTTTCTTTATAAATTTCGTATGACAACTTCACTCGTACCCCATTATAAGAGGAAATATGACAAACAGCAAAAAAGGTATCTCCGAATTGCAATGGCACATGATACGTACAGGTTACACCCAGCACGGGCATCAAAATACCGGAGGCTTCCAGCTGGTCATATGGCATACCATGTTTTTTCATAAATGCCACCCGAATTTCCTCCATCCAGCGGATATAATTAGAGTGGTGCACAATTTGCATTCGATCTGTTTCATAGTACTGCACCGGACGGCGATAAATAATATTTTCCATAAAAATTATCCTTTCATTTATATTTATCAATAGGAGAATTAACATGCAAGAAAAAATAAAAATACCGCAAGATGGTATCTGGATTTTACAGCGGCTGCAATCATATGGCTATGCTGTGTATGCAGTAGGCGGTTGCATAAGAGATACCTTGTTGCACAAACAGCCGCATGACTGGGACTTCTGCACCAATGCCACACCGGAGCAGATACAAGCGTGTTTCTTTGACGTTCCTTGTTTCCCCATTGGAATTCAGCATGGGACCGTCAGCATTTTGAAAAACGGAACAATTTATGAAATCACAACTTTTCGGCAAGAAAGTACTTATCAAGACCACCGTCATCCAGATAGTGTACAATTTACGACTTCTATTTATGCCGATTTACAGCGGCGGGATTTTACCATCAACGCAATGGCATATCATCCGCAGAGTGGCTTAGTAGATCCGTTTCATGGTGCGGCAGACTTGCAAAAAAAAATTCTTCGCTGTGTCGGCAATCCCTCAAAACGGTTCGAGGAAGATGCCCTGCGGATTCTGCGGGCAGTTCGTTTCGCTGCAGTCTATGGCTTGAAGATTACACCAGAAACCGCAGAAGCCATGCGAAAGACGGCAAATCTCCTACAATTTGTCTCTGCAGAACGGATTTTATCCGAATGTGACCGCATTGTTACAGCTTCCCATGCAGCAGCTATTCTTGCAGAAAATACTGCTGTTTGGTTTTCTATTTTCCCTGAACTGCAGCCGATGAATGGTTATTTGCAGCATCATCCAAGGCATCATCAGGATGTCTGGCAGCATAGCTTAACCGTTCTGTCGCACTGCGACCGAAGCGATTCGATTCTCTGCTGGGCGGCATTGCTGCATGACAGCGGAAAACCAGAATGTTTCACACAGGATGAGAACGGCATTGGTCATTTTTATGGGCATCCAGCAAACAGTGCGAAAAAAGCAGAACAAATTTGCATTCGGTTAAAAATGGAAAAGAAAAGAGCGGTTGCCATTGTTGAACTGGTCGACAGTCATGAAATGCAAATTCTGCCGAAACGGACATACTTATTACGTCTGCTCCGAAAACATGGCGTAGAACAGACGAAACGGCTGCTTTCTTTACGAAAAGCAGATTTACAGGCACAGGTATCTTCCTATGCAAAATCAGACTTGCAAAAAATACAGCAAATGAAGGCACTGTTAGAGGAAGTTTTACAGGAACAAGCTTGTTTTCAGCTGCAGGATTTGTGTATTCGAGGAAAAGATTTATTAGAATTGGGCATACCACAGGGGAAAGAAATCGGAACAATATTAAAAGCAACCTTAGAACAAGTGATAAACGGCACACTGCCAAATGAGAGAGAAACCTTGTTGCAATGGATACAGCAGACTCGAAATAGCAAATCTGTAACATGATTGCTGTATTGTTTAT
>ENA-UONX01002730-UONX01002730.1-human-gut-metagenome-genome-assembly--contig:-P74old-NODE-2730-length-11956-cov-6.453323_pt1 | contig 11956 bp, 8 predicted proteins | sample MGYA00242466_ERZ724013 | MGnify/ENA metagenome assembly ERZ724013 | reverse complement strand
TTTTACCGTGGTCTACGTGTCCGATCGTACCGATGTTCACATGCGGCTTGGACCTATCTTCATTTTCTTTTTTCGCCATTCCTCATCAAAACGACGCCTCCAATCCTGCAGACTTTCTTGCATAATAGGTCAATACCGAAACTGCATCCTCTACACTAATGCTGCTGTCCTGGTCAACATCTGCAAGCCGTTTTTGCGAAGCAGTGAGGTTGCTTTCCAGTGCCGCAGAATTTCTTGCATAGGCGGTGAGAATGGCAACGGCATCTTCCACTGCAAGGATACCATCTTCGTCTACATCGCCAAGCTGGATAATAGGCGTGGCACTCGCTGCCAACTCTTCAAAAGAAACCCCTCTTACCTGTAATTCCAATGCATCAGAATAAGATTCCAACCCTGTTTCATTTGCAGAAAGAAAATACAGCATATCTTCACTCGCAACCATCTTAAAGTAATATTGCTGACTCAAGTCATAGATACTGTATTCTGTGGAAAGATACTGGTTTGTCTGCGTATCATACAGAATAATGTCACCAGCTCCCTGTACTCCCATTCCTGCATAAACCAGATACCGGTCGTTCGCTGCACTCATAAATGGATACAGATACCGGTCGTTCGCTGCACTCATAAATGGATACAGATAGCTTGTTTCATTATAATACAGTGTCTGTATCTGTTCAAATGTCATCTGCCCACAGGTCTTCCAACTGTCTGTTGCCGGATTATAAATGATCTGCGGCAATGGTTTCAAGGTCTCCTCATCCGGCAGTGCATCCATAGACAATACCAGTTCATCTGTCATCCAATGGCAGGCAACAGCCATTCGATCAGACGGCATTTCAGAAATTCGAATGGTTTCCTTTGTATTCGGGTCATATTGGCATAGAACAGAAACCTCGATCTCTTCCTCTGTATCATACTGCTGTCCAACAAACCAAAGCACCCCGTCCCCTGCTGTAACATCTATGATCTGCGTCAGCTCCTGTGGAAAGCCGCAGTTTGTCCAATTCCCCTCTTCAAACTCATAGCACAGGATCTGTTTTGTCACGCCTTCTGCCATCGGATAGTCAGCAATCACATACAGCTGATGATCCGATACCGTATAGAAATTCGCCGCACTTGGCAAAGTATCCGCAATCGCTGGGAATCCATTGGAATCCAACAGAATCCAGCCTTCTGTCATATCCAACTGATACAGCCATCCTTCAGAATCGTATCTATAAAAAATGCCGTTTAAATAGAACATTGGGTCATTAAAGGATTCTACCCACTGTTCTGGTATCGAAACAATGGTCTGTGGCAAGATACCAGTCGGATAATACTGTATCGTTTGATAAACCGCATGGTTATTCCCATCATAGAAAGTAATATTCAAGAAGCACCGCTCATAATCCGACACATCCAGCACCATTTCTGTGTCAGTCTGGCTGACCGTCCGCACATCTGCAAAGGGATCACTCCAATAATCTGCAATCCCATTCAGATTGCGTCCCGTCAAAGTCAACTGTCCTGTTTCCGTATTTAAGCTGGAATCTAAGACTCTGGGAATCTCCAGATCCAACTGTGAGAAATCCAGTACGCCACCAGTCTTTACCCGATATTCTAGTTGGTTTACCGGACGGGTTGCACAAAGCAAATCGGTGGCAATTTCCAATGCATCGGCTTCCGGTGTCCGCAGGGAAAGCAGACCGGCAGCAGCAGTGACATACGGCGTTGCCATGGAAGTCCCATTCATATAAGTATACTGCGGATATTCTGTTTCGACATTGGCTGTACTGATGTGAAAATCATCAATATAAAGCCGTATCTTACCGCCAGGGGTTGTACCATTCAGATACCATGCAAGAGCCTGCATCTCTCCGTCCTGTCCATCTATGCAGGCGGTCATAGTATTCCATCGGCCGCTTTTATCGAAAAAATATGTGTTTTTACTCAGAAAAGTTTCCATTTCCTGATCGCCATAAGCACCGCTTTCCGTCAATATATTCTGTGCAAGACGCAAACTACACGGCGTTCCTTCTGTTTCCAGCTTAAAGCGAATACAGAAATCCCGCCGTTCCCCATTTGTCACTGCATAGGGAAGCGGCAAATACAACACGGCGTCTTCTGCACAGTCTTCCAGTACGGTATATTCCCAGCAGAGGGAACTTCCCTGCTCTGGTGTACCAAAATAAACATCCTGTGACAAGGTCAAAGACTGCTCTACCTCCGGCGTACCGAATGACAGCATCAGCTGTCCCTGACCGACCCCATCAGACAAGGCAGTGGCATCCACCAATGTGGGAACCGATTCTGAAAAATCTTCTGTCATGGCAATCAACGTTTCCCGCTGATCCGCTGAAAAGACATCCGGCTCAAAATTTGGTGCAAAATAAGTGGACAAGATATTGACGCCCGGTGCAGCCAGATCTACTGTCTTCATACCATAGTTAGAAAAATCTGCAAGGTTGTCATTCTCATCTGTTGCTGCAACTGAAATAATATAGGGATTGTCTAAACCACTTGGATAATCTGTTAAATAGTCTACATTGGTGCTGTCATTTCCAGATGCACAGATGGACAATGCCCCTCTCTGCCCGACCAGCGTCATAATCAAATTCATAATGTCGCCGAAAGCACCTGCACCAATCAACGGACCGCCCCAGGAGTTGTTGATGGCTTTTATATGGATGCCTAGACTTTGTGCATCATAAATATACTCATAAGCGGCAATCTCCGAATAAATACCGCTGCCACCATCGTCCAAAATTTTCAGCCCCATAATCTTTACATTGTCCACATTTGCCTGTTCCAAAACAGAAGCGATAATACCAGCACAATGTGTACCGTGTCCGTGATCATCCGTTGGATCATCATCCCAGTTCACATAATCATAGCCGTGCAGACCCTCCAGTTCTCCGCTTTCCGCATAGGGATTTTCCCAAAGATAGGGCTGCAAATCCGGGTGAGAAAGATTAATGCCCGTATCTACAACGGCAATCACTGTCTCCGTCTCTGTCTCTGTAAGGGTACCCTCCAGTGCTTCGACGTTCATATCCAGACCCGGTGTACCGCCGTTTTGTCCGACATTCTCGAATGCCCAAAGTGAATCCTGATAATCCGTGATGGAACAAGTTTCGATTTTCCAGTTTGGCTCTGCACAAATGACATTGGGCTGCTGTTCCAGCCGTGCAATCAGTTCTTCCATGGTTTCTGTTTCCGAACGCACCAAGGAAACAGAAATGCTGTCCGGTGCAGCGGCGGCACTTCCCAGCAAAGGCAGTTCTTCGATACCAGTTTTCGGCTGCCAATCAAATGTAGCAGTATGTACCACTGTTTCTTCTGTGCTGGCAGTGCCACCCTGTAGCAATGGCATACCAGATGTGAGAACAATTGCTTCGCCCTCTATCCAGTCTGCGGCAGGTTCTGTAGAATTGGTATCTGCTGCAACTGCTGGAAAGGCAGTCGCATTAGAACCTACCAGGGCAATGGCTAAGGTGAATGCAAGTAACGTATGTTTTTTCATAAAAATAGCTCCCTTTATATAAATGGTTAAAATAAAAAGAAAACGAATGCGTAATGAAACTATTATAATCACATCACATTTTTCATATTTATCTTACTGTATCCGTTTTATTTTCCATAAACAAATCATTTTTATGTTCCCATTTCCCCAATTGGCGGCATATCATGCCAGGAAATGATACCGTTTTCCTCATAGAGATATTGCCCTGTATCGGCATCATAGACATAATAACCATCTGGAATCCCTGCCTGATGGTAGCTCCGCAATGCATCACAGAACTGGTTTACCGCCTGCACCCCGTCTTCACTGCCTTTTTGTAGCATGGGATGCAATTGAGAAAATATCTCGCTGATCCGATCGTTGTCAGGAGCATTGGTGTAATAGAGCTGAGCAGAACCATACGTCAAAAGATAGTCATACACCTCATAATCTGATTCTGCGATATCGGCGGAAAAATCCAGATAGAGCCAGACCCCACTTTCCACTGATGGAAATTCCTGTTGAAAGTCTGCAATGGCAATTTCTCGTGCAGCCTCCTGACTGCTAAGCGGTGTTTCGCCAATCCGGACACCGATTGCCATTTGTAGGGCTTCACTGGTCTCCCACAGCTGATCAGACATAGTTTGCAATTCCGCTTCCGAGAATTGGTCAGCGGATTCACAAATTAGAACAGCTCGTTCCCTGCGGTCATAGAATGTACCAGATGTGTCTATTTCACCAGAGGCAGCGGTATCTGTTTGTTCTGTGTCGTTCTGATATCGAACAAACACCGCAGTTGCAAGAATCACCAGAATCGGCAATCCAATGAGCAAAAGCAACCAAAAGCGAACGGGATGATTTTGTGTTTTAGACGGTTCCATTTCTGAATGCAGAGCCGGCAGCAGCTGTCCACAATTTTCACAGTAAATGGAATCCGTTTGCTCCTGCTGTGCACCACAATAAGGACAAGTCATCATCCTATTTCCTCCTCCTTGTTTTTAGAATGAAAGAAGCTTGCCGGTATCAAGACCGCAAACTTCTTCTGTTTCTGTAGAAGGGCAAACACCGTCTGCCTCGCCAAGCTGTCACGCACTTGTTTGCAGGCAACTGCGGCGTGCCATCCGACGCACCCATTTTTGCAGTGCTATCGGTTACTTTCCAAGTACAACCACAATTTCATTGTGCTCTGCAAGCTTTTCTGCCGGAATATAGTCACCCTCCAGCTGTTTTCCGTTTAATGTCAAAGAGGCAACACCACTCTCTACATGCTGCGGATTCTGCACCGTAATCTCCAGCTGCTTGCCACGGAACAACTTGTGCATCTTCATGCCGTCCCAATCTGCCGGAATGGACGGACGAATGGCCAGACCGTCTGCATCCGGACGCATTCCGCAAATGCCTTCCACGCAACCAACCATCACTGTAGAAGCCGTTCCTGTCAGCCAATGTACATGTGCCCGTCCTGCATATGGGGAAGCAGAAGACTCGGTGAACTGTCCATGTACATATGGTTCCATGACACGAATTTCTGCCTTTTCATTCATGGCTGCCGGAGAACTCTCTGTAAAGTACCGGAATGCGGCATTCCCATGTCCCAGCAATGCTTCCGCCAGAATCAGCCAACCCTGCGACTGCGAGAAAATACCGCCGTTCTCCTTGGTATCCGGATTGAAGATATGCATCAGTGCACCGTCGAAATAATGCTGCCGATACGGCGGTTCCAGCAGCTTTGCACCATATGGAGTATCCAAAATCTCTGCGACAGACCGCATGGCAGCATCTGCCTGCTCCTTGCTGGCAAAGCCAGAAATGACACTCCAGCTCTGTGGATTCAGCCACATATTTGCCTCTGGGTCTTTCTTTGCCCCTACAATGACACCATCTTCCCGAATGCCACGGATAAAGCGGTCTTCATCCCAGCAGGTTTCCAATGTTGCTGCCAGTTTTGCCTGTGCTTCTTCCAGATAATCCACATAGACAGCGTCATTCCGTTCGGCTGCCAGTTTTTTCATCATCGTCATCGCATAATACAACTGGAATGCAACAAAGGTGGATTCGCCTTTCTTGCCAAGCCGCAGGCAGTCATTCCAGTCCGCATGCAATCCAGCTGGCATATTATGATCACCGAGGCGTTCCATAGAGAACTGAATGGCACGCTTCAGGTGGTCATAAACCGTATCTTCACCGCCGTTTGCATAGACGATCACTTCATCATAAAATGCCTTGTTGCCGCTTTCTCCCACATACTTTGCAATGGTCGGGAACAACCACAGGGCATCATCTGCCCGATAGGACGGATGTCCGGTTTCCTTCACATAGTCTCGATCATCTGGTGTATTTTCGTGCCCTGCATTGTGAGTGAATTTGACCAGTGGTAAACCGCCGCCGTTGTCCACCTGTGCCGACAACATAAAGCGAATCTTGTCTGCTGCCAGCTCCGGATCTAAGTGGATGATACCCTGAATGTCCTGTACGGTATCTCGATAACCATAGCCATTCCGCAGACCGCAGTAAATAAAGGAGGCTGCTCTTGACCAGATAAAGGTAATAAAGCACTGATATGCATTCCAGACATTGATCATATTGTTAAATGTCTCGGACGGCGTTTCGACAGAGAAATGCTCTAGTTTTTCATGCCAGAAGTGCTTAAGGGCATCTACTTCCGCATCTACCTTGCCAGCGGTTTCATAGGTGTGCAGAATGGCATCTGCCTCTTCGCTGGTCTTTCTGCCCAGTACAAAGATCAATTCTTTCGATTCGCCTGGCTGCAATGTCAACTCGGTCTGCAAGGCACCGCAAGAGTTGGCATTGTAATTCAGCTCATTGTCACACTTGCCGCTCTCGACTGCAATCGGATTGGAATAGGTCCGATAAGCACCAATGAAATGTTCCAAACTGCCGTTATAGCCGGTAACCGGTGCTCCCACCATGCCAAAGAACCGACTGGTGGCATCTTTCTTGCTGTATTCGCTGATATACTGCATGATTTTATTTTTCTCAAATGCAGTTCGAGAGATAAACAGGGAATACTGCAAGTTAACCTGATCCTGTTCGTAATTATCCTCGTTGGTAAATTCCACAAAGCCGAACGCAGACAGGTTTCTGGGGCGGTCACTCTGATTGGTAATCACAGCACGCCAAACCTCATGGGTTGCACCGTCCGGCACATAATACGTCACATCGGAACGAATCCCACTGTATTCTGCGGAGATAACAGTATAGGCAGTGCCGTGCCGACAGGTGCTCTTGTAAGTGTCCAGCGACTTGCCGACCGGCTGCCAGGAAGCCGACCAGTAATCGGCTGCATCATTGTCCCGCAGATAAAGATACCGTCCCGGCAGTGCCATATTGGAATTAAAACGATAGCGTGTAATTCTGCCGTTTGCACCGGATTTTACAAAGCTGTAGCCGCCGGCATTGTTGGAAATGATCGCACCGTATTCCGGTGAACCGAGATAATTCGCCCAGGCGGACGGCGTGTCCGGTCGGGTGATAACGTATTCCTTGTTCGCAAGGTCAAAATATCCGTATTGCATGGGATGATACTCCTTTTTGATTTCGATAGATTTGTATATGGTTATTGTACCATATCGCTGTAGACAATGCAAGTAAAATTTTGCACAAGCCACGCAAATTTATTTTCATATTTTCTAAAGAAATCTTTTTTGAATCTGCTGCGAGTCGTCACTGCGGTTTTCTCAATCCCACCAGAAATACCAGACTGTAGACTGTTTCAATTCCTCTGCCAATGCGGAAATAGAACCCATTCCCTGTTCTACAATATCACTGCAAAATGCGTACTGTTCTTTTGCCAATGCCATTGCATCGGCTTCAGAAACCGGCTTGGATACAATGCATTCCAGTGTATCAAAACCAATACAAGCAGGCACAGCACCATACTTTTCATACCAGTACTGAAAGACTGCCATCATATCCTCCGAATCCGGACAGTCGTTCCAGCCGCCAAACGGCAGCCATGCGAATACCTCCCAAGGATTTACAGTTGGGATTTCAACCAGACACAACGGTGTTTCTTTCCGGAATCTCAACGCTGTCTGCAAGGACAAAAAGCGGTGCAGTCCCTGTGATGGCTTTGTATCAGAGGAAAATGAAGTATGCTCCCTTTCTGCATCCTCGGAAAAATATGCTTGATCCCACTCCTTCAGCCGGGCTTTCCCATCTGCAATCGGAGAAAGCGGCAGATGGGCTGCTCCATCCGGAAGCACCTCTTGCAGGGTTTCCAATATGTCTGCATCAATCAAAACAGGCGTAAATCCCTGCTGTTTTCCCCGTATGCGTGCCTGCTGATAGGCATCCCATATATCCTCCAGATCCATCAAATCCTCTGGTGTTGGCAGCTGTTTCAATGGAATATGAAATGATAAATCTTTCCATGATTTTTCTTGCTGCTCCTGCACATCTGCTTTTGCACCATCGTTTTTTCCAGAAAAAATTCTTCTAAAAAATGACATGAGAAACCCTCCTTTTTCCTTATTGTATCATGTTTTCTCAGCCTTGTCTATCATAGATGTGAAAACACCACGCAAATCCATTTTCGTTTAGGAAAAACGATCTGACCTTCGCCGGCGAAAACGCTACGCTGTTCGCCTGTGTCCGCTGTCCGCCCTGTTCCTCATTCAAATTTGCATCCTTACCACTCTAAATTTCTCTGGTCTGTATCGTTTTGTTTCCTCAAAGGGCGGACAGCGGTATGTTGTTCTTCGTCTGCCTTGTCTAAACTCGTTTGCTCTGCAAGGATGGCAGCTTGCCCCCCTTGCATCCCCCTCGCCAAGCTGAGCCAGCTTGACCGCAGTCGCCTGCGGCGTAGAATGACTCCATCATTTAAAAATGGATTTGCATGGATTCTCACCCGCAGGGTTGACAGCCATCGGGTTCCCTTGTATAATGAAAGAAGAAATTCGCACACACCACGGGAGGAACGGATCATGCACATTTTACACACACAGCCCAAGGAAGACGGCTTTTTTATGCCAGCAGAATTTGCACCGCATGACGGCTGTATTATGATATGGCCGGAACGGTCGGATTCCTGGCGAAACGGTGCCTATGCTGCACGAAATGCCTTTGTAAAAATTGCAACTGCCATCGCTGCATCCGAGGCAGTCACCATGTTGGTCAGCAATCAGCAGTATGAAACGGCAAGAGCCATGCTGCCGCCGGAAATCCGTTTGATCGAATGCTCCACTGACGATGCCTGGGCAAGAGATACTGCCCCCACCTTTGTCCTGCATCCGGACGGCAGACGGCGTGGCATCGACTGGGGCTTTAACGCCTGGGGCGGTCTGACAGACGGTTTATATTTCCCATGGGACAACGACAACCATGTTGCCCGAAAGGTCTGCGACCTCTTCCGCTGCGACTGCTATGATATGCGGCATATTATCTTAGAAGGCGGCAGCATTCACAGCGACGGGGAAGGAACCATTCTCACAACAGAGGCTTGCCTGCTCAGCAAAGGACGCAATCCCCAAATGACAAAAGCAGAAATTACAGAGATGCTCTGCCACTGCCTGGGTGCAGAGACCGTCATCTGGCTGCCGAGGGGGATCTATCAGGATGAAACCAATGAACATGTGGACAATATCTGTGCCTTTACCGAACCGGGAAAGGTCGTACTTGCCTGGACAGAGAATCCATCTGATCCACAATATCTGCTGTCCAAAGCTTGTTTAGAGGTACTGGAACAGGTAACCGATGCCAAGGGAAGACACCTTCAGGTACAAAAACTGCCGATTCCCTCCCAACCGATTTGCATGACAGAAGAAGAATGCACCGGTTTGGATCTATGGGACGGCGAACCAACCCGAACACCAGAGGAACGACTGGCAGCCTCCTATGTCAACTTCTATATTTCCAACGGGGCAATCATTGTTCCACAGTTTGATGACCCCATGGATGCGGTAGCAGTCAAAATTCTGCAAGACTGTTTTCCGACCAGAAGCATTGTTCCCATTGCCGCAAGGGAGATTTTAATCGGCGGCGGAAATATTCATTGTATTACGCAACAAATACCGAAAAAGTATATACCAAATCAGGAATAAGCGAATTTCGTTGATAGAGGGCATTATGAATAGGATATCACTAATTTATCTAATGCATCAGAAAGGGGTTTTTACCATGAGAATTGTAACAGTAGCAGCCGTACAAATGGCATGCAGTCCAGATGTACAGGAAAATTTAGAGACAGCAAACCGTCTGGTACGGCAAGCTGCCGCAGACGGAGCCAATATCATTTTGCTGCCAGAATTGTTTGAACGACTGTATTTCTGTCAGGAACGACAGTATGACTACTATAGCTATGCAACACCGCTGTTAGAGGACCCTGCTGTTCAGATGTTCCAGGAGGTTGCTGCGGAACTGCACGTGGTACTCCCCATCAGTTTCTATGAACGTGCCAGAAACAATACCTTTAACAGTATCGCTATACTGGATGCTGACGGCTCCATCCTGGGCTGTTACCGGAAGACACATATCCCGGATGACCATTTTTATCAGGAAAAATTCTATTTCACACCCGGTGACACCGGTTTTCGGGTTTGGCATACAGCATACGGCTGCATTGGTGTTGGAATTTGCTGGGATCAGTGGTTTCCGGAAACGGCACGCTGTATGGCATTGCAGGGGGCAGAACTGCTGCTATATCCCACCGCAATCGGCTCAGAACCACTCCTGGATGTGGACAGCTCCGGGCACTGGCAGCGTTGTATGCAGGGACATGCAGCTGCCAATCTGATGCCAGTGATTGCCGCAAACCGCACCGGCACAGAACATGTCATTCCCTGCAAAGAAAACCAGTATCAACAATCGGAACTGACATTTTACGGCTCTTCTTTTATCACAGATCATACCGGAGAGATTATAAAAGAAGCAAAACGGGATTTGAACTGTGTGCTGACAGCAGAATTTGATTTGGATGAAATACAAAAAGACCGGCTGGAGTGGGGGTTGTTCCGTGATCGCAGACCTGAGATGTACAAGGCAATCAGCAATCCGATTCCGCTTCAAAAATAAGCAGCTTCTCCCCATGAAAAAATAAGAAATAGGAGGTTTTCCATGGCATTCCGTAAGCTTACCGCAGATGATACAAATATTTTTTATGAGATGTGCGAAGAATTTTTTCACTCCCCTGCTGTCTTGCATGCAATTCCATTTGCACACCATGTTGCCACCTTACAGGAAATTCTGCGTTCCGATCAATATTTACTCGGTTATTTATTGGAGATAGATGGTCAACCTGCCGGATTTGCAGTACTGAATAAAATGATGCAGCAGGAAGCCGGCGGTTTGGTTCTTTGGGTAGAGTGTCTCTATATCCGTCCGCCGTTCCGCTCCCATGGACTGGGCAGGCAGTTCCTGCAATTTGTAGCAGCAGAATGGAAGGGCAAGGCAAAACAACTGCGGCTGGAAGTCGAACCGGAAAATGAACGGGCTGCCGCTCTCTATCAGAAAATGGGGTATCAGGTATTGCCATATCAACAAATGATTTTACCATTGGATGAACAATATTCTCCCATATAGAAAGGATTTTTTCGCCATGAAACAAAAACAATATGGACTCCGGATACTATTTGTCATCATTGGCGTGCTGCTGATTGGCATTGCCATTGGAATGCTGCGACTCTCTGCCTTTGGTTCCGATCCATTTACTGTCATGAACCTTGGCTTCAGCGGCCTGCTCTCATGGCAGTTCGGTACATGGCAATTGCTTGTAAACTGTATACTCTTTCTTTTTATGCTGCGAAAAGCAAGAGATCTTATCGGCTTTGGCACGGTATTTAATATGGTCTGTGTGGGCTACATTGCTGATGCATTAGTCTGGCTCTATCATAAGGGATTTGGCGAAACAGTTTCACTCGCTTTCCGCATTGTATTGCTGATTATCGCTGTAGGGATATTCTGCTTTGGTGTTGCATTCTATATGCGTGGAGATATGGGCGTATCTCCCTATGACGCTGTTGGTTATCTCATAGAACGCATGACCAGCCAAAAATTTCCTTTTCGCTTTGCACGAATTGCGTCGGATGTGATCTGTGTCATGGCTGGATTTCTGTGCAGCTGGAAAACAGAAACCACCTGGACAATAATTGGTGTGGGCACGATTATCATGGCATTTTGTACCGGACCGCTTGTGACATTCTTTTTGGAAAAGGCAGCAACACCGATTTACGACCATTTCCGAAAAAAATAGAATCCAATGAAAAAGGCTTACAGGGTTCTTTTTTAAACAATATGAGTTCGATCCGTGCATTTTATCGCTACCTATCAGAAATCGTACCGGCGAAAATGCTACGCCGTTCGCCGGTGAACCGGATATATGGCATAATGTCACTGCGTTTCTGTTTAATTATGTGAGGTGACTTTTGAGATTGGTTTGATATAATGAATCATAAAATGAATCGGAAATTGGAGGGGGAAAATATGAAAACTTTATATGTATCAGATTTGGAAAACAGT
>ENA-UONX01002728-UONX01002728.1-human-gut-metagenome-genome-assembly--contig:-P74old-NODE-2728-length-11957-cov-6.718619_pt1 | contig 11957 bp, 20 predicted proteins | sample MGYA00242466_ERZ724013 | MGnify/ENA metagenome assembly ERZ724013 | reverse complement strand
AAGTATACGGCATCCCTTATGACAGTCTTATTTTTTTACCCAAGAAAACGCTAAAAGCGTAATACAAAAAATAATGACCATGACTGGTAAGGGATGCGATTTAAAACACTAAGAAACGGAGGAGTTTCGCATGAAAACTGTGAGCTATGGATTCGAGGACTATCGCAAGGTGCTCGAAGGCGCCGGGCCTAAGCTGAAAGAGCTGGTTCTGGATCGGGCGGCACATGACCCGGAGATCAGCCTTCTACAGCTGAAGGAACTGGTAGATCTTGCGTACCCGGGAGAATGACTGGCGCCCACCCGAGCGGAACAAGCCATTTTCAGATTTGGACAGGGGGAAGCGTGTGGAGTTTATTTTTACGGTCATTGGCGTAGCCGAGGTAGCCGCCTGATTCATGCGGGTTTTTGATTATCTGGAAGGGGGCCGATAGGAGTGGAGAAAAGACTTCTGGACATCGAGATTGAACATCTGACCGCTATGGCATACCGCTATGGGCGTCTAATCGAGGCAAAAAATGCGGAGGGGCCAGCGAAGCTCCGACAATACTCAAAACAGGCGGAATCCGCCAGAGCAGAGGAGGTGAATATGTGTGACCCATTTCACTAACAGAGCGGTCCTGGCAGAAATCAAGGAGATTAGAGAGACGACGGATGTGGCCGAGGCCGTGAAACTGCTCTCCAGCGGCAACTGGATCGCAATCCTCACGACCTCGGAAACCCAGCCCTGCCTATTCTGCCTTGGACGAGTGTCCGGTGATCCATTCTAAATCATAGATCGCTGAACTCACCCAAACTGTACAAGAAATATGCTTCTCCATCGTTTCTTGTGCCACTTGCGGTATCAAGCAGTTTCCATCCCTTCCGCAGCATTTCTTCAACTGTTACGACACTATCCGTTTCCATGACCCTGCGGAGTCCATCAAATTCCATTTACTCACCCCCTTTCATGTCGAAGTATACCACGGGAAGCGGGGAGTGGTAAAGAAGAAGCAAGAGGTGAGTCACCACGAAGCCATTTGAAGAATACATAGCCAGCGAGGCACAGCTGGCAGAGGATCGACTGAGAGCCGTTTACAAACGCAAGTTGGACAAGCAGAGACAGGTTTGCGAGAGCAATGAGAATTTCTGCCTGTTTACCTGCATTCTGGCGCTCGTCTGCGGCAGCATTTTTCTCGGCATGATGTTTTGTTGAGGTGATCGTATGGAAGACCACGAAGCCATTTTTTACACAGTCCAGCAGGTTGCCCGAAGATACGGCGTATCCACCCGGGTCATCTATGAAGCGCTCCAGCGGGGATACATCAAAGGGGTACGGCTGGGTGTGTGGCGGGTAAGTGAAGAGGCACTGCAGGAGTTCGAGCGCTCCGGCGGCATCCCGGGCAGGAGAACTGCTTTATCGCAAGGAGACCCGCCCACACAAGGGATTTTCCCAAAACGGATGGGGCACCGCCGGCAGGCAACTGGATCTGTGGTTAAAAAGATTTCAATCTGACAAGGAGGAATCGAGATATGGGAAAGATGATTGTGAATGTCCGCTATTGCAGTAAGAGTGGGGAACTGAGTTCCCGGGCTTACAGCTACTATGCGGACATTCCCCTTTCTGTGGGAGACCGGGTGGTGGTCCCCACCTACAAGGGAGACGGCGAGGCGGTGGTGAGCGAGGTAGATGTGCCGGAGAGCCGCATCGACGAGCGCATCCTGCCAGTGTTGAAAACCATCTCCAGGAAGGTAGGTGATGACGCATGAGCGAGGACCAGAAGAGGGAGCTGATCCGGGTAACACAGCTTCCGGTGATCGAGGAGCAGTTGAAGGCACTCTCTGCTGAAATCGACACGAAAGTGAACGAGGCCATGTCCATGGTCTGCACGGAGGACACCGTGAAGGCTGTGAAGAAGGTCCGGGCAGAGCTTAACAGCCAATTCTGGGAATTGGAGGGTCAGCGGAAGGCCGTGAAGAAGGCCATTATGGGCCCCTATGAGAGATTCGAGCAGATTTACTCAAAGTATATTAGCCAAAAGTTCAAGGCGGCCGATGACAACCTGAAGGCAAAGATCAATGAGACGGAGGACAATCTACGGCAGGCGAAGGAGTCTGAGCTACAGGCATGGACAGCAGAGTACATCGCCAGCGTCAATGTGGACTTCCTGCGTCCGGAGGACGCCGGCATCAAGGTGAACCTATCCAGTTCCATGGCTTCTCTGAAAAAGGCGGCCAAGGAATTTGTGGACCGGGTAGCCGGGGATTGCGCCATGATCGACAGTCTGGAGGACGCTGCCGAGGTGATGACAGAGTACCGGCAGAACGGCTTCCGGGCTTCCGACGCTATCCTAACGGTGAAAAATCGGCATGAGTCCATCAAGAGGCAGAAAGAAGAGGCAGAGCGGCGGGCCCGGGAACGGGCGGCTGCTGCGGCCGCGGCTGCGAAAGCATCTGAAGCCATTTCCGCCCCGGCCGTCGCTCCGGCGATGGAGGTCCCCACGGTGGAGGCGGACCCCGCCGAAGCTCCTCAGAAGAAATCTATGGACGACATTCTGACCGTTCGCTTCACGGTGCGGGATACGCGGGGCCGGCTGATCGTCCTGCGGGACTGGCTGAACAGCAACGGATATGAATACCAGTGAAAAGGAAGGAGAACCCCATGGACAGCAAGGCGCAGAAATCCATTTTGCAGATGGCCCGCGGTGCCATCCAGGAGAGGGCGGATTATGAGATGACCCGTATCCTGGAGAACATCCTGGACTACAACACCTCGCCGACAGCCAAGCGGAAACTGGTGATCACGCTGGAGCTGAAGCCGGATGACAGCCGGCAGAACATCTCCGTGAGCTGCACGGCTAAGAGTACCTTGGCGGCAACCAACCCTGTCACGACTGCCCTGTATGTTGCCGGTGACGATACCATCGTGGAGATGGTTCCACAGATCCCCGGACAGATGGATATGGACGGGAATGAGACGGAGACACCGCCTACGCTAAAACTTGTGAATTTCTCTTAATAAAGGAGTGCAAAATACCATGCTGAAAGAATTTATCGAACATATCCAGACCACGACCGCACCGACAGTTATGCCTATAGGTGAGCATCACTTCCGCTTGACCCATGACGGTGACATGGAGGAGATCCTCCCGAAGATCCAGCATCCGGATACACTGCCACTGAACAGTTTGGATGGCTTGGTGAAGTTGGTCAAGACGGAGGCTATGAAGATGGCTGACCCGCTTTACATCACGATTCCCACTCACATGAGAGTGGTGTGCTTCGCACAGCCCAAAGAAGAGAACTGCTGGCATCGGCAATTCTATTATGAGGCGGTTGCCACGGATGTCCCGGGCTGGGAGGAAGAAACCTCCATGGATTTTGAGAGAGCGCAGGTCGCCATGCGGACCCGTTTCCAGGAAACGACCGATATCCCCTATCTCCAGAGACTCCTCTCCGATATCACTTTGGGAGCGAAGGTAACCCGCAACGACAATGGCGTAGCAACCTCCATCGTGACCCAGAAGGGTGTTTCCCTCCAGGAGAACGCTGCCATCCGCCCCATCGTGAAGCTGCGGCCCTACCGGACATTCCAGGAGGTGGAACAGCCGGAGAGTACCTTCCTGATCCGGGTGGACGAGCGGTCTATTCGCTTCATCGGGGCCGACGGCGGCATGTGGAAGCTGAAGGCACGGCAAACGATCAAGGAATTTCTGGAGAATCACTTCACTGACGAGATCGAGTCTGGAACCGTTGTCGTGGCTCTGTAAGGGAGGCGGTCGTATGAGCCAGAGTATACAGAAAGCTCCCATCAAGGGCAAGAAGATGTCTCTGTCATCTGTCTTTTCCACGCCAGATTTTCAGGAAGCTGTACATAACGCCCTGAATGACGTGGCACGTGAGAAGCGGTTCGTCTCGTCCGTGATCGCGGCCTCTGTGGCAAATCCCGTGATCCAGGAGTGCACACCGAAATCTGTGCTTTCCGTCGCGCTGATCGGTGAGTCTCTGAACCTGATCCCGTCTCCGCAGATGGGACAGTATTACTTCGTTCCCTTTGAGGTCGCGCTGAAGGACAAAAACGGGAAGAAGATCCCACTGATGGATGAAGACGGCCAGCCTGTAACGAGGGACGGCCAGCAAGTGTTTCTCACAGAGAAGCGCGCACAGTTTGTCCTCGGCTACAAGGGACTTATTCAATTGGCGTTGCGTTCCGGCTACTACAAAAAGCTCAATGTTATTTCCGTCAAGGAAGGAGAACTGATCCGCTGGGATCCGCTGAACGAGGATATCGAGGTCAGATTGATCCAGGATGACCGCGAACGGGAAACTGCCCGGACCATTGGCTACTACGCCATGTTCGAGTACATGAACGGCTTTCGGAAGGCCATGTACTGGTCCAAGGAGAAGATGGTCGAACACGCGGATCGTTACAGTCCGGCCTTCAGCAAGGATGCCGTAGAGAACAAGCGGAACCCGCGGTATAGCAAAGTCTCCTTTGCCGACTATGAGGCCGGAAAGGTGAAGGAGCGTGATATGTGGCTTTACTCCTCTTTCTGGTACAAGGACTTTGACAGCATGGCCTACAAGACGATGCTGCGGCAGCTGATCTCCAAATGGGGCATGGTGTCCGTGGATCTGGAAAAGGCCATGCAGGAGGATATCGTGGCCGAGCAGGCAGAGGACGGCTCCCTCAATATCATCCCGCCTGAAGAGGACTACGACGCTTCCGCAGAAACACCGAATTCCATCGAAGGTGCGGCTGTAGTGGATACGGACTATCAGGAAGCCCCCGAGGCACCGCCCGGCGGCATGACGATGGACGAGAGCACGGGAGAGATGAAACTTGGTGAACTGTGATGTCATTGCTACCGGATCCTCCGGAAATGCGGTGCTGTTGAATGGGAATATCCTGATTGACTGCGGCGTTCCGTTTAAACATCTGCAAGAGATTTACCGAAAGATCAATCTGGTGCTGCTTACGCATGAGCATCACGACCATTTTAACGGGGCCACGATCCGCCGACTTGCGGCGGATCGCCCCCTTCTGCGGTTCGGATGCTGCCAGTGGATGGTTCTTCCGCTCGTGGAGGCAGGTGTACCTATCCATAGAATTGACAGCTACGCAATAGGGTCGGCTTATAACTACTCTATCTATGGGAGAACCGTCCGAGTGGAGCCATTCAATCTGTTTCACGATGTTTCGAACTGCGGATATAAGATCACGCTCCCCAATGGACAGAAAGCATTATATGCGACGGACACGGTGAGCATGGATGGCGTGGAAGCCTACGGATTCGACCTGTATATGATCGAGGCCAACCACAGGACCGAAGAAATCAAACGGCGAATCGCCGAGAAGGAATATGACGGTAAGTTCTCCTATGAGAAGAGGGCGATCAGAACGCATCTTTCTCAGGAACAGGCGGACTCCTGGCTGGTTCGGAACGCAGCATCTTACAGCGAGATCATTTACCTTCACGGCCACAATGACATTGAAGGGAAAGAAGAGGCGATATAGGTTGCTCAATAAAATCATCATCATGGGACGCCTGACCCGGGACCCTGAACTGCGCCGCACCGGAAGTGGAACCGCCGTCACGTCTTTTTCCCTGGCTGTGGACCGGGACTTCAAATCCCAGAGCGGTGAGAAGGAGACCGACTTTATCGACGTTGTGGCTTGGCGCAGCACCGCGGAGTTCGTCAGCAGATACTTCACAAAGGGCCGCATGGCCGTGGTAGAAGGCCGCCTGCAGATCCGCGAATGGACGGACAAGGACGGCGGCAAGCATAGGAGCGCGGAGGTCGTTGCCGACAACGTCTACTTCGGGGATTCCAAGCGGGACAGTGCCAGTGGATTTAGTGGGGGTGCCGCCTATGATACACAGGGGGACAGGCAATCCGATTTTGCTGAGATTGGCGAAGAGGACGGCCCTCTTCCATTTTAAAGGAGGAGGGCCACATGCCGAACAGGATTATAAAAGAAAGCACTTTTACCAGTGAAAAGATCTCGTCGCTTTCGGATTTCGAGTTTCGGCTTTGGGTTGGCTTAATTACACAGGCAGATGATGCCGGGCGCGGTGATGCGAGGCCTGCAATCATCAAGGGCCGGGTTTTTCCACTTCGGGAACGGGTGACGATAAAGGATGTCGATGTGGCTATCCACGGTTTGGCGGCCAAAGGCTGCGTTTCCCTCTACACAGTAGGCGGGAAGCCCTACTTTTGGTTCCCGACTTGGGGCGAACATCAAAGAATCCGAGACTATAAGCCCAAGTATCCCGGGCCAGAGGAAGCTGACGGTCTGAGGCCCGCCGAGGCAGATTGCGGAAAACCGCAGCAGATGGCTGCTAACGGCGGCCAGTCGCGGCCGACGGCGGCCAACGGCGGCCAACCGCCGCAAGATGCGGCCTTAATCCAATCCGAATCCGAATCCGAATCCGAATACGAATCCGAATACGAAGAAGGTAGCGCGGAGCCGCAAACTGCATCCGCGCTGCCGGTGATCGGCCTGCCCCTGAACGACGGAACGGAATTTCCGGTTTCCGTGGAGCAGTTTCATGAATGGAAGAGCCTGTACCCTGCTGTAGATGTCATGCAACAGCTGAGATCGATGCGCGGATGGCTGGATGCGAATCCAACGAGACGAAAGACTATACGGGGGATTAAGTCATTTGTGGTCCGCTGGCTTTCGAAGGAGCAGGATCAGGGCGGAAACCAGAAAAAGCTGAGAGGCGGGGGCAATGTGTTTATGGACATTGCACGGGAAGAGGGGATTTTATGAGTCGGGAAGAAACCATCAAGATCATGTCGGTTTTGCGCGGCGCATATCCGAACTTTTACCGCAACGTTACAAGGCAGGAGGCGCTTGATGCCATCAATCTGTGGGGTGATATGTTTGCCGAAGAGCCCTATGAGCTAGTCGCGGCAGCCGTGAAGATCCTGATAGCAACAGATGATCGGGGCTTCCCGCCCCATATCGGAGCCGTCAAGGAAAAAATCCGTCAGTTTACGGGTCCTCGCGGCGGGGAAATGACAGAGGCGGACGCTTGGAACCTGGTTGCTGCCGCTGTCAGGAATGGAATCTATGGGGCCAAAGAGGAGTTCGAGAAGCTCCCGCCAATCCTCCGGCGGATCGTTGGAAGTCCGGCAACGCTGAGAGAATGGGCGGCAATGGATAGTGAGACCCTGCACAGCGTGGTATCTTCGAATTTCCAGCGGAGCTATCGCTATATTGCCGCGGCGGAGAAGGAATACCGAAAATTGCCGGATGGCCTGAAAGAAATCGTGTCCTGCGCCGCAAAGCCGGTGGAGATCGACACACCTTCCGCAGACGGGCTCCCAGTGTATGAGAGCCAGGATGATGCCCTCCGAAGATTGGAGGCGTCGCGTAGGACGCTGTGGGAAGCGGTCAGACGGCAGGAGGTGGACAAGGGAAGGGCCCGAGAGCAGGTAATCGCCCGGCTAAGGAACGAGGCTGCGCGAGATGGGAATTGACTTCAAGGACCTGCCACCAAAGGCACAAGCGCAGATTCTGGAAAAGCTGGCACAGTCCAGTCCAAAGAGCCGGAATATTATCCGGAATATTACCGGGAAGGCCTACGGATCAGCGCCTCACCCGCAGGGGGCCTCCGCTACCCCGCCGGCCGGGGAGGTGCTTTTCCAGGCGACGGTGCTGGGGAAACCCATCACGAAGAAAAATCACATGGAGATCCGCAAGCGGGCGGATGGAAAGCGGTTCGTTGGGCAATCAGACCAGTTCAAGGCGTACGCCGAGGTATTCAAATCCCAGGTGTTTTACACTGGGGAGCCCATCGAGTGCCTTTGTAACGTCCGGGAAGTCTACTACATGCCGACCCGGCAGCTAGTGGACAAACTGAACCTGCAGGCGGCTACAGACGATCTGCTGGTGGCGTGCAAGGTGCTGAAGGATGACAACAGCCGCATCGTGGGCGGGCACGACGGGAGCCGGGTGAGACTGGACCGGAAGAACCCGCGGGTGGAGATCACTATTACGAGATTGGGGGAGGGAGACTGATGGAGCTAAATCTATGCGTACCCTGCGCCGAAAAGCTGAGAGGCGTTTACACGCTGCGGAAGGTGCGGGAGGTTGTGGACGGCAAGATCCAGTGCGCGGAGTGCGGCCGAAGGCGATACGGCGCTACGTACTTGGCGGAGTCGAAGAACCGGATAGGAGGTGTGTCCAGATGAAGCGAGGGAAGCAGGCGGAAACCGGCCGGAGTAGACCCCCGAGGACCCGGGAGGAGTGGCGGCGTGAGTCCAGACTGCGGCTGGGTCTGTATGCACTCTCCCTGCTGTTTATTCTAGTCTGGTTGTGCGGATATCTCCTGCTGACAGCTAGGACCGCTGGCATGGAAGCACCTCTGGAGGATTCCAACCTCTCCGCAAAAGAAACGCCGGAGAACAGGGAGGGCGGGCGACTGCCTGGGGACGACACGCCAGCCATGGAGTGCTGCTACCTGACCGCAGATGAAATGGAAGCGTCGGAAAATGAATTGATTTTGGCGGCGCTGGTGGCAAAGGCCAACCGGATCGACAACTGCACCGTGACCTGGTACAACAACGATACCTGTAACAAGACCCTGGATGACCCGACTTATGGCATCACGGCCAGCGGACTTCCCACGGTGGAGGGTGTGACCTGCGCTGTGGACAACAGCGTGATCCCCCAGTATGCTGACGTGTTTGTGGAGTTTTCAGACGGGACTATCGAACAGTATTGGGCTACGGACACTGGCGTTGTTGGAAATCACGTGGACATCTTTGAGCCAGACTATGATACTTGCATCCAAAATGGCCGGCAGGTTCTGACGGTCTGGTGGTTGAAGGAGACCGGAACATGAAACACTGCAAGCTCTGCAACGCATACTTTGATGCCCCACTGATCCGGAAGGAGAGGGACAATACTGTTTTCGAGGGCTATCAATCCAGGGTGGAGCTTTGTCCTGTCTGCGGACTTCCGTACATAGAAGACGCCGCTGTATGCCCGAAATGCAAAGGGTATATGCCGAATGGAGAAATCCTGTGCAAATCCTGCAGGAAGATCCTAAAAGGCAAACTCCTCGATTTTCTTGACGGCCTCTCAACAGTCGAACAAGAGCAACTGGATTTGTGGCTGGATGGGCGGAGCATATCAGATCTTGGGACTGTCTGCTGACTGGCATGTGGAAGGAATAGGGTGAAGAGAAATGAATGCCTCCGGAGACAGAAAAGAGGAGATCATATGGCGGGACATCCCCGGCTACGCCTATCCCTATCGCATCAGTGATCGTGGGGAGGTACAGCAATTTAGGGGAGGGGCTTGGAAGACGATTTCTGTGCGAGTAACACGTAGAGCGCAGGTAATACTTCGCAAAACCGATGGAACGCAGCGACGGCTAGGCGTTTTCCGCCTTCTGGACGAGCTTTTCAATGACGGATATGCGAGGAAGCACGGACTTTGTGTGAGCCCTAAAAATGGGGTTAAGTCCGAATGTACACTGGAAAACCTGACCTATAAAACACGGGCGGAGATCGGCCGCGAATCATGGTCCCGCGGTTCAAGGCGACCGGTCATGCGAACGGACCGGAACGGAAATGTAGAGCTTTATCCATCCGTAATCGCAGCAGCCAAAGCAAGTGGACTGACAGTGCAGTCATTAGACAGACGGCTTTACCACGGAGTCCTGGATCCACGTGGGTATAGATGGAAGGTGTTGAAATAGTGAATTCAAAACTGAGATGCAAGTGCGCCTCGTGCATTTTCAGAGCCGCAGAAAACATGGATTATCTGTGCGATTTCGCATTGCTCACCGGCCACACGAGGCAGGCTGTTCCGCCGGAGTTGTGCGAACACTTTGAACCAGGGGAACCGCTGGAATCAAAAAGAAACGCAAGGACAAAAGGTCCTGGGATTGCTATTAACCCAAGCCGTCGGAAAACTCGATACGACTGGGAAAAGGCAAAAAAGCTCTATGACCAGAAATGGAGCGATCCGAAGATCGTGGATGCTATGGGGTGCAGGGTTCAGGCCGTGTTGATGTGGAGGAAGCGGGAAAAACTGGCGTCCTGGCCGCAATCCGAACAGATCAAAGCAAGAAAAGAGGAAGTACGATGAATGAGGAGCTACCGGGTTTTGCGGAAGCGCGGGAGCGCCTACGGAAAGACGGACGCCCAAGCGAGTGGATAGATCAAACCGTAGACCCGCAAAGCCCATACGCATTGTTTGAAAAAGACGGAAAACCAAATTACAAATGCAACTGCCCGGAATATGAGGGATTTTGGCTGGACGGGGGGATCGGATCAGTTCAATGCCGGGCACATGATGGGCTTTTGCCGGGGCTTCACTTTGAGCTTACTTGCCGGAAAGACTTTGAAATGTGCCCATTCAAACGGAGAAAAGAGGTGGAGCCATGAAAGCGCAGATCAGCATGTGGGAGGAGAAGATTGTGGACAGCTTTGCCGGCGGCGGTGGAGCCTCCACGGGCATTGAACTGGCCACGGGCCGGGTGGTGGACATAGCGATCAATCACGATCCAGACGCCATTTTAATGCACAAGACCAACCACCCGCACACCGTCCACTATCAGGCCAGCGTGTGGGATGTGGACCCTCTCGAAATCACCGGAGGCAGCCCGGTAGGCCTTTTGTGGGCCTCCCCTGACTGCAAGCATTTCAGTAAGGCAAAGGGCGGAAAGCCCGTGGACAAGCGAATCCGGGGGCTGGCCTGGATCGTTCTGCGCTGGGCCGGAACAGTCCGCCCCCGTGTGATCATCCTGGAAAATGTCGAGGAGTTCCAGACATGGGGGCCGGTGCGCCGCGGGCACCCGGTAAAGTCAAAGACCGGACAGACATTCCGGCGGTTTATTGACCAGCTGGAGGGCCTGGGCTATGCCGTGGAATGGCGGGAGCTAGTGGCGGCTGACTATGGGGCGCCAACAACCAGGAAGCGGTTTTTCCTGATTGCCCGCTGTGACGGGAGGCCCATTGTATGGCCGGAGCCTACACACGCACCAGCGGACAGCCCTGAGGTAAAAGCGGGGAAGAAACTTCCGTGGCGGAGTGCGGCGGAGATCATAGACTGGAGCCTGCCCTGCCCCTCCATTTTCGACACGCGAGAGGAAATTCGGGAGAAATACGGCCTTTCCGCCCAGCGCCCACTCCGACCCAACACCATGCGGCGGGTGATCAGGGGCGTAGACAAGTTCGCGATAAAGTCTGCCAATCCGTTTCTGGTGGTGGTCAATCACGCCGGAGAGTTCCGGGGACAGGGGATGGGCGAACCGCTCAAAACGATTACCGCGAAACACGGCTATGGCGTGACCTCCCCGGTCATGGCACCGCTGACCGCAACGAATACCAGCAACAGCGTGGGCGCAGGGGTGGGTGCCCCGGTACATACTGTGACAACGGCAGGAAATCAAATGCTGGTCACGCCTACCCTGGCAGCTATCGGACAAACCGGTGGCGGAGATCGGGGACGGAAAATCACGGAGCCGACGCACACCCAGGTTTCCAAGGCGGAGGAGTGCGTGGTGGCACCAGCCTTGATCCAGTACCACACGGAGCAGACCGAGCGGGTACGTGGGCAAGGGCTATCGGACCCTCTTATGACCATTGATGCCTCCAACCGCTACGGGCTGGCGGCGGCCAGTCTGGTCAAATACTATGGGAGCGACCATCACGGACAAAACATTGGGGACCCGCTCCATACTGTGACAGCAAAAGACCGTGAGGCCGTCCTGGCGGCACACATAACAGAATACCATGGCGCCAGCGTTGGGACAAAGGCCGAAGAACCTGTAGCCACAACGCTGGGGAACGATCACCAGGGCCTTGTTGCTACGCACATGGTCAAGATGAAGGGGACAAACCTGGGCGGCCCAATGTCGGAGCCGGTGCAGACCATTACTGCCGGCGGAGGCCATCATGGCGTGGTCACCACGCGGATCACCAGAGCGGAGCCGGGCGCGGATCTTAAACGCTGG
>ENA-UONX01002725-UONX01002725.1-human-gut-metagenome-genome-assembly--contig:-P74old-NODE-2725-length-11980-cov-23.577694_pt1 | contig 11980 bp, 8 predicted proteins | sample MGYA00242466_ERZ724013 | MGnify/ENA metagenome assembly ERZ724013 | reverse complement strand
TTTTCATCGTAAGGCGGCTGGTAGAGCATAACCTTAGGAGGCGAACGCTCTATCCTGCTGAGCTACAGAGACATCTATTCAATTAAAAATGGTAACAGTCACTTTTCATCGTAAGGCGGCTGGTAGAGCATAACCTTAGGAGGCGAACGCTCTATCCTGCTGAGCTACAGAGACATCTATTCAATTAAAAATGGTAACAGTCACTTTTCATCGTAAGGCGGCTGGTAGAGCATAACCTTAGGAGGCGGTCGCTCTATACAGCTGAGCTACGGAGGCGGATACCCCGTTATTTTACCCCATAAGCAAGGCGCTGTCAATGCCTCACTCCGTCCGGAATACCTTCTCGAACTCCTCTGCCGTCATGGTCTCGTTGGCCAGCAGATACTCCGCCACCTCCACCAGCTGGGGCCGGTACTGCTCCAGAATGGCGGTGCAGCGGGCGTAGGCGTCGTCCATGATGCGGCGGATCTCGCCGTCCATCTCCGCCGCTGTTTTCTCGGAGTAGGGCCGGGTCTGGGCCATGGACTTGCCGATGAACACCTCGTCGTGTCCGGCGTCGAAGGCCACGTTGCCCAGCTGCTCCGACATTCCGTAGGTGCCCACCATCTTCCGGGCCAGCTGCGTGGCACGGCTGATGTCGTTGGAGGCCCCGGTGGAGATATCCCCCAGCACCAGCTGCTCCGCCGCCCGGCCGCCCAGCAGCCCGGCAATGCGGTCCAGCATATAGCTGCGGGAGAGGTACGACCGATCCTCGTCCGGCAGATAGATGGTCATGCCGCCCGCCTCGCCCCGGGGAACGATGGTGATCTGATGCACCGGGTCCAGATCGGGCAGTGCGTGCATCACCACGGCGTGTCCCGCCTCGTGATAGGCTGTCAGCCGCCGCTCCCTCTCCGGGATGACCCGGCTGTGCTTCTCCGGCCCGGCGATGACCTTGATGATGGACTCCTGCAGATCCTTCATGGTGATGAAGGACTCGCTGCGCCGTCCCGCCAGCAGGGCCGCCTCATTGAGGAGGTTCTCCAGATCGGCGCCGGTAAAGCCTGCGGTGCCACGGGCGATCTGCTTCAGATCCACGTCCTCCGCCAGAGGCTTGTTCTTGGCGTGTACCTGCAAGATCTCCTCCCGGCCCTTGATGTCCGGCAGCCCCACATAGACCTGCCGGTCGAACCGTCCCGGACGCAGCAGCGCCGGGTCCAGAATATCCACACGGTTGGTGGCAGCCAGCACCACCACCCCCTCGTTGGAGCCGAAGCCGTCCATTTCCACCAGCAGCTGGTTCAGGGTCTGCTCCCGCTCGTCGTGTCCGCCGCCCAAACCGCTGCCGCGCTGGCGGCCCACGGCGTCGATCTCGTCGATGAAGATGATGGCCGGGGCGCTCTTCTTGGCCTGCTGGAACAGATCCCGCACACGGGAGGCGCCCACGCCCACATACATCTCCACAAAGTCCGAGCCGGAGATGGACAGAAACTGTACTCCCGCCTCACCGGCCACCGCCTTGGCCAGCAGCGTCTTACCGGTACCCGGAGGGCCTACCAGCAGCACGCCCTTGGGGATATGCGCCCCCAGATCCAGATACTTCTGGGGCTCCCGGAGAAACTCCACGATCTCCCGCAGCTCCTCTTTCTCCTCGTCGGCCCCGGCCACATCCTGAAACGTGACCTTTTTCTCTCCCGGCGTACTGACCTTGGCCTCTCCAAACCGGGACAGCTTGTCCTGCGCCCCGGCTCCGCCACCGGCCATGCGGTTCATGAGATTCATCAGCAAAATGAAACCCAAAAACGCCAGCACATACGGCAGCAGCAGCTGCAGCCAGTTGGTGGAGTGGTCTGCGTGATAGTTATAGGCGGTGATGATACCACTGTCATACTGCTTCTGCACCAGCTCGTTGAGATCCTGATAGAACAGGTCGAAGTCGTACAGGTCGGAGGTAACGGTGCTGCCCCCCTTCAGCTTGGCCGTGATCCGGGTGTCGCTGATGGAGAACTCCTGCACCTTCTCCTCTAAAAAGTATTGCCGCAGCTCAGAGTAGGGGATGTCCCCGGCAGTCCGCATGGTGGACACCACATAGGCCACCGCGCATACCGCCAAAATCACCATCAAAATGGTGCCGAAACCGATCTTTCTTCGTTCTGCCAAATGCTTTCCTCCTCTCAGCCGATGGCCCGCACGCCCTGCCAGCTGCTGCCCCCGGTCAGGGAAATAGCCAGCAGCACATGGGCCTTCACATTGCCCACCGGGATATAGCTCTCCTCCCAGTACCGGGCATCATTCGAGCCGGAGCGGTTATCGCCCAGGAAGAACAGGCACCCCTCCGGCACGGTGAAGGAGGACTGGTCGGGGCTGATGGTACCGCCCTGCTGATCCAGATACTCCTCCTCCAGCCGCTGGCCGTTGATGTAGACATAGCCGCCAGAGAAGGACACCGTGTCCCCCGGCAGGCCGATGACCCGCTTTACCAGCAGCTTATCCAACTCGTCGCTCCAGAAAGTGACGATGTTCCCCCGCTCCGGCACCGGGTCGCCCATCACATAGGGCAGCTGCCACGAGATCAGCAGCGTCTTTTTGGGGATGGTGGTCTCCATGGAGCCGGAGGGTACCCAACTCAGCTGTAAAATTACCCGGAACACCAGCACCACCACCACCGCCGTGACGATGAGATAGCCGAAATCCGACCAAAAGGCGGCAAAGCCGCTCTTTTTCTTCTTGACCGCCGCCCCGCCGGAGCCGCTTCCGCCGCCGGTATCCGCCGAAGCGGCTGCACCTCTGGGCCCGGCCATCGCATCGGAGTCCACCGCACCGGCTGCATAGTCGGCGCTCGTCCCATGGGCAGAACCGCTCATGCTGTCAAAGTCCGCCGCCGGTGCCGCTTTACCTCCGGCCACCGAAGCGGCTCTCCGGCCGGCCGAGACGGACTCGCCGTCTCCCGGCGTTATCGGAGCAGTCTCCTCCGGGGTCATCTCCCACGGATCCCGCTCCCGGCGGGCCTTATCCTCCACCTGCCGGACAGACTGCTCCTGCGGCTCTGCCTGAGCCTCCTCTGCCGACGTGGCCTCTACCGGAGATACCTTCTCCTCCGGGGTCATCTCCCACGGGTCCCGCCCCCGGCGGGCCTTATCCTCCGCCTGCCGGGTACGGCTGCCCCGGCGTTCCGGCTCCTGCCTGGGGGTCGCACCGGCCAGCCGCCGGCCCTGATAACCCCGCTTCCGTTCCTCCACAGACCATTCCTCCTTCCGACCGCCGGCCCTCTGCCGGCACAGCGCCGCTTCTCCTGCGCTGTCGCTTACTTACTGTATACCTCCGGCTTCAACACGCCGATGTAGGGCATATTGCGATACTTCTGGCAGTAGTCCAGCCCGAAGCCCACCACAAACTCGTCCGGCACCTCAAAGCCCGCCAGATCGGGGTAAATGGGCTTTTCCCGGCGGGAGGGCTTGTCCAGCAGGGTGACGATGGTGATGCTATTGGCTCCCTTGGCCAGCATATAGTCCTTCAAAAAGTACAGGGTATTGCCGGAGTCCAGAATATCCTCCACCACGATGATGTCCCGGCCGGAGATATCCCGCTGCAGATCACGGGTGATCTGCACCACGCCGGAGGACTTGGTGGCGTTCTGATAGGAGGACAGGCCGATGAACTCCACCTCGCTCTTGCACTGGGTGGCCCGCACCAGATCCGCCATAAACAGGAAGCACCCGTTCAGGACCCCCACAAACAGCGGATTCCTGTCGTGGAACTTATCGTAGAGCTGATCGCCCATCTCCTGAATGCGGTCATGGATCTCCTGCTCACTGAACAGGACCTTCAGGATATCCTGATCCATATTGTTCTTAGCCATTACTTTCTTCCTCCTGATCTTTCTCGATCATCAAAATATTTATATTGCTGCCGTCTTTTCCCGGCAAAAATCTCTGATCCGTTCCCACGCCGTATACGGCGGCGGGTTCTCCGTTTATACACACCACCGGGGTGGTTCGCCGTCGCCGGGGCGGCATCCCCCGCTCCGTCAGCAGACGTTTGATGCTGCGGCGGCCTCTGGCCCCCGGCAGGGTCAGACCGTCTCCCCTTTGCGGACAGCGGAGTGTCCATTCGGACATTTTCCCACCGTCCGAAAGCGTCAGGATATGGTCCGAAAACCGACCCGTTTTGGACAGCCCGTCTCCGTCAGGGGGCGGAGTATTTTTTTTGCTTCTCCACACCCGGACGAGATAGTCTCCCCAGACCTGCTCCCCCTCCGACAGGGTCAGGAGCGGGGGCGAGGGTGGGGTCATCTCCAGATGCAGCACATCCTTCTCCCGCCATGCCGTGACGCCCTCCGGCAGATCCAGCATCCCGCCCTCCCGGAGGGACAACAGGGCCTCTATGTGGGCGGCGGATACATCCTTCTTCCCGACGGGGAGCCGCTCCAGCAGCAGCCGGAGCATCCGGGGCCGCAGCTCCTCCGGTGCCGATCGCAGCACGGCTTCGGACACCGATACGGCGGTGGGTACCGATGTGAAATCAGGCGAAATATCGCCCGCGCATGCACATTCTGAGGGCTTATCCGACTTTGACGACTCCTCCGGCAACGTGCCGGGAGGCGGTGCAGGGCTGGGTGCAGCAGGGTCCCGACGGCCAAAGATCTCCGGGGCATTGGGCTCACCGGCTGACGGGCAATCGGATACGCCTGTCTCCAGATAGGAGCGGGCCAGCCGATCCAGAAAAACATTCTCCCGCCGCAGGATGGCGGCAGCCCGTGCGATGCTCCGCTCCGGGGCAGGGTGGAGCATCGCCAGCAGAGGCCACACCTCCTGTCGCAGGCGGTTGCGGGTGAAGTCCATGCTGTCGTTAGTCTCGTCCTCCACATGGCCCAGGCCGTGGGCCTTGAGATATGCCTCGATCTCCTGCCGAGGGGTCTGGAGCAGGGGGCGGATCAGCCGTCCCCGCACCGGGGGAATGCCCGCCAGCCCCTCCGGGCCGGTGCCGCGCAGCAGGTTCAGCACCACCGTCTCCGCCTGATCCGACAGGTGGTGGGCGGTGGCGATGCGGGAGGCTCCGATGGCGTCGGCCGTGCGCTCCAGAAAGTCGTAGCGCAGGCGGCGGCCTGCCTCCTCCACGCCCCAGCCCTCCTGCCGGGCGATGGCCCGGACGTCGCCCCGCTCCACATAGAGCGGCACGCTCAGCTCCCGGCAGAGCCCGGCCACGAAAGCCTCGTCCCGTCCCGCCGTGGGGCGCATCAGATGGTTATAGTGGGCGGCGGCCACGGCAAAGCCCCGGCGGCGACCCAGCGACGCCAGATAGTGCAGCAGGCACACGGAGTCCCGGCCCCCGGACACGGCGCACAGCACCGTCTCCCCGGCGGCGGGCAGCATCCCCTGCTGCTGCATCCACGGCATCAGATCCATGACTCGTTACTCCTCGTCGTAGCGGTTTTCCAAGGTGCCGAAGGTGGTATACTCCGGCATCCAGCGCAGCTCCACCTTGCCGGTCTCGCCGTGGCGGTTCTTGGCCACGATGCACTCGGCGATGTTGCGCTTTTCCGAATCCTCTTTATAGTAATCGTCACGATACAGGAACATGACGATATCGGCATCCTGCTCAATGGCGCCGGACTCACGCAGGTCCGACAGCATGGGGCGCTTGTCCTCACGCTTTTCGTTGGCACGGGACAGCTGGGACAGGCACAGCACCGGCACCTGCAGCTCCTTGGCCATGATCTTCAGCATACGGCTGATGTCCGACACCGCCTGTTGGCGGTTCTCGCCGCTATACCCCTTTCCGCCGGCGGAGGTCATCAGCTGGAGGTAGTCAATGACCACCAGCCCCAAGTTGTCGATGCGGCGGCACTTGGCATTCATGTCCGCCACCGTCAGCAGGGGATTATCGTCGATGCGGATATCCAGACGGCTCAGGGAGGAGGCGCCCTCAGCGATCTTCACCCAGTCGCTCTCCCGGAGGTCGCCGCTGATCAGGCGGGTATTTTCGATGAGGCCCTCGCTGGCCAGCAGGCGGGTCACCAGCTGGTCACGGGACATCTCCAGCGAGAAGACGGCCACCGTCTGGCCGGACTCCTTGGCGGCGTTCAGGGCCACGTTCAGAGCCATACTGGTCTTGCCCATGCCGGGACGGGCGGCCAGCAACAGCAGGTCCGACTTGTTCAAGCCGTTGATCTTACCGTCCACCGCCGAAAAGCCGGTGGACAGACCCGGCAGGGTCTTGCCCCCCTGAGCGCTGAGTTCCGCCAGATGCTCCATTACCTCCTGCAGCACCACCTGAATGGTGGCCATGCTCTGGGCGCTGCGGCCCCGGCGGATGGCGTAGATCTTCTGCTCCGCCGCCTCCAGCACGTCGCCGGGGGCGCCGGTCCCCTCCTGCACCATGGCGGTGATCTCCGCCGCCGCTGCGGCCACCGACCGCAGCAGGGCCTTCTCACGCACCAGACGCACATACTCCAGCACATTGGCGGAAGTGGGTGTCACCTCCATCAGCTGAGCCAGATACGCCCGTGTGCCATCGTTGGCGAGGCCCGCCTTCTCCAGCTCCCCGGCCACGGTAAGTCCGTCGATGGGGCGGGAGTAGACGAACATGGTGTAGATAGTTTCGAAGATCTCCCGGTTCTGGCGGAGGTAGAAATCGTCCGGCTGAAGCTGGTCCATCACGTCCTTGACGCAGGCGGCGTCAATGAGCATGGAGCCCAGCACGGCCTGCTCTGCCTCTGTGGAGTGCGGCATTTGCCGCAGAAGCAATTCATCCATGAGGGAACTCCTTTCGGGGATTTTTCTGAAGGGGGTGGGGTGTGCTTTTCTTTTTGCCTCCGGCGGGGCTTTTTGTTTGCCTCCGGCGGGGGCTTTTTGTTTGCCTCCGGCGGGGGCTTTTTGTTTGCCTCCGGCGGGGTACTTTCTTTCAATAGCGAAAGAAAGTACCCAAAGAACGCCAGCAGAAACCCATGGTTTCTGCACTTCCTTTGTCGTGTGTAAGAGCTGCTTCCTAAATCCTGCCGAAGCAGGGAATTGGTCTACTTCTACTCACGCTGCCGCTTTATTGGGTGGTTGAAGAAGTCTTCTGTTCTACCGTGGGAATCCGTACTCCCCAGCGGTAGACGCACCATTTTCTTCACCAGAGCGGGAGCGGCAGCGGGTCTGTTGCTAAGTCAATTCCCTTTATAGACCCATAACGAACGAAACTCTTGAAGGTAAAGGAAGTCCAGAGACCATTGGTCTCTGGCGGCATTTTTGCATACTTTTTGCTGCTGTTGGCAAAAAGTATGCCGCCGGAGACAAAAAGGCAGAAAGTCACCCGTCGGAGACAAACAGAAGGGACTGTCAAGCCCCAAAAGCGCCGGCAAGGCCAAAGGGAAGTTACTTCTCCTCGCAGACCAGCACATAGACGGTCCCGGTGATCTCGAAGCCCAGCTTGGCCTTGACCTCGAAGCTGCCGAAGGTCTTGATGGGCTCCGCCAGCACCAGCTTCTTGCTGTCCAGCTCCATACCGTGCTGGGCCTTCAGCTGCTCGGAGATCTCCTTGGCGGTGACGGCACCGAAGAGCTTGCCGCCGGCGCCGCCCTTGGCGGCGATCTTCACCTGGCAGCCCTTCAGCTTCCCGGCAAGCTCCTGTGCGGCGGCCTTGGCCTCTGCGTCGGCCTTGGCCTTGGCCTTGGCCTGCAGCTTCATGGTGTTCATGGCATCGGCGGTAGCCAAAACCGCCAGATTCCTGGGAAGCAGAAAGTTGCGGGCGTAGCCCTCGGCTACCTCGATCATCTGGCCCTTCTTGCCCTTACCCCGGACATCCTGCTGCAAAATCACTTTCATGGAATTATTCCTCCTTATTCTTCAAAATACTTATCAATGGCACGCAGCAGCGTGGTCTTCGCCTCCGCCACCGTCATGCCGGAGCACTGGCCGCCGGCGGTGGTGGAGTTGCCTCCGCCCCCCAGCGTCTCTACCAGCACCTGTACATTGATCTCGCCCAGAGAGCGGGCGGAGATGTAAATGCCGTCGTCCTTGCGGTACAGCACGAAGGAAGCACGGACCCCCTGCAGGGTCAACATCTCATCGGCGGCCTTGGCGGCAATGACCCGGTCGCACTCCTGATCCAGCGCCGCAATGGCGATGTCGCCGTGGTAGAGCTCCGCCCGGCGGATGATATCGTAGCGGGAGATCATGGACTGGAGGTCGCTCTGGAACATCCGCTGTACGTCCGCCGTATCCGCCCCGGCCCGGCGCAGGTACGCTGCCGCCTCGAAGGTGCGGCCGCCGGTGCGGTTGGTGAAATTCTTGGTGTCCAGCACGATGCCGGCCAGCAGCGCCTCGGACTCCGCCTTCAACAGGTCGCCCGGCTCGATGAGGTACTGGAGCAGCTCCGTCACCAGCTCCGACGCTGAGGATGCGTAGGGTTCGTGGTAGTTCAGGGCCATCTTGTCGATGTAGCTGCTGCCCCGGCGGTGGTGGTCGATGACCGCCACCCGGTTGCAGGCGTCCAGCAGAGGTTCGGACTCCACGCTGCCGGGGCGGTTGGTATCCACCACCACCAGCAGCGTCTCCGGCTGGACCCGCAGGAAGGCATCATCGCCGCTGAGGAAGGCCCCCTGATACTCCGGCAGGGCCTGCAGGCGGCGCAGCATCGGATGGGCGGCGTTATTCTCCGTATCGATGACGATGCGGCACTTCTTGCCACGTTTGCGGACAATGGCGCACACGCCTGCGGCGGCGCCCAGTGCGTCCATATCCGCATAGCTGTGGCCCATGACGTAGACCTGCTTGGCCTCGTCGATGAGCTCCGCCAGCGCATTGGCCATGACCCGTGACTTCACCTTGGTGCGCTTCTCCGTAGCCTTGGAGCGGCCGCCGTAGAACTCGAAATTCAGCTTGTCCTTCACCACTGCCTGATCGCCGCCGCGGCTCAGGGCCATTTCCAGCGCCACGGAGGCGTTTTTGAACAGGGCCTCGAAGCTGTCGGCATCCCGGCCCACGCCGATGGACAGGGTGGCTGCCACGCCCTCCCCGGCCACCACCTCACGGACGGCATCCAGCACGTCGAAGCGCTTGGCGGCAAAGTCGGAGAAGCTCTTCTCCTCAAACACAAAGAGGTAGCGGTCCCGGTCGTATCTCAGCATCATCCCCTCGCTGCCGGCGGACCACTGGCTCAGCTTTTCCTCCAGCATGGCCCGCACCGCAGAGCGCTTGCCCTCCGGGGTGGCCTTCATCAGGTCCTCGTAGTTATCCACCATGAGGATGGCCACCACCGGCCGGGTCAGCTCCAGCGTCCGGCGCATCTCCTCGGTGTCGGTGACGTCCATCCAGTAGGTGGTGGCCAGTGCGCTCCGGCCGCCCTCCGGGTGGCTGACGCCGCCGAACACTCGATAGGTGCGGTGGTTCCACACCACGGTCTCCGGGGCCTCGGTCTTGCCCTCCAGCAGCCAGTGGAAGGAGATATTGGGGAACACCGTCTCCAGATGGGCATCGAAGATGCCCTCCCGCTGCTCCGTCAGCTGGAGGAAGCTCTCGCTGCTCCAGAGGATATCCTCCGTGGCCAGATCAAAGACCATCATGGGCAGGGGGGTAAAGAGCATATTGCTGGAGCGGGCGGAGTCCATGCCGCCGTAAAACCGCTGGATATACTGGCGCAGACTCTGCTGGGTAGCCTTGCTGCGGCGGCGGCCCAGCAGGAAAAAGGCCACGGCGGCCACGCCCTCGCCAATGGCGAGGCGCACGTCAAAGGGGATCGCTGCCAGGGCAAACAGCACCAGGCACAGCGAGAAGATCGTGATATTCGTCCGGAGGAGTCGGGCGATCCGTTTATTCAAGGCGCATCCCTCCCTGTTTTGGCGGAGTGCGCTGTTCCGCCATTTTGAATTACACTATTATAGCATAGTTTTTCCTCTGCTACAACGTCTTTCTTATCGGTTTGAAAAAGTCTTTTCCGGGGTATTTTTTCGGCGGAGGGATCGGGGAAATGCGGGCTTTGCGAGGGGCGGCGAAAAAAGGGGGAAAGAAAGGCTGTACAAATGCAGAGAAATGTGATATACTTTATGTAAATCGTTGAAAAGCGATGGCCTTTTTTGTATTTTTTGCGGAGGCGGCGGGCCTTCGTGATCAAATAGACGAGGGGATTCCCCTCACCACTTTTGCACAGGACAGTCGGGCGGGCCGCCGGACTTCTCCGGCGATACAGCGCCGCAGAGAAACGTCGGGAGCCGCCTCTATTTTGCCGTGTCCGTTTGCGGAGCAGCTGCGTCCGCTGACGGGCAGTCTGTCTGTGCGCTACTTATCTTGTAAAGGAGAATATACAACACATATGGCAGAAAAATTGAAGATCATTCCTCTGGGCGGTCTCAACGAGATCGGCAAGAACATGACCGCCTACGAGTACGGCGGGGAGATCATTGTGGTGGACTGCGGCATGGCATTCCCCGGCGATGATATGTACGGCATCGACTGCGTCATCCCCGACGTCACCTATCTCATCAAGAACAGATCCCGGCTGCGGGGCCTGTTCATCACCCATGGCCATGAGGATCATATCGGGGCCATCCCCTACGTCCTCAAGCAGGTAAATATGCCCATCTACTGCACCCGCTTTACCGCTGGGCTCATCAAGCTGAAGCTGCAGGAGCACCGGCTGCTGGACAGCACCAAGCTGGTGACGGTGGAGGCGGGCCAGACGGTGAAGGCCGGGAAATTTCAAGTAGAATTTATCCACGTGAACCACTCCATTGCCGACTCCGTGGCCTTCGCCATCCACACCCGCATGGGCGTGGTGGTCCACACCGGCGACTTCAAGATCGACTCCACCCCCATTGACGGGGAGGTCATCGATCTGGCCCGGTTCGGCGCTCTGGGCAAGGAGGGGGTGCTGGCGCTGCTGGCGGACTCCACCAACGTGGAGCGCCCCGGCTACACCATGAGCGAGCGGATGGTGGGCAAGACCTTCCAGCGGCAGTTCACCGGCTGCAAGCAGCGCATCATCGTCACCACCTTCGCCAGCAACGTCCACCGCATCCAGCAGATCATTGACGCTGCCGCCGCCTGCGGGCGGAAGGTGGCCGTTACCGGCCGCAGCATGGAGAACATCATGAAGGTCTCCACGGAGCTGGGGTATATGAAGATCCCCAAGGGCGTGCTGATGGACATCAACCGCATCAAGGGCCTGCCGCCCCAGCAGCAGGTCATCATCACCACCGGTTCTCAGGGCGAGGAGATGAGCGCCCTGTACCGGATGGCGTTTTCCACCCACAAGCAGATCGATATCGGGCCGCAGGACAAGGTCATTATCTCCGCCTCCGCCATCCCCGGCAACGAGGTAACGGTGGGCCGGGTCATCAATGAGCTGTTCCGCAAGGGCGCCGACGTGGTGTACGACAAGGCGGATATGCTGCATGTGTCGGGCCACGCCTGTCAGGAGGAGCTGAAGATCATCCACGCCCTGACCAAGCCCAAGTTCTTCATTCCCCTGCACGGTGAGCAGCGGATGCTGCAGATCCACAAGCGGGTGGCGGAGGCCATGGGCATGGACCCCCGGAACATCTGCGTGGCCGAAAACGGCTCCGTCATCGAGCTGACCACCAAGCACATGAAGTGCGAGGCCTCCGTACCCGCCGGAGAGGTCTTTGTGGACGGCTCCGGCGTGGGTGAGGTGGGTGCTGTGGTGCTCAATGACCGGAAGCTGCTGGCCGAGGACGGCATGGTGGTGGTGGTACTGAGTATGTCCTCCCACGACCACCGGCTGCTGTGTGAGCCGGAGATCGTCACCCGCGGCTTCGTGTATGTGAAGGAATCCGAGGAGCTTTTGCAGGAGCTGCGGGAGCTGGCCATGTCCACGGTGGACGGAATGGCTGCCCGGCGGCGCAAGGACGACAACGAGGTGTGCCGTGCCGTGCGCTCGGCGGTGAGCAGCTACCTCTATAAGCACACCAAGCGCAGCCCCATGATCATCCCCATGGTCACAAAGCTGTAAGAGGGATATAGAATTATAACAAGGAGGGCCTCCGGCATTGCCGGAGGCC
>ENA-UONX01002717-UONX01002717.1-human-gut-metagenome-genome-assembly--contig:-P74old-NODE-2717-length-12013-cov-4.414869_pt1 | contig 12013 bp, 9 predicted proteins | sample MGYA00242466_ERZ724013 | MGnify/ENA metagenome assembly ERZ724013 | reverse complement strand
TGGTACGGTTATTGCAGAAATCATTAATAGGGTGAAGAAGAAAGATCGGGTCTATATCGATACGACCGGCGGCTTTCGTGATTCTGTATACATCCTTATGGCATCTGTACGTATAATGGAATATTCAGGTGTCAAGCTTGAAAAAGCCGTATACTCCGTACTGAATAATTTTAAGCCGCCTAAGAAAAATCCAAATGATGCTCCAAAGGCACCGAAAAGAAAGCCAAATAAGCCTAACCGTATTGACGATATTACTGATACATACAATATGTTCAATCTGATTAACGCTGCAAATAGTTTCACATCTCTCGGCAATTCTCAGGAACTCGCAAGTTTCTTCTCTGAATGCAATAACGCTGATATAAAAGGGGCGATTGATGTAATGAATCGATTCTCTGATGAAGTTACACTCTGTAGAACATCCAAGCTTGACAGCCTTATTAGCGAACTGAATGAAATTCTAATAAACATCCAGAACTTGAATACTGATGTAGAAACAGAAATTTTGTTCAAGAGCATTTCAAGCGTAATCAGAGAGAAATTTGGCGTGAGAGCTGGAGAGAAGATTGACTACCTTGATGTAATCACTTGGTGTCTTGACAATCGAATGATTCAGCAGGCTGTTACAATATATGTAGAGAAAATCCCGGAATTCCTATTTAGCACGAAAGTGCTGTTGTATAACCCTGCAAATGTTAGCGTTACTTCTTTCCCTAAGACATTTGATATATATTACAACCTTCTGTACAATGGATTTTTGAAGCTCACAACCAGCATAACTTTATCGCAATATCCTATTGGAAATCTGCTTTTAAGACTGAAAAAGGATAATCCTATTGTTTATAAAGAGATATGTACTATAAATAGTATTAATGATCTCAGTATAAAGGACCAACTGACAACAGATGAGCGGAGAGGAATTTTAAATCTAATCCGTGTCAAAAACGTTGTGTTTTCCGAACCAAATGTCAGACGAACGGCTGAAGAGATTGAAAGAAAAAAGCAAAACACCAAGTTGCGAGACTTCGCAAATCTGGAATGTGTCCTAAGCGAGAATAAGGATATGTATTCGGTAAGCTCAAAAATCAATCCCCATGATATGAAAGAGGTACTAAGACATCTCATTTATGTCAAGCGATATATCAGAAATGCCTTAAACCATGCAAGCGAAGAAAGTCGTATAGCAGATGAGTATGATGAATATTTCAGTGGAATGGATTTTAACGTCGTTGCTGCTGAGTTATCTATCACAGAGATCGAGTCTGTTATTCGAAAAGCCGTAAACCTTATAAGGGTGATTACTTATTAACAGGAGGATTTTATGAAAAAATTCATTATGACCAGCCCATATCAGCCGGCACCTAATCCAGAAAAAAAGATTCGAGGACTTGAGAAGGGAATTTACATAGCTGCCGATAACCAGACATTGGCATATGACACGCCCACCAGCTTCCCGATTATCACTGCCATCAATGGCTATGTTGAACAGGGCGAAGATATCGAGCTTATTACAATCGTATCTGACTATGAGAATGCAGAGTACAACTATGGACTCCTGAAAGAGGAAATTGAGGCTCTTAGCAGAAAGAAAGGTTTCAGGTACACTCTGAAAGAAGTGCGAGTGCCATACAACAATGCTATCAATACAGAGCTTGAACTTTTTGGAAAGCTGATTGACTGCACAGCAGATGGCGACACATTGTATGCCTGCATTACGTATGGCTCAAAGCCTTTCCCACTCATCCAGATTATGGCTCTGAACTATGCATATCGTATCAGAAAAAACGTCAGCATTGGCTGCATTGTATATGGGGCAAAGGATCATAACAACGGCAATATGGAAGTATATGACATCACATCACTTCTCTATATTGATGAAGCGGTACGCCTTATGGCAGAACAGAAGGTTGAAAACCCTACGGAACTGATTAAAAACCTGCTGAAGTGAGGTGCAATATGAGCTTAATGAATCAAAAGAAAAAACTCGAAGATAAGGTTAAGCAACTCGAACAACAAAAAATTGAATACTCTGAAAAAAAGAAAGATCTTGCCAAGAGTGGGGAATGCGAGAAGATAAGGGAGGATATCAAACGATTAGAGTGGGAGATAGCTGAACTTGAAATGCAGTTAAAAGTGAATGCTGCGATGCTGGAATACTCGCAAAAAAAGGGGGACACAGGTAATGACAGCTTGTGTTTGTCTTTAAAGAATCAAGCTGCTATTATACTGTACAGTAATTTTGAAAGATTAATTTATACTGCGAGTAGATATTATGCGGGGCGGGGTACAAGAGAGGATTGTGAGGATGCGGTGCATACGGCTCTTTGTGAGTCTTTTGAAAAGTACGATTCGCAAAGAAACGACAATTTCTGTGCTTATTTCTATAAGTGCTTGAAGTTTGCAGTGCAGAATGCACTTAGAAAAGTGTATATAGATACAAAGAAGAAAAAAGCAACGCCGTCAGACGAAAACACGGAGAATGCAGGGAGATATAAGAAAAGATGGCAAAGCGTTGATTCTCTCACTGGCTCCCAAGATAAGCCATCTTATCCACCGGTAATTGACCCATCCCCCACACCAGAAGAGCGAATAGTCAATAGAATGACGTTAGAGGAGTTTTACTGTAAAATGGCAGTGTGCGTAATTAAGATAAGCGGTAGAACCGGAAACCCTGACAAATTTTTCCGTACTTTTGCAACTGAACACTATATCATGTTGTGCAGAATGCATTTACACGATATTTGTGACATAAATGAGCATGAAGCATTTAAAGTCATGGATTTGGTTTTTGCTGACTTCACCTTAACTGCAAAGTGCAGGAGTTTTATAGGAATGGAAATTACTCCGTGCAAAACTTATGTCGAAATTGGCTTAAATGGGGAAGATGAATTGGATATCCCTTTTGAGCCTAAAGTGTATAAGATATATCACGGGGTCTCATCTGGGCGCATTACTCAAAAGAGAAATGAATTTAACGAGAAACTTGGTATCCCTAGGCACGAAAGGAGATAAGAATGATCACAGCTATCTACGACTGCCGAAGCAAACAGGAGTACATTTACCGGACGAATAAAATCCGTGAGATTGCCGGTGCGTCAAAACTGCTCTCTAATATTTACAGCATTCTGATCCATGAAACAGAACTGAAAATCTGTGACGCATGGAGAGAAGATACTATGCAGAAAAAGCCTTTCAAGAAGGACGAGTTTCTGGGAAACGGCTTTGATGGTACAGTTATCTATGAAGGCGGTGGAAATCTCTATGTACTCTTTAAAGATCAGGGAACATACATCAAAGCCAATAGAGCTTTTTCGCGTATTCTATTGGATCGTTCGTACTCAATTAGCATCATAACTGCCTTTGTTGAAACAACGGACGATTTCAATCAAGATAGGGCGAATCTGTATTTAGCGAAGGAAAAATCTAAAAAACTTGGAGTTCATTCTGCTTTCTGCAATGTGCTACCGTTCACACAGACAGATAGGATGTCGTATATGCCTCTTTCCACAACTGATGGAAAGGGCAAAAAGCTGACAATGGAGGCAAAACTGAAGAGAAAAGCGTACTCCGTTTACTTCTCGCAAGATGACGAACTGGGTACCGAAAACCTCGATTCGCTCGTTGAGGAAAAAGGTGTTGATAGTATTCTTGCAGTAATCTATATCGACGGCAACGACATGGGCAATAAAATCAAGAACTGTACCGAGGGTAAGAACGATTATGCCGAATGTGTAACGGCACTTAGAGAGTTTTCGCTTCATACGAACGAATACTTTGTAAATCGCCCAATCACAGCGATAGAACGCTGCCTTCGCACAAAGAATAAAGCTGATGCAGAGCTGCTTTCCGAGAATCCTCATAAGGCACATAAATATCGCATTATCGTTGGTGGTGGTGATGAGATTACGATTATCTGCCGCGGGTCGGATGCAATGGACGTTGTCAAGGCTTACTTTGATGAACTGGCACTCACTCCAGAACTTTCAGCCGACATTCCAAATACATCTTGTGCAGGAATTGCCTTGTTTCACAGCCATGCACCTTTTGCAGATGTGTACGAGATTGCTGAGAGCTGCTGTGAAATGGGTAAGAAAGAGTCTCATAGACCTGGCAATAACGGAAGCTACATTGATTTTCACTACTGCCATTCCGGAATCACGAACGAACTTGATGTCATCCGTGAGGAACAGGAATCAGCCTTTACGCTCAGACCCTATAGTCTGGAAGCCTTTGATGAGTTTATCCGTATTGGTCGAATCCTGCGTTCAATCGGCAGAAGCGATGTCAAAAGCCTTGGAGAATCCATTGTAAAGGGCGACTCATATTACAGATTTGATGTGCAACGGGTATGCTCTCGCCTACCTGAAAATCACAAGGAATTTCTCTCTCTGGTTGAAGAATACAGAGATAATGAAGAGCAGTTGAAGAGAATGATTTACGATATATCCGTTGTATCCGATTTGTGGTTTGGGGGTGATGACGATGTATAAGTTGAGAATTGAGCTGCAATCAAACCTTTGTGCTGCCAGTGGAGATGGGTATGCAACAACGATTGATACGGATATCGTTGTTGATCGTCTTGGTATTCCGTACATTCCCGCAAGAAGGCTGAAAGGCTGTCTTAGAGAGGCAGCAGTGTATATCTACGGCGAAGGAGAAGTCGTAGACAAAATATTTGGAGTTTCCGGTGATAAAGTTACAGGATCTTTGCGACTGGATAACGCCAAAATCGAGGAATATGCAACATTTAGCAGAATGTGCGTGGAGAATAGGCTGAATGCAAGTCAAGTAACTGAGCTGTTTACGGACACGCAGGCATCCACTGCTGTTGAACCCTCTGGTGCTGCGAAAAAGAATACACTGAGATTTATGCGGTATGTCTCCAAATATAAGGCATGGAATCCAAATCAAAACATTGTATTTTGTACCGATGTTGAGATTGATGATGCTGATAAAACGCATTTTGAGCGTATTTGCAAGGCACTCAGGCATATTGGATACAAGAGAAACCGAGGATTTGGATGTGTCAAGTGTACATTAGCACCTAAGACTGCTGATACAGTTTCCTTTAAGGTTCCCAATGATATTGATGATGGGAAGGACTATGTCATCACATATGCAGTCCGGCTTGATGAGTGCTTGATGCTCCCTTCGCAGTCGGCTGATGAGTCTGCCGATTATATCAGCGGACAGGCTGTCGTTGGTGCATTATCCGGAAAATACTTAAAAACTCATGCTGCAGATGACTACTTTGATGAGCTGTTTCTGAGCGGTAACGTAAGATTCTCCAATCTCTATATTACTAATGAAAGCTTTAAGGGCTTTGTTCCGGCACCACAAATATTTGGAAAGACGAAGCAGAGCAATCGTATCATTGACCTGACAGTAACAAAGAGAGGATCGGAAATTGTAAAGCCGCTGAAAACTGGTTTCATCTGTTCTGACCTTGAGCTGAAGAAGCCCTTGACGAAAAGAGTGTATCATAATGCTCTCCACGATCCGGATGGTGGACTATATGTTCAGAATTGTCTCCAGAAAGGACAGCTTTTCATAGGCACTATCTCTGGGAAAGGCTCTCACATTAAAGTAGTTGCTGATCTTCTGAAAAGTGGTAAGCTCTCATTCGGCAGAAGCAAAACTGCACAATATTCAAGTTGCACATTGGTAGGCTTAGATGTATCCATGGCGACACCAAGGAAACTGAAACTGCACTGTGGCGATAAGGTAGTATATTTATTCGAGTCAGATGCACTTATTTCAGATGGTTTCGGCGGAATCACAACCGATGTTGCTGATATATGCAAAACTCTTGGAATCAATGCCGATGATTTAGAGCCTGAAAGCGGACTGAAATACAAGATGATCTCTGGCTATCTATCTGTTATGCGGATGCAGCGTGCACATTTGAAAGCAGTTGCAGCAGGAAGTGTGCTTGTTACCGTCTGCAAAGAAGACACCGAATTGGGTGAAATTATGTATATTGGTGGTCGCCAGAACGAAGGCTACGGCAAGGTTCGTGTATTCAAGGCAGGCGAACTGATGAAAGATGAGACGACTGTCCTCTCCATTCCCGACACTGATACATTTGATGTCCACTCTGATATTCGCAATATGTTTGTAACGCTCGAAAAAGACGAGAAGATGCGTAACGCCGCAATATCTTACGCACTGGAAAAGAAGGCTGCTTTTCTCAAAAACTGGGGTGCTGCTTTCATCGGGCGTGTTACAATGATGTTGGAGCAATCCGACTCAGAGATTGATTTTAGCAGAAGAATTGGTTCTATCAAGTCGGTAAACAAGCGTAGTATTGCCGACAGTTTCATAAAGGATGCTGCTAATAAGTGGGAAAGCGACCCGCAATACAAGACGTGGGAGAAGAAGCGGGAGTATCTTCTTATCATCCTTACGCTTGCAAAATACTTCCACAAAGAGCAGAAAGGAGGAGCAAAGCAATGAAAAGACATGTCTACTATAGAATAGAAATGCAGCTTGCTTCTCCTTTGTCCATCGGAAGTGGAAGAAACAAGTCAACAGATCATGATGTTGTTCGTGGAAAAGACGGGAAGCCTTATATACCGGCATCTTCAATTGCAGGTGTATTCAGACACTCGCTTGACAACGCCAAGTCCCTGCAAGATGACATTTTTGGAATGATTGCTGGAAACGAGTCGCAGAACAGCAAGGTCATTTTCTATGATGGTCTGCTGACCTCGAAAGGTGTTACCACTGAACGTGATAGCATCAGGCTTGAGAATAAGGTCGGAGTTGACGGAGCAAAGTTTGATATGCAAGTAGTTGAGACAGGGGCTACGTTTGTGACATTTCTTGAGATTTCAGATCAGCCTGAAACTGTTGATGAACAAATTGATCGGATGCTTCAAAAGCTTCAAGGCGGTGTTCTGCACTTTGGCACAAAGACATCGAGGGGCTATGGTGCTGTAAAGATCTCTCAACTCAAAAAGGTCGTTTTTGATTTAGGACAGTCATCACAGCTTGACTCTTGGCTTGATTTTGACCCTTATGAAGAGTCATCATGGACTAACATCGATGCATACACCCTCGAAGAAGACTATACAGGCTTCATCAAAATCTCATTGAGGCTGATTCAAAAAGGTGCGGTTTCAATCCGTGAATACTCAACAGATGTAGGCACAAACGGCGATACACTGCCGGATTATAAGCATATCTCCTTAAATGATGATAGTAAAACAGGTGTAATCCCTGGTACATCTTGGGCTGGAACATTTAGGGCAAGATATCAAGAATTCGCCGGATCAGAGGCTACCGATCTGCTGTTTGGTTATGTGGACGAGAAAAATAAGAGTGAGCGGACAAAGAAATCTCGTATCACTTTCTCGGAGTCTACGCTCAGGGATAATATCTGGAAGACTATAACCAGAAATTCTATCGACCGATTCAGTGCTGCAACGAAAGACACAGCATTGTACACAGAAAGAACATCATATAATGGTGAGACTGTGCTTGATATCATGGTTGCAGATGACATTACTGACAGAGAAAAAGCGATTCTTGGAGCAGTGATTCTGGACTTGCATCACGGATTCCTCGCTGTCGGCGGATTGACTGCTGTGGGGCGGGGAATGTTCTGTATCAGTAAACTTACTGTGAACGGCGTGGATTGTACGGATAGACTGGACAGTATGGATGCAGCAAAATTACTGGAGGTGAAGCAATGAAGGATTTTATCAGTAGACATGGCATAACTTCAGAAGCTAAAATTCTTGCACTGACTGAGCAGTACTACTGTGATGCATGTACCGTTTACGCTGTCCATACCAATCGCTTTTATTGCGGTTCAGAACTGAATATAGATGTAAAGCATCTCATGGAACTGAGAATCTTTACTTCTAATACAGAGCTGAAGATTTCTCGCTTGAATGTTGGTGAGGATTTCAGATGGCGGTATATTGATGATGCCGCATTTGAGCAGGCTCTACAGGCTGAACCGGATGAATTCCTTCGTAAGTTCGCCAATAGAACCTACGATGAGGAGCATTATCTTGATATCGATTCTAGTAAATCAAAAGGGCTTTGCTATGTGACAACGGGCGGCGGACCATACACATTGCCCATTGAAAATGCGGAGAAAATCAAGATCCGAAACTATCTCGAATACGACGAAAACGGTATTGTGACGATTTCCGATTTCCGTATCGTTGGTTTTTTACAGAAAGGAAGTGGAGTGAATGCCTAGGTGGCAAGAAGATCCGAGTGGACGTCGTTTCATAAATCCTTATAATTTTGTCAGACTCGGCTCTGACGTTCAGAGAGCAGAGCCGAGTGATGGTACTCTTTCTGGCAAAATCAAGATAAGCCTGATCGTAAGGACTCCGCTTGCGATCCCTGATACTGAAGGGGTAAAAATAGACGGAATCGGTCATAAAACGTATCCGTTCTTCCGTGTGGGTGATAAGCCAGTCATTCCGGGAAGCCAGCTTAGAGGTATGCTTCGCAGTGCTTATGAAACACTAAGCAATAGCTGCTTAGCCGTAAATAACAATAACATCCTCTCAGCGAGACACGCAAATGCAGGAAATCCTGGGATGATTCAATATAGGGACGGAGCATGGCATTTATATGAAGCAAGAACGTTTAAAGATCAAGGGCAAGCTCTCAATCCTGCTACTGATGTCAGGAGAACATGGTACTGTTTCGAGACAAATAAAAAAGACAAAAACGGAAATTGTTTAAAAGATTCAAAAGGAAAACCCATAAAATTGAAACCGCATGAAAGACTGAAAACCAAAATCTTCAGTAAAGCTGACGAAGTCGAAAGTATCGTTAATTTCGATCGTGCAGTAGAAAACTACCTTGAAACAATAGAGATCTTTGACAAGCAACAAAGCGGTGATAAGCTGTTCCATCAGCTGAAAGCAAAGCTTACCTACGGCATAAGAAAAGACGGTGGGCTGTATCCTGTGTTTTATGAAACCGTGAGCTCTGATGGTGAGACTTATGTGTACCTTTCGCCGTCCCAGATGAGCAGATACGTTTTTGACAACAGGTTAAATCAATTGCTTGGTACTCATAAGTCGTGTGCAAAATTCAATCTTGACGAAGAAAAAAATGAGGCTATGAAAGGTTTTGTGGCTTCAAAGAAAACAATGTCACTATGCAGTGCGTGTGCGTTGTTTGGCACTATTTCAGATGGTCAGCGGCGTTCGTACGCCAGCAAACTCCGTTTTTCTGATGCCCAGCCTACAGCATTTGCATCCATGGGGTTAGTAACGCTGAAAGAACTTGCAAGTCCTAAGCCAACCTCTGTTGAATTTTATACATTTAAACCCAAGCAAGCATTGTATTGGACATATGACTATAAGATCACATCATATAAGAGGATTGATCTCGGTAGAGATAAAAACGGTCGAAAGAAGTCGCAGACTATTCCCCAAAAGGAGGCATGCGAGGTTGAAATCAGAGGCAGAAAATTCTATTTCCATAATCCACATTTGAAGTCTACAGATTATCAAACTCACGAGCAAACAAACCGCAACAGTACAATGGAACTCTGTACACCTGAAAGCCGTTTTACATTTGATATCTATTTTGACAGAATCACGGAGAAACAACTTCAAGAACTGCTGTGGACTATCACTATTGGCGAAAATGATGAGAATGGTATGCAGATGCACAAACTCGGTCATGGGAAACCACTCGGACTCGGCAGCGTGAAGCTTGTAGTTGAAGAGGTTGAAACTCGTTCGTTTAATGCTGAGACATTGAGCTATTGCGTAGATCATGTTGACCGCAAACAGGTGAACGATAGGATATCTGCTACTCCATTTGATGACTCTACCACTTCTTTTAAAGAGTTCATGCGATTGACTGATTTCAATGGTCTTATCGATATAATGGATAATAAAAAGAAGGGAATGTTTTACCCAATTAGCTATCCTATTGCGGATGATGGGCGAGGCGCCACCAACTCGAAAGCCTCTCATCAATGGTTTATTGCTAATCGCTCCATGGGTGAGAACGGGGCAACTACTGAATGGTCTATCAAATACACATTGCCTGTCGCCACCTCAAAAAATTCGACTCTCCCCGCAATGCTAAAGGTTCAGGATGACAGAGGACGTGATCATCGTATAAAGCCAAAGAGATTTAAATGATAGCTCGAACAGCACAGTATCTGCACAGGGTAATTCAGCTTTGTGTAGGTACTGATGTTGATTATGAAGAAAATATAACTATGTAACCTTACCAATTATGGATTTTATAAGGAGAAGTACGATGCAACTATTACTTACCTTTGATAATAAAGGCATTATTGATCTTCCGGTCAATTACAACTATTACATACAGTCGGCTATTTTCACACTATTGGCGAGTGAAGATGCTGAATATGCGACGCTGCTTCATGACACAGCTTACGGCGGAAAAGCCAAGTACAAGATGTTCACATTTGGCGAGCTAAAGGGAAGAAGTTATTTTCACGATAAGAAACTCTATTACGAAGGCGATATGCTTCTTGAGATCCGGAGTGCTTCTGATGAGTTCCTGCAAGTACTTATGGATGCGATATTAAAAGTGGAAAGTATGCGTATTGGAAGGCATACCCTTCAGATTAAAAAAGTAGAAGGATTAGACTACCGGATTACTGATAGCTTGATAAAAATTCGCACCTTAACACCTATTATTGCCAAAGAGCAGACAGACGATAATAAAACAATCTACTATTCGCCACAGGATGTTCGTTTTATCAGGCGTGTTCGAGAAGCTTTTGAAAGCAAGTATGAAGCATGCTGTGACGCAAAACCGCAGACCTCAATCGATATACTGCCGTTGAAGGAGGGGAAAAAGGTCGTCACAAAATATAAAGGCATTTGGATTACCGCTTATCATGGCATTTTTCAGCTTTACGGAGATCCTGTGCATCTTCAATTTATGTATGATGTAGGACTTGGTACAAAAACGTCTCAGGGATTTGGGATGTTTGATGTGAGTAACTTGGGATAAAAATCTGTCGATGAATATCTCGTAAAATCGCAGAAAAACTATCCTTTTAGGATAAAAAGCACTTAATATCTGATGATTTTGTCCCTTTTTTCCTGTCGATGATTTACTCCATGGGTAGTGAAGGTCAGAAGTACGTAATATCTGCATTTCTGGAATTGGTTAAAAATTCATCGACAGGAAAATTGGGGTTGACAAAGGGGTATATCTGTGATATACTATGAATAACAACGGATTTACCGTTGTTTACACCTTACCATTATGGAATTGATACAATTGGACACTTTACAAAGCGTCGGGGAAATAGGATTACGTTTACACCTTACCATTATGGAATTGATACAAGCGGGTATTAGTAACCATTTTTCGATACTGTTGCTGTGTTTACACCTTACCATTATGGAATTGATACTATCCACGTTTCCTCTTAAATTTTCAGTGTTCATAGTGAACTGTTTACACCTTACCATTATGGAATTGATATATTTGTACTAGCACTATAACTAGCACCAAGCTGATTGTGAAGTTTGTTTGATAAAATTGAATACTGCTGTTGAGCCACTCTGCGAAATACAGGGTGGCTCTTTTTGTTGTTATATCAAGGAAGTTGTTAGAAAATAATCTTGCCGTGTTGTGATACTGCATATTGTTGCGTGAAAACACCTGCTATAATTTGTGCACCCCTACAAATTGAGGCGGTGAGGATAAAATTTTGGCTGAAAGCTATATTTAGTTAGTAGAAGCACAGAGAGTATGGCAAAATGATACCTGTCAGAGACCAGCTACTTTGTTATCCAAAAGTGAGCGTATTTTGTCAAGGGGAGGCGCCGTATTTTGTCGAGGGCTTTTACTCTTATTATTACGCTGATCCCAATGCCAACAACTTAAGGGAATGGAGTTTACCCCGAGAAGAAAATCAAATAGAATATTTATAGCAAAAGACCTTACGCTGATGAGAAAAGATCGGACGAGGAACAGACCCGCCTTCAATGATAGGAACAGGCTGTTTCATACATAATAATATAAGATGCCGACA
>ENA-UONX01002716-UONX01002716.1-human-gut-metagenome-genome-assembly--contig:-P74old-NODE-2716-length-12017-cov-14.454523_pt1 | contig 12017 bp, 9 predicted proteins | sample MGYA00242466_ERZ724013 | MGnify/ENA metagenome assembly ERZ724013 | reverse complement strand
GAGGCGCAGGCCGTGGACACGGCCTCGCTCCTGCGGCTGGGGCAAACGCCGCTCGGCGTGCAGCTCGCGGCGGCGGAGGCTGCCGGCACGCTGCGGCGCGAGTTTCGCTTCTCGCTCCTGTGCCCGGCGGAGACGTTCTTCCCCAACGCCGGGGACGAGCAGGTGCTGCTGCAGGGCGTGGTCGATGCGTGGTTCGAAACAAAGGACGGTCTCGTCATCGTGGACTATAAGACCGACCGCATCCGCCCCGAGGGCGTGCCGGCGCGCACGGCGTACTACGCCGCGCAGCTGCGCGCCTACGCCGGGGCGATGGCGCGCATCACCGGCCAGCCGGTCTGCCGCCGCGTGCTGTATTTTCTGCACTGCGGCCAGGTCAGCGACGTGCCGGGCCCGGATGCGTAAAAAAATGCGAAAACCGCTTGCAATTTTGTCACCGGTATGCTAGAATTCAGATTGCGTTTTGTAACCACGGACCAGCCCGTGCTCAAGACAGCTTATTATGAGGTGAATGACTATGAAAGACGGTATCCATCCGAATTATCAGCCGACCACGATCCGCTGCGCCTGCGGCGCCGTGTACGAGACCCGCTCCACGAAGCAGAACATCTCCATCGAGATCTGCTCCAAGTGCCACCCGTTCTACACCGGCAAGCAGAAGCTCGTTGACACCAGCGGCCGCGTTGACAAGTTCAACAAGAAGTACGGCATCAAGTAAGATCGGACAAGATCCTTGCGAAAAGCAGCCCGCGTGCACTGCACGCGGGCTTTTTCGCGCCCTGCGGCATTTGTGACGTCATAAGGCCTCGTCTCCGCCCGTACCCGCGGTCGAGCCTCCGCAGCCGGACGACCGAAAAACTTCGTAACGTCACGAAGCCTCGCAGAGTTTGCGTCCGCAGACGCAAAGAAATTTCAATCATTTTCTCCGGCGGCGTGTACGGCGGAGAAAATACCGCTCGGCTCGCAAACGTGCGCATTGGGCGCCTTTGGTGTACAATGCGTGCGCTGCAGCGAGCTGCGATCTCTTCCACAGAGGACCCAGCGAAGCGGTCCTCTGTGGAGCGTGTGCCTGCGGCACACGCAAAAACCCCGCTGCAGAAGCAGCGGGGTTTCGATTTATGCGATTTGCGAAACGCTCAGACGATGCGCTTGTCACGCACCTGAGAATCGTAGTGCTTGTTCAGGAAGGGACGCAGCACATAGTAGATGAGCTTGTTCTCGAGGTTGAACATATAGATCGTGAAGGTCGCAACGAAGCCGATAAAGCCGACAAGGCCGACCTTGCCCATGATCTTTGCAGCGAGTTTCATATTCATAGTCGGTACCTGCCTTTCTTAGTACGCCGCGGAGTCGTCGAAGTCGACCAGCGTCGGGTCGAGCGGCTGCTCGTTGAGCACGATGGACATATACTCGTTGACGCACTTACGCATATCGCGGCGCGGCACGGTGCGGCAGTCCTCGAGGTCGTGCTCGATGAAGATGAAGTGGAAGCCAAGGTCGCGCGCCTGCTCCTCCATCATGGCGTGCACGCCGAGCATGCCCTTGCAGGCGATGTTGTCGTTCATGAGCACCATGTCGCAGTTGAAGTTCTTGGCCCACTCCCAGACGGAGTTGACGTTGTCCCAGCCGCCGACAGCCATGTGACGCATAACGCCCTTTTCGCTGAACAGCGCCAGATCCATGAGCGCCTGATCGGGGTCGGTCGTGCTGATCATGTTGTGACCCATGGTGGAGTCCATGTTCAGGACGATGTTGATGCCCCAGCAGTTCTGCGTCCAGGTCGGGAAGTCGGTGTAGTACACGGCGGACGGTCCCCACAGGAACGCACGGTGACGCGTGGTGCCGCCATACGGGACGTACTTATTCTTGTAGCACTTGCGCAGGATCTTGATGACCTTGCGGTCGTTCTTGGTGAAGTAGTCCTCCTGGCCGTTGGCGGAGGCCCAGGCGTACAGACGGTACAGGGTCTCGCTGATGCCGGTCAGCGGGCAGTAGGGAGTCTTGAAGTAATCCCACTTCTCGAGCTCGAGACGGTTCTGCTCGTTCATGTGCTTGGCGCGCTTGAACAGGGCGTTCCAGTCATACTCAACGCCGTATTCCTTTTCGACGAATTCGATGCAGTCGCGCAGGACCTGCGCGGAGTACGGGTGGGCGGCCGGCTCGTTGTGGATCATGGCCATGGTGATCTGGAAGTCCGGCAGGCCGATGCGGCGGCGCTGGAACATGGACGTCGCCTCGGAGGCGTTGCAGGGCATGTTCGTGGAGAGCATGGCCTTGCCGAAGAGCGGGAAGTCGTCGTTGAGGGCAACGCCGGTCTCCGCCGCGCAGCGGGAGCAGACGTCTGCCGGCAGACCGAAGGACTCGGCTACGTCGATGTAGTACGGCTCGAGCTGCTGGTCAACATCGCAGATGATGAACTCCGGAAGCGTCTGCAGCGGGATGGGGATCAGGTCTTTGAAGCCGGTCAGGAACAGCGGCGGCATGACCTCGTCCACAGGGATGATCTTGTCGCTGTCCTTGCCGCCGATGCGCAGGTCGTGAGACAGCACAAGGGCGATCTTCTTGGTCAGGCTCTGCACGATGGCGTGCATATTCATGTGCGCGATCACGAGCTCGGGGCCGCGGTAGCCCTCAAACAGACGGTCGATGAACATGAACGTGCCGAGGTAGGAGCCCATCCAGCGGTATTCCCAGAAGCCCTTCAGGCACGGGATCGGCGCGGAGGCGACCATGGCAGCCATGGACATGACGTTTTTGAGCCATGCACGGTAGTCAACCATGGTGTCGTGCAGACCACGCCACTCACGGTACTTGGCGACGCCGGTCTTATCATAGTAACGGCTGCGGAGACCGCCGACACCGTTCTGAGCCTGCCAGAGGGGGTCGAATCTCTGCATCTTGGAGTCAATAAATTTCGTAACAGGGCAATTCATAGTTTTCATTCCCCTCCTGTTCAAGAATTGATTTTCTTGATTTCCAGGCTCTCGACGAAGGCCTGGAAACGGGTACGGAGCTGGCCGATGGAGCCGAGCGCGTATTCCTTCTCGATCGTGCAGCACGGCACGCCCATCTCCTCGGTCAGGATATGGGAGGCGAGCACCTTCTCATAGCTCCAGAACTCGCAGAACTTCATGTTCTCGTAGATCACGCCGTCGGCATGGAACTCGTCGACAAGGCGCTTGACCTCAGCATGGCGCTGGTCGATCTTCGCGCCTTCCATGAAGCGGGCGCACTGGTTCCAGTGCAGGTAGTGGCGGCAGATGGCGTCAAACGCGGTCTCGCCGTCCTGGATCTCGATGCGCTCACGGCTCGGGAAGCTGCCGAAGCAGTAGCGGTCGGCCACGACCATCGCGCCGCAGCCCTCGAGGAGCTTCGTGAACTCGGGATCGTCGATCTCGGAGCCGGCGACCACGACGCGCGCGCGGAAGGGGAATTCCGGCTCGGGCTTGCGCTTTTTGATCTCGGCAAGCGTCTCCTTCAGGTACGGGAGGATCAGGTCGTGCGGGCAGACCTCGCTCACGAGCTGGATGACGTGGAACTCATAGCCGGTAATGGGCGGGTTGGGCAGCTTGCGGAAGTTGCCGATCTCGGTGATGACATCGCACAGCTCGTTGAACTTCTCGATGGTCGCGCGCATGGCGGCATCGGAGGTGTCCACGCCGTAGCGCTCGGCAAGCTGGTCAACGACCTTGAGCTGCAGCTGGCCCTTGTAGTAGTCATAGCTGGTCTTATCGCCCTTGAGCGGGGGATCGATCTGCGTGACGAAGAAGCGATCGTTCTTCACGGGATTGATGAGGAAGAAGTGCTCTTCCATACGCTCCATGGACGCGCAGCACTCGGCGCCGAAGAGCGCATTGAGGTAGTTGTAGCCGCCCTCAATGGCACGCTCGAGGATGGAGCGGACATACGGGCAGACACGGCTGGTCATGTAGTAGGTCGCAATGTCGGTCGACTCGCAGCGCGGCGCGCGCAGGCGGCTCGAGAAGCAGCCCGGCAGGTTGAGCAGAACCTCGGGGATGTAATAGCAGTTGTACCCGAGGGCGATTTTCCCGTCATTGACCGCCTGCGTGACGAGCTCATTCTGCGCGTCCTGCAGGAGATTTTCGAAGAAAATCAGATGTTTCAGGTCTTTCATATTGTCCCTTCTTTCAAAATAATTCCCATTGCAGCTATGTAAAAAAGCGTCGGGATGCGGGTGCATTCCGGCGCCTTCGACATACGAAAAAAGCCTTTGCGGCGTCCCCTGGCCGCGGCGGAACGAGCAGGCGCTTGCTCTACCACCTGATCATAACAAAAATATCACGTGTTCCATGCGGTGTCAACCGGTTACACGCTAATTCTTTCACAAATATGGACAAGAGGGCGACTTTCGACACATTTGTTGAGAAATGACACTCAAATCCGGTCGGCGGGGCGCAAAACGCGCAGATACGCCTCGCTCTGGCGCACGAAGGCGGCGGCGTCAAAGTTGTCGTTGCGCAGCGCCTCCTGCACGATCATGCCGTCGGACGCGAGCAGGATCAGCTGCGTGAGATAGTCGGCGGAGACGACGTCGGTGCGCTCGGCGATCTTCTCGGCGATGAGCCGCTCGAACGCGGCGTAGCGGTCGATGAGCTTGGCGCGCAGCGCCTCGTCGCCGAGCATGGCGGCGTGGATCAGGTGCAGGCGCATGCCGGCGGAGGCGGTGTTGCGCTCGACGACGTACTTCACCAGCCGGTGCACGGACGTGTCCTTGTCCTTATTCTCCGTCCAGGCGATCAGCTCGTCCCACTGGCGGTCGAGATAGCGGTTGGTGATGTCGAAAAGGATATCCGTTTTATTTTTATAATAGTAATAGAGCGTCCCCTTGGACACGCCGGCCGCCGCGGCGATCTCGGCCAGCGAGATATCGGCAAACGTCTGCGTGTCCAACAGGCCGGTCGCGGCGTCGAGGATCTTCTCCTTGACATTGTCGTTGCGCGGAGCGGCCATTTGCTTTCCTCATTTCTGATCTTATGAGATAAATCGTGTCTTATTGTACGCGATTTTGGGCGATTTGTCCAGTCTGGCAGGGAAATTTCAGCAGATTTGACCCAGGGCGAATCCTTGACTTCCCGGTCGAAAAAGGGTATATTTGTGACATCCAGTCGGCCGCTTGGCCGACTCATCTTCCGGGAGGCCTGTCTTTCATGAAGATCTCCGCATTGAACCGAAAACTGCACCGCGCCTTCGGCGGCCGCGTCACGGCGGCGCTGGCCGATGGCTGCATCGTCCTGCGCGGCGAACTCGACCGCTGGGACGACGTGGTGCGCGCAGGCCAGATGGCCGCAACGAAATATTCCACGTGCCATGTCGTCAATGACATCACGTTCACCGGCGGCAAGGACGCGCCCATGCGCGTGCCCGCGCTGCATGACGATGCGCTCGACGGGCAGACGCCCGACGTGCTCATCATCGGCGGCGGCATCTCGGGCGTGTCGATCGCGCGCGAGCTTGCGCGCCAGAAGCTCGACATTCTCGTCGTGGATAAGGAATGTGACCTCGCGCTCGGCGCCTCCGGGCGCAACGACGGCGAGGTGCACCCGGGCATCGACCTCGGGCGCGGCAGCATCAAGCACAAATACATCCGCCGCGGCAACGCCATGTACGATCAGGTCTGCAAGGAGCTCGACGTGCCGTTTCACCGCGTGGGGCAATATGTCTGCTTCCAGCACGGCTGGCTGCGTCCCGCCGTGTGGGGCTACTGCATGTGGCGCAAATATCACGACGGCATCGCCGACACCGAGCTCATCTCCGGCAGGGAGCTGCTGCGCCGCGAGCCGAACTTCAACAAAAAGACCCGCTTTGCCATCTCGAATCCGGACTCCGGCTGCGTCTGCCCCTACGGGCTGACGATCGCCTACGCGGAAAACGCCGTGCAAAACGGCGCGCGCATCGCGCTCAACACCGCCGTGCTGGGCATGGACGTCGCGGACGGGCAGATCACCGCCGTGCACACCAACCGCGGCACGCTGCACCCCGCGCTCGTCATCAACGCGGCCGGCGTGTTCGCCGAGGACGTGGCGCGCATGGCGGATGACCGCTTTTTCTCCATCCACCCCCGCCGCGGCACGAACAGCATCCTCGACCGCAAGGCCGGCGCGTTCATGCATTCGATCGCGTCCGTGAAGGGCAGCGACATGGTGTCGAAAACGCACTCGAAGGGCGGCGGCATCCTGCACACCGTGCACGACAACCTGCTCATCGGGCCCGACGCGGTGGAGACCTATGAAAAAGAGAACACGGCGACGTATCCCGAGAGCATCGCGCACGTATTCGAAAAGCAGAAGATCACGATGCCCGCGCTGACCGAGCGCGACATCATCACCTATTTCACCGGTGTGCGCGCGCCTACGTTCGAGGAGGATTTCATCATCGAGCGCGGCCGGCGCACACACAACCTCATCCACGTCGCGGGCATCCAGTCCCCCGGCCTGACGACGGCGCCCGCCGTCGCGGTCGACGTGGCGGACATGGCCGTGCGCATCCTCGCGCGCGAGCGCCCCGTGGCCATCAATCCGGACTTTGACCCCCACCGGCCGGGCATCCCCGTCCTGCGGGAGATGGACGACGCCACGCGCGCGGCGTACATTGCGAAAAACCCCGACTATGGCGTCATCGTCTGCCGCTGCGAGGAGATCAGCCGCGGCGAGATCCTCGACGCGCTGCGCTCGAACGTGTGCGTGCCGACGGTCGACGGCGTGAAAAAGCGCGTGCGGCCCGGCATGGGCCGCTGCCAGGGCGGGTTCTGCTCACCGCAGGTGGTGCGCATCATCGCGGAGTATCTCGGCGTGCCGCTCAGCGCGGTGCGCAAGTCCTCGGCCGACGCGCCCATCACGTTCGGCCCGACGAAATCCGGGGAGGTGCAGGCATGATGTACGACGTCATCGTCATCGGCGGCGGCCCCGGCGGACTCGCGGCCGCCATCTCCGCGCACGAAAACGGTGCGCACGTGCTGCTCATCGAGCGCGAGGCGCGCCTGGGCGGCATGCTCAAGCAGTGTATTCACGACGGCTTTGGCCTCGCCCGCTTCGGCGAGCGGCTGGCCGGGCCGGAATATGTCGAGCGCTTCATCGACCGGCTCGAGGAGCTGGGCATCGAGGCGCACACGCAGACCTTCGTCACGCGCGTGGAGAAAACGCCCGCCGGCTTCGCGGTCGTCACCGTCAGCCGCGACGGCGTCGCGCGCTATGGCACCCGCACGCTCGTGCTGGCCACCGGCTGCCGCGAGCGCACGGCAAAACAGGTCTTTATCCACGGCACGCGCCCGGCGGGCGTGTTCACGGCCGGCACCGCGCAGCACTTTACGAACCTGCTCGGCGAGCTGCCGACCCGGCGCTGCGTCATCCTCGGCAGCGGCGACATCGGGCTCATCATGGCCCGCCGCCTGACGCTCGAGGGCGCGGAGGTCCTCGGCGTATACGAAGCCAAGCCCACTCCCTCCGGCCTGACGCGCAACATCCACCAGTGCCTGCATGACTACAGCATCCCGCTGCACCTGAGCCACACGGTCACGCGCGTGTTCGGCGCCGACCGGCTCACGGGCGTGGAGGTCGCGGAGGTCGATGAGACCATGCGCCCCATCCCCGGCACGGAGCAGCGCATCGACTGCGACGCGCTGATCGTGTCCGTCGGCCTCATCCCGGAAAACGAGCTGGCGGAGTCGCTCGGCGTCCCGCTCGACGGGCACACCCGCGGCCCCGTGTGCGACGGGCAGCTCATGACGGAGGTGCCCGGCATCTTCTCGTGCGGCAACGCGCTGCACGTCAACGATCTCGTGGACTACGTGTCCGCCTCCGGCGAGCTCGCCGGGAAAAGCGCGGCGCACTTTGCCGCGCACACGCGCGACGAGATCGCGCTCACGATCTCGGACGATTTCGGCTATCTCGTCCCCCAGCGGCTCGACCGCACGGAGGACAACAGCAGCGTCACGCTGTATTTCCGCAGCGCGGCGGTGCTCGGCCCGTGCCGCGTGGTGCTGACCATCGACGGCAAGGAAACCTGGTCGCGGCGCTACCCCTTCCTGCGCCCGCCCGAGATGCAGCAGCTCACACTGGACTTTGACAAGCTCGGCATCGCCCACGCGCGCGATATCCACTTTACGATCGAGGTGGCAGAGGCATGAAAGAACTCACCTGTATCGGCTGCCCGCGCGGCTGCACCTTGAAAATCGAACGCGACGGCGACGGCTGGTCCGTCACCGGCAACACCTGCCCCCGCGGCCGGGAGTTTGCCGTTTCGGAGATGACCGCGCCCAGGCGCACCATCTGCTCGACCGTGCGCACGGCCTTCCCGGACGCACCGGTGCTGCCGGTGCGCGTGTCGGCCGACATTCCGAAAGACCGCATCTTCGATGTCATGGACGCGCTCAAAACCGTCACCGTATCAGAGCGTATCGGCCGCGGCGATGTCGTGATCCCGGACGTGCTCGGTCTCGGCATGGATGTCATCGCCACGAGCAGCCTCCTCAGGCACAGATCTGAATGATTTTTTCGCATCGAGAGCAAAAATAAAACTTAGGAGGGAATCATCTTGAGCAAACCGCTGGTGCTGACGTGCGACATCGGCACGCAGAGCGCACGCGCCCTGCTCGTCGACCCGGACGGCCGGATCGTAGACGTCGTGCAGAGCAAGTATGCCGAGCCCTACTTCTCCAAAGAGCCCGGCTGGGCCGAGCAGAAGCCGAACTTCTACTTCGACCGCCTGTGCGAGTGCTGCCGCGAGCTGTGCGCGCGCAGCAACGCCCTGCTGCCAGACGTGATCGCCATGACGATCACCGTCATCCGCGACACGGTCGTGTGTCTGGACGCGAACAACGAGCCCCTGCGCGACATCATTCTCTGGCTGGACAAGCGCACCGTTGACCCGAACGGTGCCATGCCTGCCAAAAACATGATGCTCTTCAAGGTCGCCGGCATGGAGCCGACGGCGAAGGTGGTCTACGCCGCCTCCGTCGGCAACTGGATCATGCGCCACGAGCCGGAGATCTGGGCCAGAACCGCCAAATACGTCATGCTGCCCACGTACCTGAACTACAAGCTCACGGGCAACCTCATCGACTCGGCCTCGAACCAGATCGGCCACATCCCGTTCGACTACAAAAACCGCCGCTGGATGAAGCCCGGCAGCCTCACGCGCTGCTTCTGCGACGTGCCGAACGAAAAGCTGTGCGACCTCGTGCCCTCCGGCACGGTCATCGGCACGGTCACGGACGAGGTCTGTGCCCTGACCGGCATCCCCGCCGGCCTGCCGCTGATCTCAACCGGCTCGGACAAGGGCTGCGAGACGCTCGGCCTCGCCGTCGTCGATTCCGACAAGGCGTCCATCTCGCTGGGCACGACGGCCACCATCCAGTTCAGCACGACCGAGTACGTCGAGCCGCAGCAGTTTCTGCCCGCCTACCCCGGCGTGCTCAACGACCACTACAATCCCGAGATCGAGATCTACCGCGGCCTGTGGCTGCTGTCGTGGTTCGTGAAGGAATTCGGCACGGCCGACGCCATCGATGCCAAGGAAAAAGGCATGGCGCCCGAGGCCCTGCTCGACGAGCGCATCCGCGACCTGCCCGCCGGCAGCGACGGTCTGCTCCTGCAGCCGTACTGGACGGCCGGCATCCTGCACCCGGACTCGCTCGGCGCGGTCATCGGCTTTTCCGACTACCACACGCGCTACCACTTCTACCGCGCCATCATCGAGGGCCTGTGCCTGGAGCTGTACATGGCGCTGCGCATCATGGAGGACCGCTCGGGCCTGACCATTCACGAGATCCGCATCGGCGGCGGCGGCGCAAAGAGCGACGTGGTCTGCCAGATCGCGGCGGACGTGTTCGGCCTGCCAGTCGTGCGCTCGCAGACGCACGAGGCGTGCTCCATCGGTTCGTCCATGGTCGCGTTCGTGGCCAAGGGCGTGTTCGCCGATTTCGACGCCGCGGCCAAAGCCATGGTCCACGTCAAGGATACGTTCCAGCCCAATGAGCGCAATCACGAGGTATATAACGACATTTACGAGCAGGCCTACCGCAAGATCTACCCGCGCCTGCGCCCGATCTATCAGAAACTCATCCAAGTCAAGAGGAGGATTGCACAATGAGCAACAAACCGTACAAAGGATTCGAGCCGAACTGGCTGCTCACCCCCGCCCCCGAAAATAGCTACCGCTCCATCTTCCGCTGGGGCGACCCGAACTTCTTCAAATATCCGAAAGAGTCTCTGTACACGCTCATGAAAGAGACGTTCAAAATGACGGACGACGATTTCAAGGAGTATTCCGACGACATCGGCTTTGACCCCGTCGACCTCTCCGACCACCCGGTGCAGCTCGCGCCGGAGCACATCGAGGCACTCAAGAAGATCGTCGGCGAGCGCAATGTCTCCACCACCGACTATGACCGCCTGAGCGTGGCCTACGGCTTCACGGCCTACGATATACTGCGTCTGCGCCACAAGCGCGTTGACAGCGTACCCGACGTTGTGCTTTACCCCGAGACGACCGGGCAGGTCGAGCAGATCGTGGCCTACTCCACCGAGCACCACATCCCGCTGTACGTCTACGGCGGCGGCAGCAGCGTCACCCGCGGCGTCGAGCCGGTCAAGGGCGGCATCTCGCTGGATATGCGCCGCAACTTCAACAAGGTCACCAGCTTCAACGAGATCGACCAGACCATCACCGTGCAGGCCGGCATGTCCGGCCCGGATCTGGAAAAGACGCTCCAGAGCGCGCCGGAGCTCTTCGGCGCCAAGCGGCAGTACACCTGCGGCCACTTCCCGCAGTCGTTCGAGTATTCGAGCGTCGGCGGCTGGACGGTCACGCGCGGCGCGGGCCAGAACAGCACGTATTACGGCACGATCGCCGACATCGTCCTCAGCCAGAAGTACGCCACGCCCATCGGCACCATCCAGACCAGCCACTACTCCCGCGAGGCCACCGGCCCGAACCTGAACCAGATCATGATGGGCTCCGAGGGCACGTTCGGCGTGCTGACGGAGGTCACGCTGCGCATCTTCCGCTGGATGCCGCAAAACCGCAAGCGCTTCTCCTACATCTTCAAGACGTGGGACGAGGCCATGAAGGCCGCCCGCGAGATGATGCAGTGCGAGTGCGGCTACTCGTCCGTGTTCCGTCTGTCCGACCCGGAGGAGACCAACCTCATGCTCAAGCTCTATAACGTCGATGAGACGCCGCTGCAGCCGCTGCTCGACAAGTTCGGCTACAAGGACATGGAGCGCTGCCTCTTCCTCGGCTTTACCGACGGCGAGAAGGGCTACAGCCGCAACGTCGCGCGCAACATTGCAAAGATCGCGCTCCGTCACGGCGGCATGCCGCTCACCGGCTACGTCACCCGCAGCTGGGAAAAGGGCCGCTTCAACGACCCCTACCTGCGCGACACGCTCATGGACTTCGGCATCACGACCGACACGCTCGAGTGCACGGTCAACTGGTCGAACATGGAGCAGGTGCACGCCGACGTGCGCAAGATCTGCCACGCGCTGCCGAACACCGTCGTCACGACGCACATGTCGCACTGCTATCCGCAGGGCGCGAACCTGTACTTCATCTTCCTCACCCGCATGCAGGATGAGGACGCCTTCAAAGCCTACCACACCACGATCCTCGACGCGATTCAGCGCTCCGGCGCGGCCGTGAGCCACCACCACGGCATCGGCAAGATGTTCGCGCCCTGGCTCGAGGGCTACATCGGCGAGAAGGAGTACGGCGTGTTCCGCGTGCTCAAGGACTACTTTGACCCCGATTACAACATGAATCCGGGCGGCACGATCGGCCTGGACCTCAAGCCGGAGGAAAAGAAGTTCCTGCGCGAGTACACCGACTATCTCGAGCAGCCGAAATTCGACTGATCTTTTGTCATCAACCGGCAGCGGTTTGGATGCCCGCCGCCGGATCACCGGCCAAGCGCCAATGCTGCTGCGTAGATCGTTTGTGCAGCAGGGGGGAGAATCGGGGCGGCCCGCCGCCCCAAGGGATGGAGCAGCCCGGCAGATACC
>ENA-UONX01002710-UONX01002710.1-human-gut-metagenome-genome-assembly--contig:-P74old-NODE-2710-length-12054-cov-337.670973_pt1 | contig 12054 bp, 14 predicted proteins | sample MGYA00242466_ERZ724013 | MGnify/ENA metagenome assembly ERZ724013 | reverse complement strand
CCATGAACTTCATGAACAATTTGTTAATATTACAAAGCTTCACACAATCTTTACACCTAATATATTTTTCATTAACAATTATCATTAACTTATATGTTATAATAAACTTGTGAATAGTCCAGAGCAAGCCCCGGAAGGGCGGACGTGCGTAGCTCACGCAAGAAATTCACGGGCGGGTAATGGTTGGGAATTATTAATGAGGTGTAATATGATATCAGGAATAGATATAAGTCAATATCAAGGAAGCGCGTTTAACACCGAGAAAGCAAAAGCGGAGGGCTTCGACTTTTGTATTTGCAGACTTGGAGGAGGGCTTCCGGGATTTAATCAAGATAAGTATTTTTTGGATAATTACATAAACTGTAAAGAGCAAGGTTTGAAAGTTGGGGCGTATGTATACGCAAACGGCCTTAATGAAGAAAACTATTTTCTTGACGTTTTCGCATATGAGACAGCAAGCAGACTTGACACTTTACAGTTGGAATATCCAGTATTCCTTGATGTGGAATCCGCCAGTTGGAGACATCGTACTAAAGAAGTTAATACAGCAGTCATTAAAAGAATACTTGATAAAATGGAATCATATAATCTTTTTGTTGGCGTATATTCCTCGCAGGATTGGTTCAAAAACTGCGTAAATTATGATGAGTTGTATGGGCGTTATGTATGTTGGGTGGCGAAATGGAGCACTACACCGCCAACTATCGGCTATGATTTATGGCAATATGGCGGTGAAACGAATCTAATACGGCCGAATCAAGTTGCAGGAGTAACTTGTGACCAAGATTATAGTAAATATGATTATTCTGAAATAATACCAAAAACTAATTGTAATGGATGGACAGATTTAACCTGTGATATAAACGGAGATGGTAAAATAAACAGTAAAGATATTGCGGCAGAGATGAAAGCAATATCAAATGGAACAGGGGGTAAGGATGTAAACGGAGACGGTAAAGTAAACAGTAAAGACATTGTGAAAATAATGAAGGAGATAGCGGATAAATGACCTTTACAGATGTTACTCAAATTATAGCAAATTTAGGTTTTCCTATTGCTGCATGTATAGCACTGTATATGATGAACACCAAAACAATTAATAAATTAACAGAAGCTGTTGAAGAATTAAAAAAATTAGTGGAGAGTTTGCACAATGGAAATTAACAATATATTTAAACTAATAGACGCGGGATTTACAAAAGAAGACATTATAGAAATGTCTAAACCCGTAGAAACGGTAGCGGATGTTTCGCAGGTAGAAACGGTAGCGGATGTTTCGCAGGTAGAAACGGTAGCGGATGTTTCGCAGGTAGAGACTAAAACAATAACTCCGGAAGAAACAGCGGCAGGGTCAAATATTGATTATATTAAAGCTTTGCAGAAGAGTATTGACGATTTGAAGAAAACAATTATTGCAACTAATCAGTTACGCGATTTAGGCGGCGAAAAGCAAACATCTGTTGACGACATAAACGATTATATTATTAACGGAAGGAATAAGAAATAATGGCAAGTGTAAATGAATTGAATTTTAACCAAGCATCAACACTATTAACATCGATTGTTAAGCAGGCTACGGGTCAGAGTGTACTAACTCCTACAAATACCAGTGACTTTGTATCTGTAGCGACAACCGCTTTAAAGAACGGAACAGACCCGGTTATGTCAGCAATAACACAAATGGTATCACGTACTATATTTTCAATTAGACCGTATTCCGAAAAATTCAAGGGTTTAAGAGTGTCTTCGGAACGTTGGGGTAATATTGTCCGCAAACTCAATATTGCCGACGGAGCGTATATTGATGATACAGCATTTGCTTTGCCGGATGACGGGCAGAGCGTAGATATGTATAAACTCCGCCGTCCCAATATATTGCAGACGAATTTTTATGGCGCGAATGTGTTCAGTATTGAACGGTCATATTTTAGGGAACAGTTGGAATGCGCGTTTACCGGTCCAGAGGAACTATCAAGCTTTTACAGCATGGTGACAGGTAATATTATGGACATGATAGAGACAGCACATGAAAACCTTAAACGTGCAACTCTTTCTAACCTCATCGGCGGAATTGTGTCCGGCGGGGGTGACGAACAGAAAGTTCATTTGCTGACTGAATATAACGCAAAGACCGGCGGGAAATATACAGCGGTAACCATTATGGCTCCGGATGTATACCCCGATTTCATGAAATTTGTATATGCTCGAATAGCTACAGTTTCAGCGCTTCTTACAGAACGTTTACAGCTTCATCATATCAATGTTACGGGCAAAGCTATTACACGTCATACACCATATGAAAACCAGAGACTTTATATGTACGCTCCTATTATGTATGATAGTACGGCACGAGTAATAGCTGATACATATCATGATACGTTTCTCCGTTATGCTGACCATGAAACGGTTAATTTCTGGCAGGCTGTAGATACTCCGGACACTATTAATGTTACCCCGTCGTATCTCAAGGCTGACGGAACTATTACTACGCCAAGTAATGCAGTGTCGGTTCCGAAGGTGTTCGCTCTTCTTTGTGATGAGGAAAGCTGTGGAATGACAGTATGTAATGAATGGAGTGCAACAAGTCCGCTTAATATTTCAGGCGGTTATTATAATGTTGCATGGCATTTTACGGATAGATTTTGGAACGACTTTACCGAAAATGCTGTAGTATTTACAATGGATTAATATTATGCAAGTTACTTTATATTCAGGTTTTGGAAAGCGGAATAATTCAACCAAAACCCCCACTACAGGGGGCGTTACATACACCGGAACGCTGAAAGATAATTGTACAATACTAAAACCCATCATTATCTTTCAGGCTGCCGGGGCGGGCGATTATTTCCCTTCAAGATATCCTTCAATCTATAATTATGCTTATATTGAAGCTTTTGAGAGATATTATTTTGTGACGGAATGGGAATGGGTGGAACGGAATTGGATTGCAACACTTGAAGTTGACCCTATGGCAACATATAAGGGTGATATTGGAACAGGTACACATTATGTAGAGCGTTGCAGTGGAGCATTTAATGGACGTATTGTTGATACTGTATATCCTGTTTTAACTAATCCTACTGTCAATATAACCGATATTGCCTCTCCATGGATTGATGAAACCTATTATATTGTAGGTATAAGTGGTGGTGGAGGTTCAACAGGGATCACTTACTATATTTTTTCATCCTCTCAATATTCAGCATTTATTCAGAACATATATAATAGTAATTCGTGGTGGAATGCTTCAACTGCAGATATTACTTACGACCCCTCAATATTCAATCCTTTGGACTTTATAAAATCAATTAGGATGTACAGAAGTTCATTTGGCGGAACTATGGTAGGCAGTGTAAATATGGGATATTGGAGCGTGCCTGCCACATGTAGGATAATATCTGATACACAAGCATATTCAAGCGTGCAAAGAACAATTACATTGCCACAACATCCGCAGACTACAAGTCGGGGGAGCTATGTAAATTCAGATTTATATACTAAGCGTATATTATCAGTTAAACCCTTTGGTAAGATTCCTTTGGATTGCAGTTTAATTGCTAATGAAACGTCTATTAAAATTTATATTGGTATTGACGCATATTCTGGCCGGGGCTGGTTACGTGTATCTAATGGTTCCAATTCTATGATAATTGCTGAATCAGAGGCACAGGTTGGAGTTGATGTACTTCTTAATGTTCAGGCCGTATCGGAACTTTCACGAGCAACAGCGATAGTTAATTCAGCTTCAAGTCTTATTAGCACATTAACAGGAAGAGGGTCGAATATGACTATCGAAACAGGCGTTAGTAACTGGGCGGCAATTGCCGGAGTGCCGCTTATTCGTGAGACTGGAACAGGTGGGGATTTAGCAACATTTTCTTTTGCTGAAAGTAATAGATTATGTTCAGCATTTTATTCAATAGCTGATGAATATAATTCGGAGTTTGGCCGTCCATATTGCGCACCGGCGGTATTAAACACTGTTGGAGGATTTATTAAGTGTGCAAATGCGGAAGTAGAATTCCCATGTCTTGCAACGGAGCGTGCAAAAATTGAAGAATATTTGAATGGGGGATTTTTCTATGAATAGTGTGCCGTATTCATACGGTAATATCATGCTTGAAACGGCACCTGTTACGCCGTCAACAATACATGTAACGAATACAGCTTTATCAGCATTCTTCAGGCGTTATTTATTTTCTGATTTATTAAGTGTTTGGGAATGGGAAATCCCGGAGAATTGGGATAGCAATTATTTCAAAGCTGTACTATTCTCATGGGGGTATTTTGCAGTTATTGATACTCCAGCATTTGGTATAATTCCACAACAGGCCGGGTTAAAGGGATATAATGTACAATATCAACCTACTAATGCTGTAATTTCTAATCCGAGAATCAATCAAATACTTGAACCTTTAATCGGTGAAGAATGCGCAGTAATCAGAATACGTCCCGATTATTGCGGCATGCTTGACATTGTTAATTATTACGGCGATATGATGGCGTTGACTGCGGAAACACTTGATACCAATATACTGAATTCAAAACTTGCTTATGTCTTCGCTTCTGATAATAAAGCCGGAGCAGAAACATTTAAGAAGTTTATGGATAAAATTGCCAATGGTGAACCCGCGGCATTTATAGATAAAAATCTATTTGATGAAGAACATAACCCCCACTGGGTAAAGTTTAATAATGAAATTCAAAATAATTTCATAGCAAATGATTTACACGGACTTCTTAAAAATTTGTATAATGATTTTCTTAATCGAATAGGCATACCTACTGCAAATACTGATAAAAAAGAACGACTTATAACATCGGAGGTTGAAGCTAATACACAGCAGTCATTCTCCGCAATGGATATGAGTTTAAAGGAAGTTCAGCGAGGGATCGAACAGGCTATAGAAATATTCCCTGAACTTGAAGGTAATCTATCGGTTAAATGGAGGGTAGATGTTAATGGACGCTTGTCTTTCAATAATGGGGATAGTCAATTCAACACTTCCGACAACAGCGGATTTTGAGAAGTTAGCTTCAAAATTTAAAAGCTGGTTTAATGTATCCAGTAGTTGGATGACGACACAACTCGCCGGATATATTCTTATAAATACTGCGGAACTTGAATTCATATTTCCCGACCCTAATTTTGCTGAAATTGCTATTAGTGCATGGGCTCAATTAAATGATGTGAGATTTACGGAATTATATAATACTACTACTGATGCATTCTATAATTCGTTTGAACCTCTTGAAAATTACAATATGGAAGAGACAACTACGCAAGAAGATACTAATACCGGAACTGATTCGCATACCCACAGTGGAGGAACTACCACTGAAGATAGTATTACGACTAATGATACCGGAACAGTATCAGACAGCGGGGATGCTAGTCGTGACGGAACTACTACGCATAAAGTATCGGCATTTAATTCATCAACATTAGCGGATGCGCATAGTGACACTGATAATTTTAGTACTACTTCTACTAATACCAGAACTGACAATTTAACGCACACAACTACAGAGGAACACACATTTACAGATACGCAAAAGCTCGATATAAGCAGAAGTGATATATTAAATCGTACAGTAACGCTAAGTCGTCACGGAAACATCGGAGTAACTACAAGTCAGCAAATGGCGCAAAGTCAAAGAGACTTAGTTATGTTTGATTTTAATAAATATGTATGTGACGAATTTAAAAATGAGTTCTGTATTTTGTTATATTAAGAGGTGAAACAATGTACTATTTTCCTTATACTAATTTTCATGACTTAAATTTAGATTGGATTATTGAATATGTAAAAACCGCTGAAAGTGAAATAGAAGATTTAATAAATCAATTTGAAAACTTAATAGTTCAAACGACCGGCGATTCAACAAATAAGGTGATGAGCCAAAACGCTGTAACGGTACAGTTGAATTATTTAAGCTCCAGAATTAACAGTCTTAATACTACAGTCGAGGAATTAACCAATAAAGTCAATCAGGATATAGATAATCTTGCTTCTTTTGAAGGTGAGACGGAATCTAATTTTAATTCTGACAGGTTGAGATTATCAACTATTGAGAACTCTCTTACACGTTTTTATGTTTTTGTTAAACATACTGCAACGGAGGATACTATAAATGTATCGATGTCCGAGTTACTAAATTACCGTACCAGAGCTAACGTCCGATATTATATCCATGATTCTGTCAAGAATTTTGTCAGGTATGCATATGAAGCATATTCGCCACAATCAACGACAATGATGATTCAGACTTTGCCCTTTACTAATGAAAATGCCGTCTATCGTGCCACGATTAATGTGACATCTGGAGAGATAACATATTCTTCAGTTGGGATTGTACCGATATCTCAATCATCAGGTCAAAGTCAGACAACGGTGATGTCTCAAAGGGCTGTTACAGATTTTGTTAACGACTCAACCCTTTTTGTAAGATTTGTTATAACCGCCGATACCTCACGGTGTAACTATAGTTTTGAAACAATACTAATTTATATTGAAAAACAACGTTTTGTATACGGTGACGTCACAGTCGTCGAGCAAAATTACAGGTATTTTTGTAGTGTATATGCAGCGGGTTCTAAACGCATTATTTTTAGGGTAATTCCGAGTTATGATAGTAGTCAGTCACTTATGGTGGTCATAACTTCCGACAATAAGGTTAGTTTTACACAGACAACTTTAGGTGCTCTTCCCTATTACCCGCGTTATGTCATATCTTCAGACGGTAAAACAATCTCAGGAACTCAGTTGACAGTATTACAAAATATTTTAAATGCTATAGTCGTTAATAAGTATTCACCACAAATTTATTTGAACATTACAACGGATAATGTGACTGAGCAATTATATGTTGACAGTGCAAATAGCACCGGGTATGTCCTCCGAAATAATAACTATATTATAACATATACTACCACACCGTCAGTAACTATAGAACCCGTTGAAAAAGTTTTTACTTCTACAGTTACAGGAGTATCCCGAATAGCTGCGGGAGGAGAAACAGGATATAACATATTAAAAATAATCGGAACGGATGTCGATTTAACAAATTATTATATTGTTGACGCTGATATTACAAATTTAATAGGTGGAGTTTCAACATTAATTTCCGTGTCTCCAGTATCCGGAGTGCCGGTAATATTAATATATTCAAGTGGCGTAGCGTTCTCCGGAAGTTGGGATGTAACGTGTAGACATAAATAAAGCGGGCGCAGCCCGCTTTATTTTTTAAAATGAACAATAATCGTCGTCATTAACAATTGGCATTTTAGAAGCTGTCTGAGGCTCATCGTCCGTTTCATCCGGCTTGATACCCCGGACTATATAGAGCTTATCAATAAATAATCTAAGGTTATAATCTAATGATTTTTTGGGCTTTTCTACGACACCCTCAATAATTACTTCTGCACCTTTAGGAATAAATTGCAGCACATTTTTTAATTGTTCCTTATTACCAATAATATCATAAAATACTGTATTTTTGAATATTTGGCAGGCCAGAGAGTTTGCAACCATAACTTTGGTACTTGTTTTAACCTCGCTCCACTCCTTACACAATCTGCCTTGAATTACTGTTTTGTTATACATTTTCTTTCTCCTTTAATAATTAATATTTATCTATATTTAAAATATAAGATACAAATTAAAATTACCGTAATAATGGTAACTATAAGTAATCGAGCAGCCCAGAATTTCAACATCTCTATCCATGTAAAATTATTTTTTCATTTATACACCTCAATACATTTTTATATATTTTAATAACAATTTTAATAAATATCCTTTTTCCGCTTCAGCTTCTCCAAAATACACGGAATTTACAATATTTCGGTATTTATTGCGGAACACCAAGATGTCATATTCATTAAGCTTAAATTCTTTAGGTGCTCCGCTTTTATGTGTCGATAAGTAATACGGCTTTTGTCTGGATTTATGCCGGTATACTGTAATCTCTCCTATTGTTACGACCGGGATATACTCTGCAAGCGGACGTGACACGTCTAAGAAGCTGTCCATATCCTCGAATAGGTTATCAATAGCTTGATTTGCAAACGCTGTATCTTTAGTATATTTGTATAATGCCGTTTTCTTTTTGCGCTCGCTTATTGGTGAATTTAGATATAACGCTATTAGCCGTTCGTGTTCGCGGTCTATTTTCAATTCCTTCTTATTACGGTACATTTCCATTATAGGACTTATCATATTAAGAGTTAAAAAATAGTCGTTATTTAAAATTGTAGAATTGCATATGCTTATAACTCTAAGTGCCGGACGCCCTTCCAATTCCCTATTACGATTGATAGTTTCATAAGCATTGAAGAACGTGAAAGCCTCGCCATTCATGCTTTGACCCTTTAATGTTTGAGGTATCGCCTCGTCCTGTATTATAAAATCAATGTCCGTCATATCACCACCGCGGAAATTCGCAAAGGTTGATAAGCTCATCATATATCCGAGACATTCACCCCACGCCTTGCCATCCTCATCGGCATAATAAAAACTATAGCAGTCGTCACCGTTAGGATAAGGCCGAATATCTATCCCTTTATCAGAATTCAGTTTTTTGAATACGTTAAAAGCTTCTGTAGAAAGCTTCTTAACCTCGGAAGCTTTGCGCCGAAGTAATATGAATTTTGTATGACGATTTAATACTATTGTTTCAAGTATAGTATACGTCTTTCCAATTCCTCGACCGCCAATTAGCCACATAAACGGCAAACCCTTATTTAACAGATATTCAATATCAGGATATCCTGACGGTTGATATAATTTACTTTTCTTTACTCTATCCATCGTATCTTTTCCATATCAAAATAATTTTTTCGTAACCATTCAAGGGATGAATTGCTGATACGTTTCAAAATATCTTCTATATCTATACTTGTACTAAGCTTATACGTTGTTGGAACTATTGCAACATTAGACGATATGTGAAGATTATGCCCATCAATTTGTAGATCTATGTCCGTATCATTATCATTATAAATAGCCCGAGTCCCTCCGGCTTTACTCCAGATGAACCCGTCTTTGAACTTTTCAATATCGCCGAGTTCTTCTGCGCCGGACGGATTATTGCCTTTTCGGAATTTATTCACCCCTGCCACAGTCACTTTTAATTCTCCGTCCTTAACCTGTGCGTATTTCTTCGCTCCCAGAGTGACGAATTTTTCGCTTATTCCCTCGTTTTCATATACACCCATATAATGATTACCCCCCTTTCTATCGACCGCCTTGTAGCCCATTTTTTGAGCCTCTGCGACCATGCGGTTATTATAATCGGCAGGAGTATAATTTCCGATATATTTTACACTGTCCGTATCCGCATATACAAAATCTCTTCCGACTATCCACATAAAAGCTTTTAAGTCCTGCCGGGCATAAGCTGTAACCCACACCCCCACAGCATACGGGAGAAATGGTGCTCGCTTCATTTTAGCAAGTTTCTCCTCTTTCGTGTCTATAAGATAGTATTCGTCAGTTGAAGAAAGATACGCTATATCATCTTTCAAAGTGTTTTGTACGGTCATACCATACAATGCGTTGATTTTCTTTTTTGACTCTGCGTATGAAATTTTATCTTCTCCGCCTTTCAACTCTGTCTTTTTTATAAACAAATCAATCACCAACTTTCTAAATTCGTAGGGTAAATATCGTTTGAGAGACTTATAACATTCTATTATTGTTATATCGTGCAAAGAAATGTTATAATCCTCTAATAAAATCATTAAGTCAATTTCTGTTATTGTTGTCTCCAAACTTTCTGCGTATAATATTCGCCCATTATCGAGCAAATAGTTTTTTATGTTCCTACACTTACTGAACGATATATACGGTTGATGCCATTTCTTAAGTTCTACATGTTCCAATCGTACACGGAATACGTATCCGAATTTTTCCGAATTTGATAGTAGGGTTTTAATATCATCTGTCGTTTCTCTAAACTCGGTCAGCGGAAATTTTTTATTAACCAGTTCGTAAGGATATGAGCTTTCACGGTCATAGCTTCCAACATTATATAATATCTTTCCAACATAGAAACGGTTAGCGTGAGTATCTCCACCTCTAAACGCTTCACGCAACAATTCAAACACGTGTAAGGTGGGCACTAACCCTCGTAATATTCCGTTATATGGGAATAACACCTTTTTTGCCATACGCCGGACATATCCAGTTGAAGTATACGGGATTGTGTTTAGTGTGTCGCCGTTAGCTTTTAACAGTGATTTAATAGCGCATGATAACCCTACAACATCATTTCGCATATAAATTAAATCTTCAGTTTCTATTTCCGTCCAAGGATAACGTACTACGTCGTAATTCATTTCCGTTTTCTGTAATGCTTTAGGAACGTTCATATCTTTCATAAACCGTTCAAGACCTGTTCCCGCAAGCTTGTAACTACAACGAAATTCCACTTTATCCCACACACAGTACAAAGGTTCTCGAACGTCAACTAAAAACACTTCTTTTCGGTCAAACTCATGAATGCCCTTTAAAAATTGGAATTCGTGAGCTAAATTGTGAACATATATAATTAATCGTTTCTTCTCTGGAATTATTCGGTTTATTTCGTCAATCATGTTTATGAATTCTTCCCAAGTTCGGCCATATATTACAGGGATGCCCCATATATGCAACTGCCATATATACATAAACGCATGTGTCTCATCTTTGTATTCAATTTTACTCGTTTCTATATCCCATGACGCTATTACTTCCAGATACTTATTAACTGATTTCGTTAATAATATTTTGGACAGTCTCGTTTTTAACATCTCCATTAATAAATGCACGTGCAAGCTCCTCCGACGAATATATATCTATTAGTTTTGTGTTCTTCGCCGCAGCCATAAAATCCGCAAACTTATTATATTGAGCCTCTGTAATATTATAATCATGACTTTGAAGCGTCTTAACAGCCTTTTTTCTAATTTGTCGCAGTCCTGCAATACTCGCGAATTTGTTTTTGTATAAATTCTCTGCAATTTCACGATAAAAGGGTAAATCCTCATCTGATATATCCTTAGGGGCTTCTAAATCAAATAATCCGCTTTTAAGTACTTTGTCATAATCCGACCATTCCTTAGACGCTGAAAACCTTTGCTCGCGCTTCTTAAGAATATAATACAATCTCCGGTATTCCTGTCTATCTGTCATCTGTATCACCCTCGGTCATAATGTCTAAACATTCTTTGACTGCCGATAGCTTCGCTTGATAGAGATCAGTTTCCAAACTATTCTTGCAGACACTATAGTGTCGACGGTACATTATTTCATAATAATTATATAATTTAATCATTTTGTCTGTTTTCGTCATTGTCTAAAACTCCCCATACTAAAACATTGTAGTAGTCGTCAACTCTACATTTTGCCAACCCTGACTTACTATTAACACATTCATATATTGAGTTTAATTCCTCTTGATGAATTCCGCCTTTTAAAAAATGAGAGTATATAGTACCGTCTGACGCGCGAAATGTTATAACATCATTACCGTTCATAAACTCAATTCCGTGAGGTGCTAATAATTCCGTTTTACTTCCTATGTGATAATCTAATACGCAGTAGCCGGTTGAATCGTATAACAATACTGTGTAATACCCTGTACATTCATCATCCTCTGCATAACCCAGATATATAAAATGATCTTCACATACTTTATTTAATCGGTCGATTTCATCCCACGTATGAAGCTCAAAGTCATCATCCATACCTAAAGAGTCTTTAAAGTGTTTGTATTCGTTCATCATTCTATCCTCCTATGAACCGGTCCTTATCGTGATTATAGTATAACAAAATATTATGTCTGTGTAAGATATAAATTGTAAATGATTGATACTAATTGTATTGAATTTGTGTTAAGATGTAGTTAGCATATGCTAACTATAGTAATTATGAATTTCGTTAAATTTTTAACGAAGTGTAATTTAAACTCAGCATATGCTAAATATGGTAATTATGAATAGATGTTGTGTGTGTTGTAAAGATTGTGTGAAGCTTTGTAATATTAACAAATTGTTCATGAAGTTCATGG
>ENA-UONX01002705-UONX01002705.1-human-gut-metagenome-genome-assembly--contig:-P74old-NODE-2705-length-12069-cov-4.668220_pt1 | contig 12069 bp, 14 predicted proteins | sample MGYA00242466_ERZ724013 | MGnify/ENA metagenome assembly ERZ724013 | reverse complement strand
ACATTGGAATGTAAAAAAGGGAATCGGCATTGTATTGGCAGCTGTTTTGACAGCATCGGTGGCAACTGGGTGCGGCAATTCTGCAAATGAGGATGGAACCATACAGATTACAAATGTATCTTATGACCCGACCAGAGAGTTATATGCTGCATACAATGACATTTTTGCAGCACATTGGAAAGAGAAAACGGGGCAGGATGTGACAATTACACAGTCACATGGCGGCTCTGGCAAACAGGCATTGGAGGTTGCCAATGGCTTGGAGGCAGATGTGGTAACATTGGCACTGGAATATGATGTGGATGCCGTTCAGGACGCTGGATTGATTGAAGATGGATGGATTTCCGAATTCGATGATGACAGTGCACCCTATACCTCTACGATTGTATTTTTGGTGCGGAAAGGCAATCCAAAGAATATTCAGGATTGGGATGATATAGTGCAGGACGGTGTTGGTGTCATTACGCCGAATCCAAAGACTTCCGGCGGTGCAAGATGGAATTACCTGGCTGCCTGGGCATATGCACAGCAAGCATATGGAGACGATGAAGCAAAAATTGAAGACTTTATAAAAAAGCTTTACCAGAACGTTCTGGTATTGGACTCTGGTGCGAGAGGTGCCACCACCACCTTTGTGGAGAACGGGCAGGGTGATGTGCTGCTGGCATGGGAGAATGAGGCTTATCTCTCCATGAAGGATTATCCGGATGATTATGAAATTGTCACACCAAGCATTAGTATTTTGGCACAGCCGTCTGTAGCAGTGGTAGATGCTGTTGTAGATAAGAGAGGCACCAGAGAGGTTGCAACAGAATATTTGCAATATCTCTATTCGGATGAAGCACAGCGAATTGCAGGGGACAATTATTATCGCTCGTCAAATGAAACTATTTTGGAAGAATATGCGGATGTGTTTGATTTGGACATCAACTTGGTTACCATTCAGGATTTTGGCGGATGGGATGAAGCACAAAAGAAACATTTTGCAGATGGCGGCATTTTTGATCAGATTTATGAGAAATAAAAAGTAGGGAGTCATTATGAAACAGAAGAGCAAAAGAGTAATTCCGGGGTTTGGAATTTCCATGGGTGTAACACTGACGATTTTGAGTATCGTCGTCTTAATTCCCTTGGCCTCCCTTGTGGTTTTCACGGCACAGATGCGTTTTTCAGAAATTGTAGAAACGATTACACGTCCACGTGTACTGGCAAGCTTTCGAGTCAGCCTTTTGACAGCATTGATTGCATCTGTTATCAATGCTGTGATGGGCGTCATCCTGGCTTGGGTGTTGGTACGGTACCGATTTCCGCTAAAACGAATTTTGGACGGTATGATTGAATTGCCTTTTGCCCTTCCAACAGCGGTTGCCGGTATTGCACTTACTGCTTTAACTGCGAATACTGGTTTGATTGGTAAGTTCTTTGCAAAGTTTGGCATTCAAATTGCCTATACCAGAGTGGGAATTACTGTGGCATTGGTCTTTATCGGCATTCCGTTTGTTGTTCGTACCGTACAGCCTGTTTTGGAAAAATTGGATCCGTCCTATGAAGAAGCTGCCGGCGTGCTAGGGGCAAGTCGTGTTAAAATTTTTTGGAAGGTGATTTTCCCGGAAATTCGCCCAGCGGTTTTCACTGGTTTTGGTTTGGCGTTCGGACGTTGTCTTGGAGAATATGGCAGTGTTGTTTTTATTGCCGGAAATCAACCGTATGAAACAGAAATTACCCCTCTGATTATTATGTCAGAGCTACAGGAATACGACTACGCTAGTGCAACTGCGATTGCATTGGTGATGTTGATCATCGCTTTTTTGATATTGTTTCTCAGCAATCTCATACAAGCGAGAAGTGCAAAAAAGCTTAAAGGAGGTTCCTGATCATGCATGAGGAAACCATAGGGTCTAAAGTTGTAAAATACCTCTTGATTGGCATAAGTGTACTATTTCTTGTAGTGATGCTGTTGCTGCCGCTGATTACTGTGCTTTCTGAGGCACTGCGAAGCGGTTGGGAAACTTATCTCAAAGCCGTGGCAGATGAATACACCATTAAGGCTGTCATATTGACATTGGAATCCACGATTTGTGCTGTACTGATCAATACGATTTTTGGTGCATTTGCAGCTTGGGCAGTGACAAAGTTTCATTTTAAAGGCAAAAAAGTGCTGACAACTTTGATTGATGTGCCGGTTACCATTTCACCGGTCATTGCCGGTTTGATTTTCGTTCTCACATTTGGCAGACAGAGTTTCTTGTATCCGTATTTGCAGGAACTGGGGATTCAAGTGGTCTTTGCAGTACCTGGAATTGTACTTGCGACGATTTTTGTAACCTTTCCGTTTATCTCCAGAGAGTTGATTCCTGTTTTGGAAGCACAGGGGACAGACGAAGAGGAAGCAGCCGCTTTGATGGGAGCAAATGGTCTGACCATTTTTCGACGGATTACATTTCCGCATATCAAATGGGCATTTCTTTATGGGATTGTGCTCTGTGCAGCAAGAGCCATGGGAGAGTTTGGTGCTGTTTCCGTCTTATCCGGACACTTGAGAGGAAAGACCAATACCTTGCCGCTGCATGTGGAAATTCTGTTTAATGAATTTCAGTATGTACCAGCGTTTGCAGTCTCCTCTATTTTGGTGATCATGGCAGTTATTATTTTGGTGATCCGAAGCGTGATTGAATACAGAGGGAAGAAGGAACAGTAACATGTACGTAGAACTAAAGGACATTAACAAGCATTTTAACAATTATAAAGCATCTGATCATGTGAGTTTCGGCATTGAAAAAGGAAAATTGATTGGTTTGCTTGGACCGAGTGGCAGCGGAAAAACAACGATTCTGCGAATGATTGCAGGTTTGGAACAGCCGGACAGCGGAGAAATTGTCATTGACGGGAAGGTTGTGAATGATGTTCCGGCGAGCAAGCGTGGCATTGGATTTGTCTTTCAGAATTATGCACTGTTTCGTTATATGACGGTTTATGAAAATATTGCATTTGGATTGAAGGTACAAAAAGCAGATAAGAAGACAATTGACAAACGTGTTAAAGAGTTGATAGAGTTGATTGGGTTGAAAGGACTGGATAAGCGGTATCCCAGTCAGCTTTCCGGCGGACAGCGGCAGAGAGTAGCATTTGCTCGAGCACTTGCCCCCAACCCACAGCTGCTGTTACTGGATGAACCATTTGCGGCGATTGATGCAAAAGTGCGTCAAGAGCTGCGAAGCTGGTTGAAAGATATGATTGAACAGCTTGGAGTCACCAGTATTTTTGTCACACATGACCAGGATGAAGCCATTGAGGTAGCAGATGAAATCATCATTACGAATAAGGGCAGAGTAGAGCAGATGGGTACGCCGCTGGATGTCTATCAAAACCCGCAGACAGCGTTTACGGCTTCTTTTTTTGGGCAAACTTCTATTGTAAAGGATTATCAGGCATTTCATACGTTTGAACAAATTGCAGGAGCAGAGAGAGCAATCGTTCGACCGGAATTTGTCAAAATCACCAAGAAAAATGAAGTACAAAAGTATAGAAGTTCTGCTTCAGAGGGTGTTGTGGAACATGTTTCTTTCCGTGGCGATAAGATGGAACTACGGGTAAGGGTGAATGACACAGTTCTATTGGCAAAGAGAGATTTGGAGGAAAACCGGATTTTTGTTGGAGAAACTGTAGATGTATTCCTGTATCGAATTTTTGTAACGGTAGGGGATAAAGCATATTTGCTGGAAAATCAGTCGCTGCAAGAAAATTCTGTTGTCATTTAAAATTGAAAAGGCAGAATATCAAGTAGATCATTATGATAATTATATAATATGGAGGGCATCACCATGGCAAATATTTATAAAGGCACTATTGAATTGATTGGTAACACACCGTTGGTGGAAACCATAAATCTGGAGCAGGCACATGCTTTGCAAGCTTCTCTGTTGGTAAAGCTGGAATATCTGAATCCGGCAGGCAGTGTAAAAGATCGGATTGCCAAATCCATGCTGGAAGATGCAGAACAGAAGGGATTGCTGCAGCCAGATTCTGTGATTATTGAACCGACTTCCGGTAATACAGGCATCGGTCTGGCTGCCATTGCAGCAGCAAAGGGGTATCGGGTCATTTTGACCATGCCAGAAACAATGAGTGTCGAGCGGAGAAATATTTTGAAAGCATACGGTGCAGAAATTGTATTGACCGAAGGTGCCAAAGGCATGAAGGGAGCAATTGCTAAGGCAAAGGAGCTTTCCGAAGAAATTCCAAAGAGCTTTATTCCAGGACAGTTTGAAAATCCGGCCAATCCAGAAGCACACCGTAAAACGACTGGACCCGAAATCTGGAACGACACGGACGGCAAAGTGGATTACTTTGTTGCTGGCGTCGGAACCGGTGGTACGATTACTGGTGTTGGGGAATATCTCAAATCCAAAAATCCAAATGTGAAAGTTATAGCAGTAGAGCCGGAGACTTCTGCGGTGTTGTCTGGAGAGAAACCGGGACCGCATAAAATCCAAGGCATTGGTGCCGGATTTGTTCCGAATACCTTGAATACAGCTGTTTATGATGAAATCATCAAAGTCAAGAATGAAGATGCATTTGCATCTGCCAAGGAGATCGCAAAACAGGAAGGTGTTCTAGTTGGCATTTCCTCTGGTGCTGCTTTATATGCGGCATTGAAATTGGCAAAGCGTCCAGAAAGCAAAGGTAAGACCATTGTTGCTTTGTTGCCAGACAGCGGTGATCGGTATTACTCCACCACATTGTTTTCTGAATAAGCAGGATAGAAACGGGAACGGTATCAAAAGGGATTTTTAATATGTTAGTATGTTAGATAGAAAGGATGTGCTGTCTTATCAAAGTTTCCACGAAGGTTGAGTGTGGTATTCTTGCATTGATGGATATCGCACTGTATGCAGAAGAGGGAAAGCCAGTTACGGTCAGCAGCATTTCCAAACGGCAAAATCTTTCTATTAAGTACTTGGAACAAATTCTGATAGTGTTGCGACAAGCAAATTTAGTGAGAAGTTTGAAAGGTTTTAAAGGCGGCTATGTTATTACAAAACCAGCAGAACAGATTACTTTGCGGACTGTCATTGATGCTTTAGATGTGACTGTTCTGGCGGATGTCGACTTTTATGAAGAGGCAGACGATGCAGTATTAAAAGGAATTGTAAATCATTATCTATGGAATCCAATGACATCCTATCTCAGAAAATTTTGTGATAACATTACCCTTTTCGATCTGATAGAACAGTATCGGTCGGTTCTTACTGCTATAGAAGGTCCTATGTATTATATTTAATAGATTGATGTAGATTTGGTTATAAGGATAGAAGAATAAATCACTTGGAGCGTGATACGATGGAGTTTAATACCGCATTGTTGCATCGACAGTTCGATAGCAATCCCCAAAACGGTGCAACTATAACACCGATTTATCAGGTAAGTGCTTTTGCACAGTCGTCTGCAGAGCAACTGGAAAAAATATTTAACAATAAAGCAGCCGGATTTGCTTATACCAGAATCAGCAATCCGACAGTGGATGCATTTGAAAAGCGTGTCGCTTCCATGGAAAATGGCATCGGAGCGGTAGCTTGTTCCTCCGGTATGGCAGCGGTTGCAATGGCACTGCTGAATATTTTGGAAGCGGGCGATGAGGTGATTGCTGGTTCAGGTTTGTTTGGCGGTACCATTGACCTGTTCGGTGACTTGAAGGCGTTTGGCATTACGACTCGTTTTGTAGAAAGTGTTACCGTGGAGGCAGTTGCACCGCTGCTGAATGAGAAAACAAAAGTGGTCTTTACGGAATTGATCGGCAATCCGAAGTTGGATGTGGTAGACTTAAAAAAAGTTTCTGCATTGGTGCATAGTCATGGAGTGCCCCTGATCATCGACAGTACAACGGCGACACCATATTTGCTGCATTCGTTTGATTATGGTGCAGACATTGTAGTACACTCTTCTTCCAAGTATATCAACGGCGGTGGAAATTCCATCAGCGGTGTCATCATTGATAGTGGTAATTTTCAGTGGAATCCGGAACGGTATCGTGGCTTTGCAGAATATAAAAAATACGGCAAGTTTGCCTATCTGGCAAAACTGCGGAACGGTATTTGGCGAAACTTTGGCAGTTGTCTTGCACCCATGAATGCTTTTATGAATACCGTAGGTCTGGAAACACTGGGCTTGCGGATGGAACGCATTTGCAGCAATGCCAAGCAGCTGGCGGAATATTTGGAGAGTCGAAAAGATGTTGTTGTCAACTATCCGGCATTGCAGAGCAGCCCTTATTATGATTTGGTACAAAGTCAGTTCAGGGGCAAGGGCGGTGCGATTTTGACAGTCAGGGCTGGCAGTAAGGAAAACGCCTTTCGGCTCATCAACAATTTACAGTTTGCAGTAAATGCAACGAATATCGGCGATGTCAGAACGCTGGTGATTCATCCGGCAAGTACCATTTACACACATAGTTCTGAACAGCAGAAGTTGAGTGCTGGCGTATATGATGATACCATTCGGGTGAGTGTTGGGATTGAAGATATTGATGACCTGATTGCAGACTTTGCACAGGCAATTGATAAGAGCAAGGAGTGAACAGGCAATGGCAGTGGATTATGCAACCCTAAAAAAGGGCGGATTTATGCGGCAGAAGCAGAAGAACCATTTTTCTTTGCGACTGCGTGTGGTTGGCGGTAACTTGAGTGCTGCACAGCTTGCAAAAATTGCAGAAGTTGCTGAGAAGTTCGGGGAAGGTCATGTGCATTTAACTTCCCGGCAGAGTGTAGAAATTCCATTTATCAAATTGGAGCAGATTGATGAAGTGAAGAAAGCGTTGGGCGAGGGTGGTGTAGAACCGGGTGTCTGCGGTCCGAGAGTCCGAACCGTAACGGCTTGTCAGGGGGCAGCCATTTGCCCAAGCGGCTGTATTGACACCTACTCCCTGGCAAAAGAGTTGGATGACCGGTATTTTGCCAGAGAGTTACCGCATAAATTTAAATTTGGAATTACGGGATGTCAGAATAACTGCTTGAAGGCAGAGGAAAATGACCTTGGTATCAAGGGGGGCATCAAAGTCATATGGAGAGAAAGCGATTGTATTCAGTGCGGTGTTTGTGAAAAAGCGTGCAGAAGCAATGCAATTACCATCGAAAATGGTATGATTTCTGTAGAGGAAAGCAAGTGCAATTTCTGTGGACGATGTTGCAAAGCCTGTCCAACCGATGCATGGGATACCATACCAGGTTACATTGTTTCTTTCGGCGGTTTGTTCGGCAACAGCATCAGCAAGGGAGAAGCAATCATTCCGTTCATCGAGGATAAAGAAACATTGCTGAAAGTTTGCGATGCAACGATTCAATTCTTTGCAGACCACGCAAAAGCAGGGGAACGATTTAAGTTTACATTGGATCGTGTTGGCAGAGAGAAATTTGAAAAAGTGATTCAGGAGGTATATAATCATGGCTGATTTTACAGTGGAGGATACCGTAGATATTACAGATGTAGTTTGCCCGGTTACATTTGTAAAGGCAAAGGTGGCACTGGAAGAATTGGATGACGGACAGATTTTATCCATCAAAATGAATGACGGCGAGCCAGTACAGAATGTGCCGAGAAGCATTAAGGAAGAAGGACACAAGATTCTGAAGCTCATCGATAACGAAGATGGTACCTACAATTTGATTGTGAAAAAGGTGGGAGATTAAATGGCAGTGCGGGTCAACGCAGAGAACTTTGCAGCTGAGGTATTGCAGGCAGATGGTATTGTACTGGTAGATTTCTACTCTGACAGCTGTGTGCCATGCAAGCGGATTGCCCCTTTGCTTTCAGAGGTTGCAGCAGCTTATCCGGAGGGATTCAAAGCAGTAAAGGTGAATATCAACTTTGATACCGACTTGGCAGAGCAGTATGATGTACAGGCGGCTCCAACACTGATCTTTTTCCAGAATGGTACAGAACAGGCACGGCTGAGAGGGTTGGTCAAAAAAACAGAGATTATAGAAGTGATTGATACATTAAAAAATAATTGATATAAAGGAGAGTTCATGATGAAGATTACAGTAGCAGGGGTGGAAAAAGAAGTGGCAGACGGTCTGACCGTTGCACAGTTGATTGTGGACGAAAAGGTGGAAACACCGCAGTATGTCACAGTCACCATTAACGATGACTTTGTAGAAAGTAATACATTTGAAAGCACTGTTTTGAAAGACGGCGATACCGTGGAATTTCTGTACTTCATGGGAGGCGGTCAGTAATGGCATTTACAAATGAACAGCTGGAGCGGTATTCCCGTCATATTATCTTAAAGGAAATCGGCGTAAAGGGGCAGAAAAAACTGCTGAATGCGAAGGTTTTAATCATTGGTGCAGGTGGCTTGGGTGCACCAGTTGCCATGTATCTGGCAGCAGCTGGTGTCGGAACGATTGGTATTGCAGATGCCGATGAAGTAGATCTCTCTAACTTACAGAGACAGATTATCCATGCAACCAAAGACGTTGGAAAGCCGAAAGTGGAATCTGCAAAGGAAACCATGGAAGCAATGAATCCGGATATCAAAGTCAATACCTATCATACCTTTGTCACCAGTGAAAACATCATGGAATTGATACAGGATTATGATTTTATCATTGATGGAACGGATAATTTTCCTGCAAAGTTTTTGATTAACGATGCATGTGTCATGGCAAAAAAGCCATTCTCCCATGCTGGAATCATTCGATTCCAGGGACAGTTGATGACCTATGTGCCGGGAGAAGGTCCATGCTATCGTTGTGTATTCAAGAATCCGCCTCCAAAGGATGCCGTGCCGACTTGTAAGCAGGCTGGCGTCGTTGGTGCAATGGGCGGTGTAATTGGAAGCTTGCAGGCAATGGAGGCAATCAAGTATATTGTGGGTGTGGGCGATTTGCTGACCGGTTATTTGCTCACCTATGATGCATTAAAAATGGAATTTCGCAAAGTAAAGTTGCCGCACCACACAGAAAATTGTCCGGTTTGCGGCAAACATCCAACGATTACAGAACTGATTGATTACGAACAGGCAGAATGTGACGGGGTAGGTTTATGATTACGCTGAAAAAAGCAGACTATGAAAAAATGCTGGCATATGCAAAAAAAGAGCTTCCAAATGAGGCTTGCGGTTTGCTTGCTGGTGTGATAGAAGGTGCAGATAAGAAAGTGGAGAAAGTCTATCTGTTGACCAATATCGACCATTCTAACGAACATTTTTCTCTTGATCCGAAAGAACAACTGGCAGCAGTAAAGGATATGCGTGCAAATGGGCTTGTGCCGTTGGGCAACTGGCATTCGCATCCGGAATCGCCGTCCAGACCATCCGAAGAGGATAAACGGCTTGCTTACGACAGTAAGGCAAGTTATATGATTCTGTCACTGATGGAACGGGAGCAGCCGGTGCTGAATTCATTTAAGATCGAGGGAGATAACGCAGAAAAGGAAACACTCATCATTGAGGAGTAAACTATGTATGATATCATCATCATTGGCAGCGGTCCAGCAGGGCTGACCGCTGCAATTTATGCCAGCCGTGCAAGATTGCAAGCGGTTGTACTGGAGAAAGATTATCTGGGCAGCGGACAGATTGCTGTGAGTGAACAGGTGGACAATTATCCCGGACTGCCAGGCATTGACGGTTATACGCTTGGTGAAAAATTTCGGGAACATGCCACACAGATGGGAGCGGTATTAAAAAATGCCGAAGTCAGCCGGATTGAGAAAGACGGGAAGACCTTTATTGTTTTCTGTAAAGATGGAAAGACGCTGCAAAGCCGAAGTATTCTTTGTGCTGCTGGAACTTCTTACCGGCGGCTGGATGTCGAAGGCGGTACGCTGCCAGGTGTCTCTTATTGTGCAACATGTGATGGTGCATTTTACAAAGGAAAAACGGTGGCAGTTGTGGGCGGCGGTGATACCGCTTTGGGTGATGCACACTATCTTTCCAATATTGCAGAAAAAATATACCTGATTCATCGAAGAGATTCGTTCCGTGCGAATCAATTATTGCAAGAGACTGTAAAACAAACCGCCAATATTGAATTGGTTTTGAATGCTGTACCAACAGCCGTACTGGGAGAAGAGCGAGTGACCGGACTGGAAATTTCACAGGGTGGAGAATCAAGAGTGCTGCAAGTAAATGGTGTCTTTGTTGCCATTGGTTCCATTCCGAACACTGGTTTTCTGCAAGGGCTCTGTGAACTGGATGCCAATGGTTATCTGATCGCTGGAGAGACTGGTATCACTTCAACGCCTGGTGTCTTTGCTGCTGGAGATGTGCGTACTACGCCGCTGCGGCAGGTTGTGACAGCTGTTGCAGATGGTGCGAATTGTATCCAGTCCATTGAACAGTATCTTATGGAGACAAGTGGGTGATAGCGTGAAAGTAAAACAATTGCAAACCGATGTTTTGATTATCGGCGGCGGTACAGCTGGTTGCTATGCAGCATTGACCATTGCAGAACGGGCAAGCGATGTTTCTGTTTTGATTTGTGAAAAGGCAAATATCAAGCGGAGCGGTTGTCTGGCAGCAGGAGTCAATGCCTTGAATGCTTATATCACAGAGGGCAGAGTACCACAGGACTATGTAAACTATGCCAAAAAAGATGCAGACGGCATTGTACGGGAAGATTTGTTGCTGACAATGTCAGAACGGCTGAATGCGGTGACAGCAAAGCTGGAGTCACTCGGTTTGGTGTTGCTGAAGGATGCAAATGGAAAGTATGTGACAAGAGGCGACCGCAATTTAAAAATCAACGGAGAAAATATTAAACCGATTCTTGCAAATGCCGTTGCAGAACTGCCCAATACCACTATTTTGAATCATGTGAATATCATCGACTTTGCAGGGAAAGACAACTGTATCAGCGGTGCATTTGGCATTGGCATTGAAAATGATACGTTTTATGTGATCGAAGCCAATGCTGTGCTGATTGCAACCGGTGGAGCTGCTGGTCTGTATAAACCAAATAACCCTGGATTTTCCCGTCATAAAATGTGGTATCCACCATTTAATACCGGTGCTGGTTATGCAATGGGCATTCGAGCAGGGGCAGAGATGACTACATTTGAAATGCGGTTTATTGCACTGCGGTGCAAGGATACGATTGCACCGACAGGAACACTGGCACAGGGTGTGGGGGCAAAGCAAATCAATTCTCTTGGCGAGGTCTATGAGACGAAGTATGGTCTTACAACATCAGAACGAGTTTATGGAACCGTCAATGAAAATGTAGAAGGCAGAGGTCCATGTTACCTGCGGACAGAAGGCATTTCCTCAGAACAGGATGATTCCCTGCTAAAAGCATATTTGAATATGGCACCATCTCAGACCTTGAAATGGATTGAGAGCGGAAAAAATCCATCTCAGCAGAATGTAGAGATTGAAGGGACAGAACCATATATTGTCGGTGGGCATACTGCAAGTGGCTATTGGGTGGATACCAATCGTGCCACAACAATTAAGGGGCTGTTTGCTGCTGGTGATGTGGCAGGTGGATGTCCACAGAAATATGTGACCGGTGCACTGGCAGAGGGTGAAATTGCTGCGATTTCTGCACTGGAATTTCTCCAGCAGAATCAAGCAGCATCCATAGAACCAGAAGCGATAGAAAATCATATTGCAGAGGTGACACGTTTTCTCACACAGGAAACCTCTCGCTTTACAACAGAGCAGCTCGAAGAGGCCATGCAGACGGTGATGGATGCGTATGCCGGCGGGATAAAAACCAATTATCGTTTTAACGAAAAACAGCTTGCCATTGCCGATGAAAAGATTGTACAGCTGATGCAGTTGTCGGAACAGCTGCATGCTTCTGATTTCCAGGAATTGATGTACATTTATGAGCTGCGGGAGCGGTTGGTGGTATGTCGCAGTGTCATTGCACACTTAAAAGCACGGCAGGAAACCCGTTGGCATAGTTTTGCCGAAAATCTGGATTATCCAGAAAAGGACGATGTACACTGGAGAAAATACGTCAATTCCAAGCTGGAGAATGGGGAACTGAAAATCATTTTAAGAGATTTGGTAGGAAGGGGGCAGACCTATGAGCATTGCCATTGACAAAACGATTTGCATTGGAT
>ENA-UONX01002700-UONX01002700.1-human-gut-metagenome-genome-assembly--contig:-P74old-NODE-2700-length-12102-cov-7.521790_pt1 | contig 12102 bp, 10 predicted proteins | sample MGYA00242466_ERZ724013 | MGnify/ENA metagenome assembly ERZ724013 | reverse complement strand
TGCCCACTGTAATGACGAGCATAACGACGACGACCAGCACCACCATGCCCACTGTGATGACAAGCATAACGACGACAAATGCAACCGTTCTCACCACAATGACCACTATCACAACGACGACGACTACCACAACTGCGACAGAAATAACGACCGTACCCGCCTTTACAACGACCGTTATCACCACGGATACATCCGGTAATTCGGAAATATCTCTTGCCGGAGATGCAGATGGAGATGGGAACGTTTCTGTGGAAGATGCGGTTTTGGTACTGACTTATTACGCAAGGCGTGCTGCTGGTTTGCCTGCTTATCTGATTTCAGCGGAGGATTCTGATTTGGAACAGAAAGCGTTAGAACGTGCAGATATGGATGGCAATGGACTGATTATGGTAGAAGATGCAGTTTGGATCCTAGAAAAATATGCAAAGCAGTCTGCTGGTTTATTGTGACAGAAAAATAAGGGTGACAGGAACTGGAATAGAATAGAATAGCATAACAGCCGGCGGCTATCAAACAACTGCCGGCTGTTGTATTGAGACGCCTTTCTGTTATTTTGTTTAGTATCATCATAAAAATAAAAAAGTGCGTTGACTTTTGATATAATTTGCTGTATAATAAAAGCAACGTATCCGGTTTATATTCTTTAAGTTGTAAAGAAAGGAAGAATCATGATGAATCATTGGAAGAAAACAGGAAAGCGAATTTTGGCTGGTCTGTTGGGGGCAGGGATGCTGCAAGCCGCTGTCAGCTTTCCGACCGGCAGTGCTGCCGATGTAGAATACAACTATGCAAAGGCGTTGCAGTATTCCATCTATTTCTATGACGGCAACATGTGTGGTACAGAGGTGAACGAAAATGATCGCTATCAATGGCGTGGCGACTGCCATACCTATGATGCACAGGTGCCGTTACAGCCTATGGTAGACAATGTCGGCACCAATTTATCGCAATCTTTTATTGACAAGTATAAGGATATTCTTGACCCGGACGGCGATGGCTATGTAGACGTTGCCGGCGGCTTTCACGATGCCGGGGATCATGTGAAATTTGGAATGCCGGAAAACTATGCTGCCTCTACATTGGGTTGGGGGTATTATGAATTTCGTGACGCTTACCAGAAGACGGGACAAGATGACCATATCGAAACCATTCTGCGGTACTTTAACGATTATCTGATGAAATGTACATTCCGGAAGGCAAACGGTGATGTCATTGCACATTGCTATCAGGTGGGAGATGGCGATATTGACCACGCTTATTGGAACGCACCAGAGATTGACAGCATGGCAAGACCTGCTTTTTTCCTGACGGAGGACAAACCGCAGACGGATTATGTTGCTTCTGCTGCGGCTTCTCTGGCAATCAACTATTTAAACTTTAAGGATACCGATCCAACGTATGCCGCAGAATCATTGGACTATGCAAAGGCATTGTTCCGATTTGCACAAACACATAAAAAACAACTGAGTGACAATGCAGATGGTCCGAAGTCCTACTATGTTTCTTCTAAATGGGAGGACGATTACTGCTGGGCAGCTGCTTGGCTCTATAAGATTACTGGTGATATGCAGTACCTGGAGGAAATTTATCCATACTATGATTACTATGCAGCACCATGTTACGTGTACTGCTGGAATGATATGTGGAGCGGTGTACAGTGTATTTTGGGAGAAATCTCCGAAGAAACACCATTGCATGAAGGGGAATATACCTATCCGAACTTTATTGATGACTTTAAGGTGGCTGCCAACAAGAGTCCCTATGAGGAAATGAATTGCTGGAATTCTGTAGAAGAAGCCATCAATAAGTATATGACCGGAGGGTTGGGCACAATTACACCAGCAGGGTACTTCTGGTTGAATACTTGGGGTTCTGCACGGTATAATACCGCTGCACAGTTGGTGGCATTGGTCTATGATAAATATAACAACAATGCACAGCCATCCAAGTATAGTGAATGGGCAAAGGAGCAGATGGAATATCTTATGGGCAATAATCCTCTGGATCGTGCTTATATTGTCGGCTACAGTGAAAATGCAGCCAGATTTCCCCACCATCGTGCGGCTTCCGGCTTAACAAAATGTGAAGATACCAGAGAGCAACGGCATGTTTTGTATGGTGCATTGGTCGGTGGACCAGATGCGGAAGATAAGCATAACGATGTTACTGCCGATTATACTTATAATGAGGTAACGATTGATTATAACGCAGCCTTTGTTGGGACTTGTGCTGGTCTGTACGAGTATTTTGGAGATGACAGTATGCAGATCACACCGGATTTCCCGCCAGAGGAAGAAGGCGGTGGAGAAAGCGGCGGCAATAATTACTGGGTAGAGGCATTTGCTGTGGACAACCCCTGCAGCGGCGGTGCTGGTACGACAAAAATTTCTATGAAAGTTATGACAGACTCCATTGCGCCGAGAACGGATGTCACAGTGCGGTACTATTTTAGCACAGAGGAAATGACAGATCCCAGTCTGGCAACTGTCAGTGAACTATATGACCAGGCGGCAACAGAAGCCGCTCCGGCAGATGGGGTAATTACTGGACCATTCCAGTATGATGCCGCATACAATCCAGATATTTACTATTTTGAAGTCGCATGGGATGGCTATACGATTGCAAATTCCAATAAGAAGTATCAGTGTGCGGTTGGTCTGTATTATGGTGACCAATGGGATGCTTCCAATGACTTTAGTTATCAGGGTTTGCCTGTGTTGACAGATTCCGAGATGTTCGGAGATGGCAATGAAGTAAAGACAGATTATATCTGTGTTTACGCTGGCGGCGAACTAGTAGGCGGAATCGAACCGGATGGCAGTACCCCGAAACCAGCGGAAACGACAACGACAGAAAGCACGACTACCACTACGGTTACAACTACTTCTGTAACAGCAGAAACAACGGTGCCGACTGAAACGACAACGGGAGAGAGCACCACGACGACAGAGGACAGCGACGTAGTGGTTTATGGTGATGTCAATCTGGATGGGAAGGTGGATCTGATTGACGCAATTACAATGAATAAATATCTGGCAAAGATCATTACCATGTTTACAGATGCACAGAAGGCGAATGCAAACTGCGATATTACAGACGGCACGAAAACCATTGATGAGAAGGATGCAGCAGCATTGATCGATTTTGTGATTATGATTGAAAAGAAATTGCCGAGGCTGTCATAGGCAGGATAACACGAAAGGATACCAACCAACAGATATTTGGTTTGAGAAGAAGTGGATTTTCATTTTGAATACAGAACAAATTACAGAAGTAAAACAAATTTTTAAGGCACGTCAGTTCCGGAAACTGTTTTTCGGTCATACAGAGAATACATGGATTCAGTTCTTTCGGTACTGCTTTGTCGGCGGTCTTGCGACAGTCGTTGACTGGGCGTTGTCCTCCTTACTGTTTTATCTGGTTTTTTCCGGTACAGGATATGCGGCATTTTGCAATGGTGTCTCTTTTGTTGCTGGATTACTGGTGAACTATTTTCTCAGTACCGTTTGGATTTTTCAACAATCCAGCGTGAAAAATCGATTTTTGGAGTTCCTCTCCTTTGCCGCAATTGGACTAGTCGGGCTGCTGTTGACCATTGGCATTACCAAGGGCTTTGCGTGGGCATGGGAAGAGGTAACCAGCTTGTATCAGATTATCAGTAAGGTGATTTCGACCGCAGTGGCATTCTTTTGGAATTTTTTTGCAAGAAAATATTTGCTTTATACGAAAAAGACGACAAAGGAATCATAGGCAAGAAAATAAACCAAGGAAAGGTGTGAGACGGTATGAAACTGTTATTCATTGGTGCCACCCATGAGGTAACTGGCAGCTGCACGTATTTGGAAGTCTGTGGGAAGCGGATTTTAATTGATTATGGTATGGAGCAGGGACGGGATACGTATGAAAACATTCGTGTGCCTTGTGCACCGGCAGAGATTGACTATGTCTTTTTGACCCATGCACACATTGATCATTCCGGTTTGCTGCCGCTGTTGTATGCGGGCGGTTTTCGGGGAGAAATTCATGCAACCCAGGCAACTGTTTCGCTCTGTCAGATTATGTTGCGAGACAGTGCACATATTCAGGAATTTGAAGCAGAATGGCGGAACCGCAAGGCAAAACGCAGCGGCGGTGATGTGTATACCCCGCTGTATACCATGCAGGAGGCACTTGGCTCCCTGGAGCATTTCATCCCGCACCCCTATGAGGAAAAGATTGCAGTTGCGGAGGGGATTGCCATTCGATTCTTGGATGCTGGACATCTTTTGGGCTCTTCCAGCATTGAAATTTGGCTGACGGAAAACGGGGAAACCAGAAAACTGTTGGTTTCCGGCGACATCGGGAATTTTCATCAGCCATTGATTCGAGATCCACAGTATGCAGAATCTGCGGATTATGTCATCATGGAATCCACCTATGGAAATCGTCTGCATGAAAAGCCAAAGGATTATATTCAGGATTTTGTGAAAATTTTGCTGGAGACGTTTCAACGTGGCGGCAGTGTTATCATTCCCTCCTTTGCAGTCGGCAGAACACAGGAATTGTTGTATTTTTTGAAGCAAATCAAGGATCAGAATTTACTGGGGGCGTATCAGGAGATACCGATTTATGTGGATAGTCCGCTTGCCATTGAGGCAACAGAAGTATTTCAGCGGAACAAGGAAAGCTGTTTTGATGAAGAAGCACTTGCCTATGTGCGGCGTGGAGAAAATCCCATTGGGGTTTCTGGCTTACGGACGGCGGTTACCAGTGAAGCTTCTATGGCAATCAACACAGATACCCGACCGAAAATTATCATTTCTGCCAGTGGTATGTGTGAGGCAGGTCGCATCAAACATCATTTAAAGCACAATCTGTGGAAACCGGAAAATACCATTTTGTTTGTTGGTTATCAGGCAGCCGGCTCTCTGGGGCGTCGGCTGCTGGATGGAGCAAACTATGTCACACTGTTCGGGGAATCGGTCAAGGTGGCGGCACAGATTCGACAGCTTCCGGGCATGAGCGGACATGCAGACCAGAAAGGGTTGCAGCTGTGGATTCAGCATGTGCAGGGTGTGAAAAAAGTGTTTGTCATCCATGGAGAAACGCTCGCAGCCGATACGTTTACTGCTTTGTTAAAAGAACAGCAGATCCCTGCTTATGCACCATACAGCGGCACAGAGTTTGATTTAATTAGCGGACAGTTTTTGTATGAAGCAGAGCCGGTTTATCTGGAGAAACCGAAGTCTGCAAAGGCATCTGCAACGTATGACCGCTTGCAGATTGCACTGGATCGAGTGACTGCCTATATTCAGAATGCAAGAGGCTATTCCAATAAGGAACTGGCAAAGATGGCAGATCAGCTGACACAGCTCTGCAATAAATGGGAGCAATAAAAGAGGAGGAACCAATCATGTCCAATACTATGATAGAAACTATCATCCGTCGCCGGAGTGTCAAAAAGTACACCAGCGAAGCGGTAGCGGAAGCCGATCTGGAACAGATTCTGCATGCTGGACAATATGCACCAAGCGGCAGAAACTGCATGGCAACGAAATTTGTTGTCATACAAAATCCGGTCATTCGAGAGCAGCTGTCTAAGATGAATGCCGCTGTTATGGGGATAGAGGCAGATCCGTTTTATGGTGCCCCTGTTGTGATTTGGGTGCTGGCGGACAGAACGGTGCACACTTATGTAGAGGATGGCAGTCTTGCCATTGGCAATATGCTGTTAGCCGCACAGGCATTGGGATTGGGTGCCTGCTGGATTCACCGTGCCAAAGAGATGAGCGAATTGCCGGAAGGGCGGGCATTGTTGCAGCAGTGGGGGGTACCGGATACGTATATTGGCGTTGGTTGCTGCATTTTGGGACACGCAGCTGGAGAAATGCCGGAACAGAAGCCCAGAAAGACCGACCAAATTGTGTTTGTCAAATAATCCACTTTTATTGCTTTGAAAACTGCGTTTCTGTCCGTGGATGGAAATGCAGTCTATGTATGAAAAATAAATGAAACGTAAAAAAATATGGTATCCCTTGACAAGCGGAATAAAAAGTAGTATAATGAAATTCCATGATGTAAAGTCATGCTTTTGGAAAATAACAGGACTACTGTCTGCGTCAAGCGGATGGGCTGCTGTATTTTATTTCTGTTCTGCGGAATAGGTAAAAAACAACAGAAAGAGGTGAAACTACATGAAAAAGGGACTGCACCCGACTTTTGAAAAGACAACCATTACCTGTCATTGTGGTAACGTAATGGAAACCATGTCTACCAAGAAGGATATCAAGGTTGAAATCTGTGCAAAGTGCCACCCGTTCTTCACCGGTAAGCAGAAGCTGGTAGATACTGGCGGACGTGTTGACCGTTTCAAGAAGCGGTTTAATCTGGACAAGTAAGCGAACAGATCTTCTTCCCTGCGAAGAAACAGATGGCGTTTGCATCCATCCCATCTGTACGCAAACAGACCAACGGAGCAGGACGGTAAGCACGTATCTTACCGTCCTGTTTGTCTACACGAGAATAGGAGGCGGTTTGTCTTGGGGTATCGAACCATTGCCAAAGCTGTGAAGACCTCTTTTGTGGAGAAAAAATCGGAGTTTATTGCAACGCTTGTGCCCGTGCAGACGGCAGAAGAAGCGATTGCTTGTATCGAAACGGTACGGCGGGAACATCGAAAGGCAAGGCACAATGTCTATGCGTATATTCTGCGGGAAAATCACATGACACGCTATTCCGATGACGGAGAACCGCAGGGAACGGCGGGGGTGCCCGTTCTGAATGTGCTGCAAAAAAAGGAACTGACCGATGTTTGCTGTGTGGTGACACGGTATTTTGGCGGTATTCTCTTGGGTGGGGGCGGTCTGGTACGGGCATATTCTCACAGTGCAGCCTTGGCGGTCGAAGCCGCAGCCATACAAACAATGGTGTCTTGTTATCCCGTTACCCTGAAGATGGCATATTCCTTGTATGGCAAAGTGTCCTATCATTTACCGCAGCTGCCCATTTTGCAGCAGGATGCAGCCTTTGGAGATACCGTTACCCTTTCTCTGCTGGTGCCCGAGGAAAGGATAGAATCCTTTCAGGCGGACATGATTGCGTTGACAAACGGCGGCATTTCCATACAGATTGGTGCATTGCAGTATGCCGACTTTGCGGCAGTTGCAGACCGCTTACCGTAATGTATGGGAAGGTTGGAATTTCTGTTGACAACCTCTGGTGACAAGAAAAGGTTGTCACATGAACTTACACAAAGTTACCAATTTGTTCATTGACAGAAAAAGAGCTGTCATAGATCTTGTCACCCCGCTTGTCAACACAAAATGTGCCGGAATTTCGGGCAGAAATCCAGTTTGTTGACAAGTGTGACAAGCATTTCCCTATGGATTTTATTTTTGAAAAAAAGAGGTATATAGTAGGTTGTACACACATATTGGTACACTTATTGGTTTTTTAGCGGTTGTCACCCCCGCTTGTCAACAAACTTGTCACAGGCAGGGCAGCGATGGCAGAAGACGCTTTTGGAAACCGTGTGCAATGGAGGTGCGGGATGACAATACGAGAACAGCTTGAACAGCGGGAACGGGAAACGCTCAGTCCATTTGCCTGCCTGAGTGCAGAACAGGACAAACGGGAACGGATGGAAACGCCCTGCCCGTATCGAACGGCGTTTCAACGGGACAGAGACCGGATTCTGCATTGCAATGCCTTTCGGCGGCTGAAGCGGAAGACACAGGTGTTTCTTTCTCCCGTGGGGGATCATTACCGCACACGTCTGACGCATACGCTGGAAGTGGCACAGATTGCAAGGACGATTTCCCGTGCCCTTTTCCTGAATGAGGATTTGACAGAAGCCATTGCACTGGGACATGATTTGGGGCATTCTCCGTTCGGACACAGCGGAGAGGCGGTGCTGCATCAGATTTGTCCGCATGGCTACAGACACTATGAACAGAGCGTCCGTGTGGTAACCTATATTGAAAAACAGGGAACCGGACTGAATCTGACGGAAGCGGTGCGGGACGGCATTCTTTGTCATACCAATCGGATTGCAGCAACCAGAGAGGGCTATATTGTACGGCTTGCAGATCGGATTGCCTATCTCAATCATGATATTGAAGATGCCATTCGTGCTGGGATTTTGCGGCCAGAGGATTTGCCGAAGGAAGCGGTGGCACGTCTGGGCAGTACGAAGACGGAACGGATTACCACACTGGTCAGCAGCGTGGTGGCACAGGGTGCGGAACAAATTGGCATGGCAGAAGATTGCTTGCAGGCACAGGAACAGCTGCATACATTTATGTTTTCCAACGTATACTATAATCCTGTTGCAAAACGGGAGGAGAAAAAAGCCGAACAGCTGATCGAACAGCTCTATTCCTATTTTGTAAAACACCCGGAAAAGATGTCGGAAGAGTATCAGCAGATTGCAAAGCGGTTTGATTTGCACCGTGCTGTCTGTGATTATATTTCCGGTATGAGTGACGGATATGCGATCGATTTATATACAGAATTATTTGTACCGAAGAACTGGAAGTAGGTGACGGCAGATGATTTCGGATGGGTTTCTGGAACAGTTGCGGACGGCTTGTCCTTTGGAGGAAATTGCACGCACCTATGTGGATTTGAAGCGGCGGGGCAAAATTTATGTCTGTAACTGCCCGTTTCATTCGGAAAAGACCCCTTCCTGTACGATATTTCCCGACACGCAGAGCTTCTATTGTTTTGGCTGCGGAGCGGGCGGGGATGTGATTACCTTTGTGCAACGAATCGAAAATCTGGACTTTATGGATTCTGTAAAGCTGCTGGCACAGAAGAGTGGTCTGACGGTACCAGAGCAGGAGGCGGATGCCGCACAGACCAGAATACGGAAGCGTGTGCTTGCGGTGAATCGGGCAGCGGCGAATTTCTATTACCGGATGCTGACCGGCAGCGATAAACGAGGGTTACAGTATTTTGTCAGCCGGCGTTTGACAACGGCGACCATCAAGAAATATGGGCTTGGATTTGCACCAGATACCTGGGATGCCCTGACCCGCTATCTGCTGCAAAATGGTTTTACAGAAGAGGAACTGTTGCTGGCAGATGTGGCACACCGCTCCAAACGGGGCACGCTTTATGATACGTTCCGCAATCGGGTCATATTTCCGATTGTGGATTTGCGGGGCAATGTCATCGGCTTCGGCGGAAGAGTCCTGGACGACAGTCAGCCCAAGTATCTAAATACGTCTCAGACCCCTGTGTTTGACAAGGGAAAGAACCTATTTTCGCTGCAATTTGCAAAAAATGCCGTCACCACCACCTTGATTTTGGCAGAGGGCTACATGGATGTCATTGCTGTCAATCAGGCAGGCTTTGAAAATGTGGTGGCAACGCTTGGCACTGCCATTACGCCGGAGCAGGCGAGAAAAATTTCCCAGTATGCCAAAACCGTAATTATTGCCTATGACAGTGATGCTGCTGGACAAAATGCGACACAAAAAGCAATGCGGCATTTCAGTGAAGTGGGCATTCAGACCAAAGTACTCCGGATGAAAGGGGCAAAGGATCCGGATGAATATATTAAAAAATTTGGGGCAGAACGATTTCGGATGCTGCTGGAGGGGGCGGATGATGCCATCAACTTTCAGCTTGACCGATGTGAAGTCGGATTGGATTTGCGGACGGAGAGTGACCGTGCCACCTTGTTGCAGCGGGCAACCGATGTTTTGGTGCAGATTTCCGATCCCGTCACACGGGATGTATACTTGATGCGAACGGCAGAGAAATGCAATATTTCCGCTGATGTTTTGCGTGTGAACGTACAGCGGAAGCAGAAAAAACGATATGAGATGCAAAAGAAAAAAGATTTCAGCAATATGGTGGAACACACAATCGCCGCACAGCAGCTGCCCCCCATGCAGAATGGAATCCCGGCGACTTGCTCCAGAACCGTGCGGGCACAGGAACGGTTGCTTTGTTATCTGCTGTCCCATCCGGAGCAAATTCCTTCGATTGCGGTACAAGTGCAGGCGGAGCAGTTCCAGGTTCCGTTTTACCGGAAGCTGTTCTGCACCTTACAGGAGCGAAGTCAACAGGAGGCAGACTGTTCGATTTCCGCACTGGGTATGGTATTTTCACCGGAAGAGATGGGAACCGTCAGCCGGTTGCTCAACTTAAAACAGACCTGTCCAACCAGTATGCAGGAGGTTGCAGACTGTATTCAGCTGCTGCAAACAGATACCACTGCGACACCAGAAACAGATGAGGATTTACGCAGGTTGGTTGCACAAAAAATAAAGAAAAATCAAGCATGGCAATGATGCGGCACGGTCCGCTTTGGAAAGGAACGAGGAATCATGGAAGGAAAAACGACCATTGAAAAATTGATGGAACGAGGCAAATCAACAGGAAAACTGACGACAAAGGAAATCAGTGATGCATTGGAAGAACTGGACTTTGACGCAGACCAGCTGAACTCTTTTTATGACACCTGTGACCGGCTCAATATCGAAATCATTGATGATACCATACCGGAACTGACTGGTAAGAGTAGCGAAACGGATTTGGTGGATGATTTGGAAATGGCACTTTCCACAGAGGGCATTGCCATTGATGATCCGGTAAAGGTCTATCTGAAAGAAATCGGTCGGGTGCCGCTGCTGTCTTCCGAGGAAGAAACAGAACTGGCGATGCGGATGGCAAAGGGAGATACCAAGGCGAAAAATCGTCTGTCGGAAGCCAATCTCCGTCTGGTGGTCAGCATTGCCAAGAAGTATGTTGGACGGGGGATGCAATTTTTGGACTTGATTCAGGAAGGCAATCTGGGTCTGCTGAAAGCGGTAGAGAAGTTTGATTATACGAAGGGATTTAAGTTCTCCACCTATGCGACCTGGTGGATTCGGCAGGCGATTACCCGTGCGATTGCCGACCAGGCAAGAACCATCCGGATTCCCGTGCATATGGTGGAGACGATTTCCAAAGTAAAAAAGGTTTCCAGTCAGCTGCTGCACGAAACGGGGCATGATCCCTCTGCAGAAGAGATTGCGGAAAGACTGAATATGCCGGCGGAACGGGTAAGGGAGATCATGCGGATTGCACAGGATCCTGTTTCTCTGGAAACTCCAATTGGAGAGGAAGAGGACAGCCACTTGGGTGATTTTATTCCCGATGACGATGCACCAGCACCAGCAGATGCCGCTTCTCTGATGCTGCTGAAAGAACAGCTGAATGAAGTGCTTTCCACCCTGACAGAACGGGAAGCAAAGGTATTGAAGCTGCGGTTTGGTCTGGAAGACGGACGTTCCCGGACACTGGAGGAAGTGGGCAAGGAATTTGATGTCACCAGAGAACGTATCCGGCAGATTGAGGCCAAGGCACTTCGGAAACTGCGTCATCCGAGCAGAAGCAAAAAGGTAAAAGATTTTCTGGACTGATGGATTCCCGCTACATAAGGCGGAATCTTTCGATCATGCCAATAAAATGTATTTTATTCATATAAAAATGTTGCATTTTTTGAAAAAACAGACTATAATAAAGATAGCAAAGAGGCTTTCATGCAATTGCATATGTAGAGTCTGTTTGAGCAGACAGCAAGAGCTGTCGAGCAAACAACGATGGTATCATGATAGACTGGGAGTGTTTGCTAAGTGAGGAAGTGCGTGTTCATTCGAGCGGATGCGTTATGGAGCTTATGCAGCGGTTTCATATAAGCCGTGGCTCGAATAGACTTTTGTCGAATCAAAAATATGATAAAGTCAGCCCTGTGGTTTTCACGGGGCTGATTTTGTAGAAAAAGTTTTTAGGATGAAATGTATATGTCAAATTTTCTTTATGATGCGGCAATATCTTTTGAATATTTAATGAATCATGACTTCCAGTTTATTCTTGGTGACAGGAAAAGAAAAATTAGAATTTCCATTATTTCCTCTAATCAGTCAGAATTTACGCATGTAGTTGGATTAGATCATTTAAAAGATGCTCCGATTGTGATTGGCAAAAATTCTTCTCAAAAAAAAGTCGATTTATAATAAAATCATAAATCATGAGATAACAGATGAGAACATATTAGATAGTAATTATTTGTATTCTCCTATTAGCAAGGGGATTAATCCGGTTACAGAAGATTATTATACGATTTTTGAT
>ENA-UONX01002699-UONX01002699.1-human-gut-metagenome-genome-assembly--contig:-P74old-NODE-2699-length-12103-cov-3.462898_pt1 | contig 12103 bp, 9 predicted proteins | sample MGYA00242466_ERZ724013 | MGnify/ENA metagenome assembly ERZ724013 | reverse complement strand
ATGCCTACAATGACAGCACAGGTATGTTTAAAAAGGCCGCAGAGCTGGCAAAAGCTTTAGGACTTGCCTGGGGCGGAGACTGGCGTAGCATCGTAGACAAGCCACATCTTTATCTGCCGGACTGGGGCAGCGCCACCAACATTCTTAAACAGCGTTACGGCACCTTTGAGGCGTTTAAAAAGACCTGGCCTAAAATGGATGTAGCGCCAGTCAAAGCCGACAGCGATGCCGGAGCGGCGGATCTCAAGGACATCAAGAGCGGCGCATACGGCTTGAGCGTCACTGCATCCTCGCTCATCATCCGGACAGCTCCGGCAGGTGCTGACTCTGGCAAGCGATACAGTAAGGATCAGCAGGTGCAGCCGATCCGGAAGTGTTTTGTCAGCGGAGCACCGTGGATCCAGACTGCGGACGGCTGGGTGTCTGGCAAGTATCTTACTGGCTGGGTGTGCCAGGACGGGCGCTGGTGGTATCTGCTGAGTGGGTACACCTACCGGCACGATGCAGTCTGCCAGATTGACGGGCAGGCGTATGCGTTTGATTCGGATGGCTGGATGATTACTGCAGATCGGATAGCAGAGGACGGACATATACGATAAAATATGATGAAAAACACCAAAAACCCTTGTAAATAAAGGAAAAATCCAGCATTTACAAGGGTTTCCGCATCCATCAAAAAAAGCAGATAACGGGAATCGAACCCGCCTTTCCAGCTTGGGAAGCTAGCGTTCTACCGATGAACCATATCTGCAAATATATATTAAGTATACTGTTTTTTCTGAAAAAGTCAAGAAATTTATCTTGCCAAAAAGGGAGGAAAGTTACTGTACACGGGTAGGCACTTTTGGGACCGAAAGAGACAAATATATTCAAAACACCCACAAAATACCCTCTTAACACAATTTATATTTCAAAAACTCGCAGAAGGTGTTATAATAATTCCGTATGGATTAGGGCGCGGTTTTCAGGCACCCTTTTTCCGTCATAGGAAAGTGTTAAGGCACATTTTTTATTTTGTATATAAAATAGAGATTTTCTGTATCGATATGGCGGATAAACAGAAAATAACGGAGGAAACTATGGATATAATCATTATCGGATGCGGCAAGGTTGGTACGACGCTGGCGGAGCAGCTTGTCCGGGAGGATTACAATGTGGTGATGATCGATACGTCTGCGGAGCGAATGCAGCGGGTGTCAGATGATATCGATGCGATCAAGCTGGTGGGAAATGGTGCCAGCATTTCCATGCAGATCGAGGCAGGTGTGCAGACGGCGGACATGCTGATTGCCGTGACAGGGTCGGATGAGATGAACCTTCTCTGCTGCCTGATTGCGAGAAAAGTGGGGCATTGCCACACGATTGCGCGTGTGCGGAATCCGATTTACAGCAACGAACTTACCTTTATCAAGCAGCAGCTGGGAATTTCCATGATTATCAACCCGGAATATGCGGCGGCGACGGAGATTTCGAGAATTCTGCGCTTCCCGTCAGCGATCAAGATCGATCCATTTGCCAAGGGAAAGGTAGAGCTTCTGAAATTTAAGGTAAAACCGGAGTTTAAGCTGGACGGGCTTTCGGTCATGGATATTGACAGCCAATTCCGCTGCGATGTCCTGATCGGCGGTGTTGAGCGCGGCGATGAGGTGGCGATCCCGGATGGTAAATTTGTGATTAAAAACGGGGATATGGTGTCGATTATCGCCTCCCCGGCAAATTCGGCAGAATTTTTCCGCAAGATCGGCATCCAGACAAATCAGGTCAGAAATACGATGATTGTCGGAGGCGGTACGATTGCTTATTATCTGGCGAAACTTTTGGCGGCGATGAAGATCCGGGTTAAAATTGTGGAGAAAGATAAAGCGCGCTGCGAGGTTCTGACAGAGCTTCTGGACGATGCGTTGATCCTCAACGGCGACGGAACGGATCGGCAGCTTCTTCTGGAAGAGGGGCTGATGACGGCGGAGGCATTTGTCACCCTGACGAATATGGATGAGGAAAATGTCTTCCTTGCGCTGTATGCGAAGGAAAATTCCAGCGCGAAGCTGGTGACGAAGGTTAACCGGATCGCCTTTGATGAGCTGATCAGCAAGCTGGACCTGGGAAGTCTGATTTATCCGAAATACATCACGGCGGACTACATTTTACAGTATGTGCGCGCGATGCAGAATACGATCGGCAGCAATGTGGAGACGTTGTATCATATTCTCGACGGTCGTGCGGAGGCACTGGAGTTTGTGATCCGCGAGGAGTCGGAAGTGACGGGCATTCCGCTGATGAATTTGAATCTCAAGAGCAACCTGCTGATCGGATGCATCAACCGCGGCGGCAATATCAAGATCGCGCGTGGACAGGACTGCATCCAGCAGGGCGATACAGTGATTGTCCTGACGAGCCAGAAAGGTCTGCGGGATATCCGTGACATCCTGAGAAAGTAGGCGGCATAGATGAATTATTCGATTGTATTTTATATCATAGGCTGGATCCTGAATTTTGAGGCGGCTTTTATGGCGCTTCCGACGGCAGTGGCACTGATTTACCGTGAGTCGGAGGTATGGTGCTTTCTGGCAACGATGGCAGTATGCCTGATGGTTGGTATGCTTCTGGTACGCCGAAAACCGAAAAATCAGATCTTTTATGTGGCGGAGAGCTTTGTGGCGGTTTCTCTAAGCTGGGTTTTACTCAGTGTGATGGGAGCAGCGCCGTTTGTATTAAGCGGCTATATTCCGAATCCGATCGACGCCCTGTTTGAGACGGTATCGGGCTTTACGACGACCGGTGCAAGTATTCTGAGCAGTGTGGAGCAGCTGCCGAACTGCTTATTATTCTGGCGGAGTTTTACGCACTGGATTGGCGGTATGGGCGTTCTGGTATTCCTTCTGAGTGTCCTGCCGATGGTGGGCGGTTCCCATATGAATTTGATGAAGGCGGAGAGCCCAGGACCGATCGTGAGCCGTCTCGTTCCGAAGGTCCAGATGACGGCGAAGCTGTTATACCAGATTTACCTGGGAATGACGATCCTCGAGGCTGTGATTCTGATTCTTGGGAAAATGCCGATTTTCGACGCGATCACGATCACGGTCGGAACAGCAGGTACGGGTGGTTTTGCAATCCGGAATGATAGTCTGGCGAGCTACACGGCATTTCAGAAAAATGTCGTGACGGTGTTTATGATTCTGTTCGGAGTGAATTTTAACTTTTACTTCTTCCTGCTGATGCGAAAAATAGGACAGGCCTTTAAAATGCAGGAGGTGCGGGCATATTTTCTAATCATTGCATCGGCGGTTGGCATCATTACAGTCAATACGGTATCACTCTGCGGCAATGCACTGCAGGCATTCCAGGATGCGGCATTCCAGGTCGGTTCGGTTATCACGACGACCGGTTACGCCACGGTGGATTTTGATAAATGGCCGCAGCTTTCAAGAACGATTATGGTACTTTTGATGTTTATCGGCGCCTGCGCGGGCAGTACAGGCGGCGGTATCAAGGTGTCGCGCGTCTTGATTCTGCTTAAATCGGTAAAAAAGGAACTGAAGCAGTACCTGCATCCGAGTGCAGTGGAGAAGATCAAAATGGATGGAAAGATCGTAGAGCATGAGGTTGTGCGCTCGACGAATGTGTTTATGGTTGCGTATGTGCTCATTTTTGCGGTATCTGTTCTATTGATTTCTCTGGATGAATACGATCTGGTGACGAATTTTACGGCGGTTACGGCTACGTTTAATAATATCGGACCGGGTCTGGCACTGGTCGGACCGACTGGAAACTTTGGATTTTTCAGTAATTTCTCAAAAGTGGTTTTAATCTTTGATATGCTGGCAGGACGTCTGGAGATATTTCCGCTACTTCTGCTGTTTTCAAGGGAAACCTGGAAACGGTTCTAGGGGAGGAGAATACGGATGGATATACTGTTCTTTTTAACGGGGTGTCTGGGACTGGCAGAGACAATTGATTTGTTCTGCGGCAAAGATTTCCTGATTTTTATATCGGATTCGATCGATCCGAAGAAATATAACCTGAAAAAGGTGTATGCGGTTGAAAAATGGCTGTTTGCGATTGATACGCTGTCGCTGTTTGGCATGGCGTTTCATCTGGGCGGCGGTACGGGCGATCTGGTGCTGGTGACACTGTTCGCACATGTGTATGTGTTTAAGAGCCGGAACTTCCGGGTGTAAGTAGATAAAAGTGGGCGTGATGTGTCTGGCATGCGCCCATTTTTGCTGCCATGATGCAGAGAAAATGGCTGGTGGCTTGTTTTGGGACAGATGCTTGAAACGGCTGACAGTGTGGCTTCCGGGAAAGTGGGACACACTTTGCGTTGACAGGCATATGATATAGTATCAATGAAAAATGAAAAGGAGATTATCATATGTGTTGGTCTTGGGGTAATGGTTGTGGACACTGCGGAGGATGCGGCGGCTGCGGAAACAATGGATGGGGCTGGAATAGCTGTGGAAATAACGGAAGAAATTCCTATCGGAGAGGTTTCAACGATGGTTATGCCATCGGCTACCGGGATGGCTACGATGCAGGAAGAGACAGCCAGTCTGGCTGCGGCTGCAGTAATAATGGCGGCTGTGGCTGCGGAAATTAGAGATGGAGATTCAGCTTGCATGAGGTGTGAACTGAGAGGAAGAAAGCCGGGCGGTGAGAGCTGCCCGGCTTTCTTCCTTTCAGTTATTAAGAACTCTAAGAATACGCTAAAATCGGGGCAACAGGATTTGAACCTGCGACCTCTCGGCCCCCAGCCGAGCGCGCTACCAAGCTACGCTATACCCCGAAAATAAATCATAGCTGCACTTTGCCAAATTTTCAGCTGACATATACCGCCATTTGTTGAAGTGTTATATGCGTATCATTATATCAAAATTACATCAAAAATCAACTATGACTTCTAAATTTTCGCTGCCGGATGTTTGTTTTTTGATGTAATTTTGATGGTTGAGTGGAATTTTACGGATTAATGGAATGGATCAACAGAATGAATATTTTCCCAATATTGACTCCAAATTTGAAAAATGGTATGATGAAAACGTGGATAATTAAAAGAAAAGGTCATAGCAGAGTCTTCGGCTGTGACCTTTTGTAGTAACCAACCCCAAGGAGAACATCATGATAAGTTTTGACCTCGACATGACCCTCTTAGACCACCGGACGGATCAGATCACACCGAGTGCGCTGGAGGCGATTGAAAAGCTGCGCCCGAAGTACAAGATTGTGCTGGCAACGGGGCGCGATATGGATAATTATTACAGTACATCGTACCGGGACATCGTCCGTCCGGATGCGATTGTACATATGAACGGGACGAAGATCACAGTGGGAGATAAGCTGCTGTTTGAGCACATCTTTGATCCGAAACTCTTACGCCGGGTGCTGAGTTTCTGCGATGAAAAGGGATTCGGAATCGGCATGACGGTGGGGGATGAAGATTACTATATCCATCCGGAGATCATTGCGGCGAATGATATCCGCTTCTGGGGAAGCTGCGGGCGGCAGTTCCAGGATCCGTGGAAGATGCTCACGATGCCGGTCCGGACACTGGCGTTTGTCGGCAGCCGTGAACAGGTGAAGGAGATGGAACGGGAATTTCCGACCCTGAAATTGCCGATGTTTGCGAGCGGACATGGCGCGGATGTGGTCGAGAAAGGCAATTCCAAGGCGGACGGACTCCGCAGGCTGGCGGTGTATTTTGGAGAAAAAGAAGATCTCTCCGATACAGTGGCATTTGGCGACAGCATGAATGATATTGAGGTTGTGCAGGAAGCCGGCATCGGCGTGGCGATGGGAAATGCAGTGGATGCGCTTAAAAAAGTAGCCGATTACGTGACGGCACCGATCGGGGAAGATGGAATTTACAAAGCGTGCGAACACCTTCATTTATTTTAAAGAAGTTATTTTCCTATTTTACCTGTTCCCATTTTCCTATATAAATGATATAATAGCTACCAAACGGTTATTGTCCACAGGTGAGTTTCTTTGAGTAGAAATTCCATGCAGTACAATAACAAGAAATGACTTAAAAGGCGCGTGCCTGCAAGCTTTGACTAAAAGGATGAACTGCGGCTGCAGAAATCGGCAGTGCGGCAGGGAACCGGACACGCACCGGGAAAAAAGAGAGGATGTAACAGATGGAACATTTAATTACTCCGGCTGGTTATAAACCGGTATTGGATTTGAGAGAAACACAGGTTGCTATCAAGGAAATCAAGGACTTTTTTCAGAGAGAACTGGCAAAACAGCTCAATCTGACCCGTGTGTCCGCACCGCTTTTTGTACTGCCGGAATCTGGTCTGAACGATAACTTAAACGGCGTAGAGCGCCCGGTATCCTTTGGAATTCTGGAACAGAAAGATCGGAAGGCTGAGATTGTACATTCTCTCGCCAAATGGAAACGTCAGGCATTAAAAGAGTACGGATTTCAGGAAGGTGAAGGCCTTTACACCGACATGAGCGCGATCCGTCGTGATGAGGATACAGACAATATCCATTCCATTTATGTGGATCAGTGGGACTGGGAGAAGATCATCAGTAAAAAAGATCGTACCCGTGAGACACTGGAATCCATTGTCCGTTCGGTTTACAAGGCACTGAAAGTGACCGAGGACTATATGGCATATGAGTATGAGTACATTGGACGTTATCTTCCGGAAAATATCACATTTGTGACGACCCAGGAGCTGGAAGATATGTATCCGGATTGCACACCGAAGGAGCGCGAGTACAAGATTGCGAAGCTGCACGGTGCGGTATTTATTGAGCAGATTGGTGACAAGATGAAATCCGGTGAGAAGCACGATGGTCGTGCCCCGGACTATGATGACTGGAAATTAAACGGCGATATTCTGGTATATTATCCAGTTCTGGATATCGGACTGGAGCTTTCTTCCATGGGTATCCGTGTTGATGAGGATTCCCTGAAAGAGCAGCTGGTAAAGGCGGGATGTGAGGAACGCGCGGAGCTGCCATTCCAGAAAGCAGTTCTGGAGGGAGAGCTTCCGTATACAGTCGGCGGCGGTATCGGTCAGTCCCGTATCTGTATGTTCTTCCTGCGGAAAGCACATATCGGAGAGGTGCAGGCGTCGATCTGGCCGGACGGTGTGCGCGCAGAGGCAGAGGCTCACAACATTCATCTGCTGTAAAAATAAAATTGATGAAAAGCTGCCCGGGAAAGTGATTTTCTGCGGCAGTTTTTTGTGTAATAAGAAATTCATTAGAATTCCCTATTACACAAAAGGGCACATTCTTTTTATGTAATGGGAAGCCCATAGAATGAGAGGATAGGATATTTATATGGCGGATCATATCTATGATTTAATTATTATCGGTGCGGGACCGGCGGGATATACGGCAGCGCTGCGTGCGGCGGCGATGGGGATGGATGCAGTCCTGATCGAGAAAAAAGCGCTGGGCGGCTCATGCGTCAATACCGGCTGTATTCCTGCCAAGGCGCTTCTGCAGGCGACGGCAGTCTATCGGGATATGTTGAAAGCATTCCGGTTTGGCATCGTGGCGGAGAAAGTCAGCTTTGACTGGCGGCAGATGCAGATTTATAAAAATGAGTCCGTGGAATCATTCCGCTCAATGATTCAGGGAATGTTAGAAAAAGCGGAGGTGGAGATGATTCACGGCGATGCGCGCCTGCATGCGGATAATGTGGTGCGTGTGACGACCTCCAAAGGCGCATTGACGCTGAAAGGAAAAAATGTGATTCTGGCAACCGGTTCCAGCCCTGTGATTCCGGATATCCCGGGAATTGATCTGCCGCAGGTTATGACAAGTCGTGATATTCTGCGGATGGATGACTGGAATTTTGACTGTCTGACGGTCATCGGCGGCGGTGTCATCGGTGTGGAGATCGCGACGATCTTCGCGGCGCTCGGTTCCCGCGTGACGCTTTTGGAGCAGGCAAACCGTCTGCTGGAGTCGATGGATCCGATGATTTCCGAGCAGATGGAAGCGAATCTGCGTTCTAAAGGTATTGAAGTCCACTGCAATGTACAGGTCATGGAGATCAAGGATCGCGGCAACGACACGGTGTCGGTCAATTACCGTTGTGAGCGCGGCTGGAAGGAAAGCCCGGCGGACCGCGTGCTGGTGGCGGTCGGCAGACGCCCGAATATGTCGAAGGTTCTGGCGGACGATTGTCAGGTACAGCTGGAAAATGGGCGTCCGCTCATCAAGGGAACCTACCGCACGACGCAGGAAAATGTCTATGCGATCGGCGATACCGTGGCGCGGAAACGTCTTGCCCATGTGGCAGCGTCCCATGCGGCTTATCTGGTCGAAAACCTGGCGGGACGCGGACACCGGATGCAGCTTTCGGTCGTGCCGAACGGTATGTATGTCGTGCTTCCGGTTGTGCCGACCTGTATTTATACGGAGCCGGAAATTGCGGCGGTTGGATTTACGGAAAATGACGCCCGCCTTTATAATATGAAGATCAAGTGCGGTGTGGCATATATGACGGAAAATGGAAAAGCGCTTCTGGCGAGAAACAGCCGCGGTTTTGTGCGCCTGATTTTTGAGGCGTATACCAACACGCTGATCGGGGCGCAGATCATGTGTGCGCGTGCGACGGACATGATCGGAGAGATGGCAACGGCGATCGCCAACGGTCTTACGGCATATCAGCTCTCGACGGCGATGCGTGCGCATCCGACGTACAGTGAGGCGATCACGGAGGCGATCAAAGATGCGTTGAAAAATGGATAATAGAGAAACAACAGGAGGCAGAAAAATGGGACGTGAGGTTCGGGCGAGAATTGAACAGCTTCGCGAGAAGATGGCGGAGCGTGGAATGGACGCATATCTGATTCCGACATCGGATTTCCATGGCTCGGAATATGTGAGCGGGTATTTCAAATGCCGGAAATATATGACAGGCTTTACCGGTTCGGCGGGAACGGCGGTCATTACGATGGAGGACGCAGGTCTCTGGACGGATGGCAGATATTTTGTGCAGGCGGCAGCAGAGCTTTCCGGCAGCGGGGTGGAACTTTACCGCTCCGGTCAGGAGGGCGTGCCGACGACGCTGGAATTTTTGAAAAAACATATGCCGGAACAGGGTGTCCTGGGTTTTGACGGCAGAGTGGTCGATACGGCAGAGGGCGAGCGCATCGCGAAAGCACTGTCCGGGAAAAAGGTACGCATTTCGGAGGGTGAGGATCTGGTTGGAAGCATCTGGGACGACCGCCCGGCGCTTCCGATGAACCCGGTCTGGATTCTGGAAGAGAAGTATGCGGGAAAACCGGCGGAGGAGAAGATTGCAGATCTGCGCGGGGAGATGAAAAAGCGTCAGGCGACGGTGCATCTGCTGACGAGTCTTGATGATATCGCGTGGCTTTTAAATATCCGGGGTGATGACATTGTACATACGCCGGTTGTATTGTCCTACTTGATTGTGACAAAACAGGAATTATTCCTCTTTATTCATGAGAAGACGCTGAACGAAGAAGTACGTGCCTATCTGCATGAACTGGGCGTTCGGATCATGCCATATGAGGCGGTATACCAGATTGCATCCGCATTCCGCTATGAGCGAGTTTTATTGGAAAAGCCGAAGATCAATTACCGTCTGTTCCGGTGCCTGGATGCGAGCGTGAAAGTGATCGAGGCGATGAATCCGACGGCAGCGGCCAAAGCAGTCAAAAATTCAGTGGAACAGGAAAATATGCGCCGTGTGCATGTGCAGGACGGTCTGGTATTGACCCGTTTCCTGCGCTGGGTGAAGGAACATGCAGGCGAAAAAGGACTGGACGAGTGGACCGCAGGGGAATATCTGGATAAGCTGCGCCTGGAACAAAAAAACTGCCTGGATATGAGCTTTACGACGATCTCTGCGTGGGGACCGAACGCGGCGATGTGCCATTATACGGCGTCTGAGACAGAGAAGAGTGGTGTACCGAAGAAGGGGTTGTATCTGGTCGATTCCGGCGGACAGTATTATGAGGGAACGACGGATGTGACGCGTACCATCGCGGTCGGACCGATCACGCAGGAAGAAAAACGCTGCTGTACGCTGGTGGCGTGCTCGATGCTGCGTCTGCTGGATGCGAAGTTTATGTATGGCTGCCGCGGTATCAATCTGGACTATATTGCGCGCGAACTCCTGTGGAAAAACGGCATGGATTTCAATCACGGAACAGGGCATGGCGTCGGCTATCTGGGCTGTGTGCATGAGCGCCCGAATTCCATCCGATGGAGGCTGCTCACATCGCCTGCTGAAAATGCGGTTCTGGAGGAAGGTATGGTTACCTCTGATGAGCCGGGTCTTTATCTGGAAGGAAAATTTGGCATCCGGACGGAGAATCTGATGCTCTGTGTGAAGGATGTGAAGAATGAATTTGGTCAGTTCATGAAATTTGAAAATCTGACCTGGGTTCCGATCGATCTGGACACGATCGACGTATCGCTGATGGAAGCGCGCGACCGCGGGCTTTTGAACGCGTACCATAAGGGCGTGTATGAGAAGCTGTCTCCGTATATGACGGAGGAAGAGAAGGTGTGGCTGGCAGAGGCGACGAGAGCGATTTAGAGGAGAAAAATAAGGAAGATACGGCAGCAAAACATTAAAAAATCAGATAAAAACCGTCATAGATAAAAGATGCTGGATATAAACTGTAAATGACCATGTAAAATAAATGCGAGGCTGGATGCATGCGCTATCATTCTTTCGACCGTGTCCGAATTTGTGAGACAACCGGAATGCAGGATGGCTATCTGCGGATCGATGTGGTAAACAGTGAAAATAATTTCCCAATTGAGGGAGCAGAGGTTTCGGTCAGTTATGGCGATTCCGGACAGACGCAGGAAGTGCTTAGAACCAATTTATCCGGGCAGACGGAGGAGATTGCGGTAGCAGCGCCTCCTGTGTCGCTTTCACTGGAAGAACAGAACCGGGAAAAGCCGTATGCGGATTATACGGTGGAAGTGCGGGCAGCGGGCTATGAGCCGGTAAAGGTAAAGGGAACGGAGGTGCTGGCGGGCGTGACGGCAGTCCAGCCGATCCGGATGATTCCGCTTCCGGATCAGACCGGAGCGGAGGAGAATATACAGATTCCGGATCATACCCTATATGGTTCCTATCCGCCCAAGATTGCCGAAGATGAGGTAAAACCGGTGCAGGAGAGCGGCGAGATCGTGCTGAGCCGCGTGGTGGTACCGCAGACGATCGTCGTGCATGACGGCGTACCGACCAATGCCTCCGCAAAAGATTACTATGTGGCATACCGGGATTATATCAAAAACGTGGCGTCGAGCGAGATCTACGCGACCTGGCCGCGCAGTACGATCGTCGCCAATGTGCTTGCGATCATGTCATTTACACTGAACCGGGTGTATACGGAGTGGTATCGGAACCAGGGCTACGATTTTACAATTACTTCCTCGACGGCATTCGATCACAAGTGGATTTACGGGCGTGATATTTTCGAGCCGATCTCAGAGGTGGTGGACGACATTTTTGACAACTATCTGTCCCGCCCCGGTGTGCGGCAGCCGATTCTGACACAGTACTGCGACGGGCGGCGGGTGTCCTGCCCGGGCTGGATGACCCAGTGGGGTTCGTGCAGTCTGGGAGAACAGGGATACAGCGCGATCGAGATATTGCGGCGCTTCTATGGAAATAGTATTTACATCAACACTGCGGAACAGATATCAGGAATCCCGATCTCCTATCCGGGGGAACCGCTTAAGGTGGGGGCCAGCGGCGATAAGGTGCGGCAGCTGCAGCAGCAGCTTGACGCGGTGGCGACTGTGTATACAGCGATCCCGCGAGTTACGCCGGACGGGATCTACGGATCCGAAACGGAGGCGTCCGTACGGGCGTTTCAGTCGGTGTTTGGACTTCCGCAGACGGGCGTGGTCGATTTTGCTACCTGGTACAAGATTTCTCATATCTATGTGGGGATCTCGCGGATTGCGGAGCTGAATTGAGTTGGAAATGGGATTTGCGGGAGAAGAATAACGAAAAGACATATGAATTCCTATAGGTGAAATATCTGTGAGCAGGATGCATACAGGAAACAGAGACAAAGAACATAAGAGGGGGTGGATTGGATGAAAGATACCAGACGGGAAGAGGAAGTCAGACAAACCG
>ENA-UONX01002698-UONX01002698.1-human-gut-metagenome-genome-assembly--contig:-P74old-NODE-2698-length-12104-cov-4.594821_pt1 | contig 12104 bp, 8 predicted proteins | sample MGYA00242466_ERZ724013 | MGnify/ENA metagenome assembly ERZ724013 | reverse complement strand
TTAAGAACATGGAGGTATACTTGATCAGATGATCCGAGGCAAGCACCAGCATCACTGCATCTCCGTATTTCTTCTCCATATGAATGGCGCCCAGGCCGATGCAAGGGGCCGTGTTGCGCCCCACCGGCTCACAGAGGATATTCTCCTCCGGGATATCCGGCAGCTGCTGGCGCACCAGTTCCTTGTAGTCCTGATTGGTGGCGATATAGATGTCCTCCATATCAACCATGGGTAAGATCCGCTCCACTGTCAGCTGGATCATGGTCTTCCCATCGTCGGTCAGGGAGAGGAACTGTTTGGGCCTATCCTTCCGGCTCACAGGCCAAAAGCGCTCGCCACGGCCTCCAGCCATAATCAAAGCAGTTGTCTTCATCGAAGCCTCCGTCCTTTCAATCCGTTCAAATACGGGAGAGAAGGATTTTACATCTCCCCCGGATCGTATACGCTCCCAAACGCGCCGGCAGGAAGTAGGAATCCCCCCGGCGGATAGGCAACGTGCTCTCACCGTTGATCAATTCCCCTGTCCCACTGACACACAACAAATGCTGGAATGATTTCTCATCACAGCGCAGCGTTATAGTGTTTCGTATCTCCACGCAGTACGCACGAAAATAGGGGCAGGAAAACATCTCGCTCATGGTAAACGCCGGGAAGGAAACGCTGCTGTTGGCTTTACACTCCTCCGGCACAATAGGTCTGTAGTTGACCACCTCTGCCGCGCGGTCCAAATGCAGCTGCCGCGGCTTCCCGTCCGGCCCCCGCCGCTGGTAGTCATATACTCGGAAAGTTGTGTTGGAGTTTTGCTGAATTTCCGCGATCACAATTCCCGCGCAAATAGCATGAATGGTCCCAGGCAGGATATAGAACACATCTCCCGGGGAAACTGGCACTCGGTTGAGCACCTCACAGATGCTCCCGTCCCGCGCTCGCACCAGGAACTCTTCTCGATTCATTTGTCTGGAAAAGCCAAAGTAGATATAGGACTGCGGCTCACAGTCAACCACATACCACATCTCTGCTTTGCCCTGCTCCCCCAGTTCTTCCACAGCTGTTTCATCGGAAGGATGAACCTGGATGGAGAGGTCTCGTTTGGCATCAATCAGTTTTACCAGCAACGGAAACCCGCCCTCTGGGCAGTCGATTCCCCAAAAGCCAACTCGATCATAAAGGCCTAGCTGTTCAACAGTCATGCCGGAAAACAGGCCGTCCGCAATCCGCGATTGGCCGTCCGGATGACAGGATAACTCCCAGCTCTCCGCCGTCACCTCCGGGGCATCCACCTTTCCGAATTCTTTTTTCAGCTTGTCCCCGCCCCAGAGATAACTCTTGAAACAGGGCACCATTTTCAAAGGCGTGTAGATACTCATATATGCTCCATTCCGTCCGGGCAGCCACCGCTTTAAACAGTCCCGGCGGGCGTCAGCCATTCCCCAGAGCTTCTGAATAAATCTCCTGAATGCGGGTCCGAATCTTCTCCGCGGCCTGCTCCCGGCCCAGAATTGTTTCCACCCGGTGCTTTCCGTTCTCCGCCAGAAGGCGGCGGTAGTCCGGCTCCTCGTACAGCCGCCGCATATAGGCCGCCGCCTGATGGATGTCCGGGTCCGCCCACCGCTGCCCTTTTTTGTACGGCCCAATGTCCCTTTCGATAGGCACCAGGCGATAGTCTACCAGGCAGGCGCTGTCCGCGTCCATGAACTCCGTGGTAGCCGACCAGTTGGTGGCGATCACCGGTGTGCCCAGCAACATTGCCTCCGCCGGCACCAATCCAAATCCCTCCGCCCGATGGAGAGATACCACTGCGTCCGCCAGGGAAATCAGGCTGTTGGTCTCTGTCTTGGTGTAGATTTCCGGCAGCAACCAGATGTTCTGGTAGCCGGACAGTTCTTCTCGCAGAACCCGAAGGTCTTTCTCAGAGGGATTATTGACCTTGACCACCAGTCCCACACCTTTTTCTTGAGGAGTAAAGGTCTCTTTGAACGCCCGCACCGCACCCATGGGATTTTTCCGCTCCATTGTACTGTTGCAGTCATACATGGCAAGGAACAGAAATACGTCCTCTGGCAGTCCAAACCGCTCTCGACGGATAGAGCGATCCGTTGGGGCTTCAAGATAGTAGGGCATAGTGTGCACTGGTTTATCGGTCACTCGGCGGATACTGTCGCTGGCAAATTCCGACGGCGTCCAGATCTCGTGGAAGCAGTTGATGGCAAATGTCCACTCCTCAGGAAATTCCTCCAGCTCCCAGAGCCAAAAAGCAATATTGTACCGGCCATCCCAGAGCTTCGATGTCAATGTTGAAAACGCTAGTGGGATCTCATAGGGGTTGATATGGAACAGGTTGATATTATACGGCGTCTGGTCTGAGATCTTCCGATCCCAGGTGTGGTCGCTGCTTCGGATGGCGCTGACCTGCTGGTAGTTATAAATGGTGTAGGGCAGGCCACTGGCTTCCAAAGCGCCAGCCACCAGCCGGCAGCTCTGTCCCAGGCCGATCTCTCCCTGAATATATCCGATCAGGTTGATTCCATTCTCTCCTGCGTCAGGCGACAAAGGCTTCAGCTGATATTGGGCGGCCTCTTGAGCGGATTGCCGGATCATCCGCCGTTTTACTGCCCGAAGAAAATCGATGGGAAACAGCTTTACCATGACCGGTCGGAACTTCTGGGCCAGCTCTAAAATCAACCGCCGCACGTCAATCCACCTCCACCGGAGGCGTCAGCAGGGTGCTGGTGACCTTCTCCAGATGTTCCATTTTCTCCTGTGCCTGGACGGGCGTGTCTCCCCGAACCGCCAGGTACAGCTTGATTTTGGGCTCCGTCCCTGAGGGCCGCAGCACAAACCAGTCTCCGGAGCGAAACACACACTTGACCACATTGGAGCGCGGCAGCGTCAGTGCTTCGCTCTGTCCCTCCGGCAGCAGCGTCCGCCGGGAGATCTGGTAGTCCTCCCACACGGCCGGGTCCTCTTCCGCCAGCAGGGTGTGGTAGTGCGCCCGGAGCCGGTCCATGATCTCCCCGATCTGCCGTTGTCCGTCCTGACCCGGCAGGGTGACGGACACCAGCTTGTCCTGGAAGCAGCCGTAGGTTTCCATCAGGGCCTCCAGCGCCTGATACAAAGTCCGCCCCTGGGATTTGTGGTAGAGCGCCATCTCCGCGATCAAGGCCGAGGCAATGACGCCATCCTTGTCCCGGACAAAATCCCCGGCCAGATAGCCGTAACTCTCCTCAAAGCCCAGCAGAAAGCTGTGTTCTCCCGTTCTCTCCCACTGATCAGCCAGTTCACCAATGTATTTGAAGCCTGTCAGGGTCTCGGCCATCATCACGCCATTTCGCTCGCAAATACGCTTTCCAAAATCTGATGTCACAATCGTCTTGATAATCGCCGGATTGGTCGGCATAGTCCCCAGCTCCCGGTGGGTTCGGATCACATAGTCGCACAACAGGGCGCCTGTCTGATTTCCAGTCAGGACCACATATTCTCCATCAGCAGTCCGCGCCAGAACCCCGATTCGGTCACAATCCGGATCCGTCGCAAAGATCAAGTCCGGCTCTTCTTGTTTTGCCATTTCTACCGCCAGGTGGAAAACAGAGGACTCCTCCGGATTGGGATAAGGAGCCGTGGGAAAGTTTCCATCCGGCAGTTCCTGCTGAGGTACAACCGTAACCTGGGAGAAGCCCAGTTCTCGCAGCACACGACGCACTGGTATATTCCCCGCGCCATGGAGAGGGGAGTAGAGAATCTTCAGATTTTTGGCCTCCCGCCGGATTAGGTCCCGGCGCATGGTAAGGGCCTCCACCTGCCGGAAGTATGGGGCATCCACATCCTCCCCAATCCAGTGTAGCAATCCCGCCTGCTCCGCAGCGGACAGATCCAGAAACCGAACATCCGTCATCAGATCGCCCTGCTGAATCTCCCGAAGGATGGCTGCCGCCGTCTCGTCGGTAATCTGTCCGCCATTGGGACCATAAACCTTATAGCCGTTGTACTCCTTGGGGTTGTGCGAGGCGGTCACTACTACGCCGGCACTTGCCTCTAGATACCGCACCGCAAAAGACAACATTGGCGTAGGATGAACCGTATCGAAGAGATACACCGGAATCCCATTGCCGCACAGCACCTTCGCGGTGTGTTCAGCAAACTCCCGGGAATGATTTCGCGTGTCATAGGCGATACAGACGCTTGGGGTTTGGGTCCTGGCCTTCAAATACCATGCCAAGCCCTGAGTGGCTTTCCCCACAGTCAATACATTCATTCGGTTAGTCCCGGCCCCCATCTTTCCCCGAAGGCCTCCCGTGCCGAAAGACAAATCCCGGTAAAAGCGGTCTGTGATTTCCTCTTCATCCCGTAAAGCGGACAATTCCTCCCGCAGTTCCTTTGGGACCGAGTCGCTGCGCATCCAGCTCAGATACCGCGCCATAATTGTCTGTTCCATATTTCCATCGCACCTTTTCAGAAATAATGTTTTCGCAGGCCCCGGATCACATAGTGGAGCTGACAGGCCGTCGCCCTGGGCAAGGGCAGTTTTAAATAGTCCCGCAGGATACGCCACCGCCCCCAGGATGATCGGAGCTTGTCTGCGGAACGGCTTCCAGACAACAGGCGGTATTCCACCAGAGGTCTGGAAATGCCATGAAAAGTCGCTCCTTTTTGCAGCAATTCCAGCCAAAACACATAGTCCTCGTGGACATATTCCCCCCGCATTCGCACGCCACCTAGGCAGTCTGCCCGGAAAACCGCCGTGGAACACCCTACATAATTCTCCCGCAGGAAGTCTGTTTCAGTAAACGTCTCCGGAACGCGATAGGGGTGTCGTACTGGCCGCCCTTCTGCGTCAATGAAGCTGTAGCGGGTATAGCACACATCGCAGCCAGTCTCCTCCAGGCATTGCCGCTGCTTTGCCAATTTGCCCGGCAACCAGCGGTCGTCCCCGTCCAGGAACGCCAGATATGTGCCTCTTGCCAAATCGATCCCACGATTCCGTGTCTGCGCTGTGCCGAGATTTTTTTCGTTGCGGTACGCTCGGATGCGCTGATCCTGCTGGGCGAGTTCCTGAATACATGCCCATGTGTCGTCCTCGGAGTGATCATCAATGACGATGATCTCAAAAGCCCCGTCTGTCTGGTCCAATACAGACTGTACGCTCTCCCGCAGGAACCGGGCGCAGCGATAGGCTGGAACAATCACAGAAAAGCAATTATCTCTCTTCTGTAAATCCACCGCATATCACCCTCTCATTGTGTTTCTATACCCACAGCGGCTGGAGCTTCCCCAGATGGATGCCAGTGCTACGCCTCTCTGCTGATTTAGGAAAAACGCTCCACAAGCGGATCTTTCAGTTCTTCGTAAATCAAAGTACCAAAAGCCTTTCTTCCCGGCGGAGTCATCTTTAGCAGTTGGATGAAGGGATTTAGGAAACGGAATAAAGGAAGTATTTTTCCATGAGCAAGGGCGATCTGCCGGATCATCTGGCAGGTACAGCCATATTCACTGTCCTGTGGGAAGTATATCCCGCTTTTGCCTTCTTCCGCCATCTTCCGCAGAAACGAGGAAAGTTTATCTATTGAAATGACACTACGACGATTGACGTAGTCCGCAAAGAAAGGCAAGATCTTCGCCAATTTGATAAGGGCTCGATAGTTTCCCGGGCAATCTGGCCCATACACCATCGGGGGCCGAATTATGATGACCTCAAACCCTGAATCGCTCAGCCCGCGCAGAGCTTGCTCCGCGCGAAGCTTGGACTTGCCATAAAGCCCTTTCGGATTTGGCGGTGTATCTCGCCGGATCACACCTTCCGTCAGGCCATACACGCTGGCGGAGCTTAAATAGATAAACCGCTTTACACCTTCCGCCTTTGCTTTTTCAGCGACCGCCACAGCCAGGACATGGTTTACACGATCATAAATCATGGCATCTTCTGGCTTTTCGCGCCGGTGAACGATTCCCGCGGCGTAGAGGATGCAGTCATACTGAGAAAAGTCATCCGCGCGCCATGCGTCAGTCCGTACGCTCACAGCATCTGTCTGATACTGTCCCGGGAAATTAGATAGGTACTGCCGGAACCGCCCTCCAATATAACTATGCGGCCCTACTACCAGCACACGGGTCATTTCTTCGCCAGCTCCTCTTCTTTCTGGGCGGCGGCTCCTTCCACCACACCTTCATGGCGCAAAACCTTACCTACCGTTGCAAAAAAACATCTACAATCAAACAGAAAGCTCACGCGCTGTACGTACTCTCCGTCGTAGCGGGCCTTCACCTCAATGGGTAATTCATCCCGGCCATTGATCTGCGCCCATCCAGATAGGCCTGGACGCACATCATTGGCTCCATACTGATCCCGTTCTGCAATCAGATCGTACTGATTCCACAGAGCAGGCCTCGGGCCAATAAATGACATCTTCCCACTCCAAATCTGAAAGATCTGAGGCAGTTCATCCAAAGAGGTTTTCCGAAGGACCCTCCCCACATGGGTAATGTATTGTTCTGGATTTTCCAGCAGGTGCGTCGGCATATCATGAGGCGTCTTCATCTTCATGGTTCTAAACTTCAAAATATTGAAATAGGTCTTATGTATGCCCACCCGCTTCTGCCGGAATATGACCGGACCAGGATCATCCAACTTAATCAGTGCCGCAATTACCAGCATGGGAATAGCGAGCAGAATGATACAGATGGATGCCAGAAAAAAGTCAATGATCCGTTTCCCAAACTTGCGATACATATCTCTAAGACCTCATCCTCACATTTCTTATAGTTTCCAAGCAAGCGACTCCTCCTCGCAATGTATGGTCTCTATCACGCCATGGTCCGATGCGGAATCTGTACTTCTTCTCCTTGCATGCGATTTAACTCGTCGGGCTCATGAAATGTCGGCACAACTTTATGCAGCGCCTCACGGATGAGAGACGGATCGTTTTTTCCCAAAGCCTCCCGCAAAATGTCCAGCTTTTCTTTCAATTCTCCCGGTGTTATCGAAGACTGCCTCTCGATAAATATCTGGCTGTTTTCTGTCCGTTCGATGTCACGACTGGAAATCAGCAACTCCTCATACAACTTCTCTCCCGGTCGGAGTCCCGTCTCCACAATGTCAATGTCCTGGTAAGGGATCCGTCCGGAAAGGCGAATCATATTCTCCGCCAGATCCAGAATCTTGATGGGGCGCCCCATGTTCAAAACATAAATCTCATTTTTTCGGGCCATCGCTCCAGCCTGCAATACCAGCTGAGCCGCTTCAGAGATTGTCATAAAATAGCGGATAATCCGCTTATCGGTAACTGTAACTGGCCCGCCCGCGGCAATCTGGCGTTGAAATAGCGGCACCACAGAGCCGTTGGACCCAAGGACGTTTCCAAAACGAACCGCCACAAAATCCGTGCTGCTGCGTCCCTTCATAGACTGTAGAATCATCTCGCAGAGCCGCTTGCTCGCCCCCATTACAGAGGTTGGATTCACTGCTTTATCCGTGGAAATCAGCAGAAATTTTTTGACCTGGTATTTGTCTGCCGCCTGTACCAGATTTAGCGTCCCGAACACATTGTTGCGGATTGCCTCCTGCGGGCTATTTTCCATCAAGGGCACATGCTTATGGGCGGCCGCATGGAAAACTACATCTGGGCGATATACGGAGAACAACTGGTTCATACGCTCTCTGTCTCGGATCGATGCAATCTCAACCTTTAGATTGAGCCGGTTATTGTAGCGATATAATAACTCCTGCTGGATGTCATAGGCATTGTTTTCATAAATGTCAACAATGATCAGTTCTTTCGGATCATGCCGGACAATCTGGCGGCACAACTCCGAACCAATAGACCCGCCGCCCCCTGTCACCATCACGATCTTTCCCGAGATATACGCGTCTATTGGGGCGGGATCCAGTTGTACTGGCTCTCGTCCCAATAGGTCTTCGATTCGTATCTCCCGCAGCTGCGACCGGATAGGTTTTTGCTGAATCAGGTCCATAGTACTGGGCAAGACAGAAACGCGAACCCGCCCCAAACCAGATAGCTTCTGCAAGATCTCGTGGCGCCGTCCGTCATCAAGAGATGGAATTGCAACGATGATCTCCTGAATGTCCATTGCTCTCAGCCGCAGTTTGATCTGATCGATGGTGCCCTTTACTTCGACGCCATGGATCCTCTTCCCTATTTTTCCCGGGTCATCATCAAAAAAGCACCTCACGCGATAACGGCTGTCTGGATTTCCTTGTAGTTCATCCAGCAGCAGGACACCTGCCGTTCCGGCTCCAACAATTGCGACCGGAATTTGCTGCTTTCCTTTTCGAAATAGAGATTCGCTGCGGTAAACCCGGTAGGCAAACCTCACCACCAGCATTCCCAGTACCCACATACTGGCAACACAGGTCAGCAGCATAAAGGAAATGACCACATCCAGGAAAATACGGCTCAGGACCTCATAAAGAAACGAACCGCAGAATGCCGCCATCAGCAATGACAGGTACTCTCTACTTTCAGCGTATCTCCACAAACTGTCATACGTATGGAACACGAACTGAAAGAGGGTTACACAGCCGTACAGCAGCAAATAATTTTGCACCAGCTGGAAGGATCGTCCCACTGCGTCGGTCAAATTATATCTCAAAGAAAACCATGAGAAAAAAACAGATACCGCGAGCAAGATCATGCTGTCGCAAATAAAGAGTATCTGTTTCCGGAAGTATTTCATGTGGCAATCTGCTCCTACCGCCATAACTTTTTGCGCGAGCCAGTGCCCCCGCATTGTTACGATTATGTGACAAATTATACATCTATTTTGCCACCTTCGTCAAGGCGAGTCCCCCATAGAAGTCCTGCTAATTTAAGCTAGAATTGATATTAACGGCTTTTTATGTGAAATGTTTCCGATTTTACCTGAAACGGGAGGGCACAATTGCTGCTAATCGTTAATAAATCACACTCGGCGGCGCTATCCGGTCGCGTCTTTCTCTGCATTTGTTCATGGCAAAATTTATGTATAGTAGCATCCTCGTTTCGCCGGCAATCCACTCGACCTCTTTTTGTTTTATAAAAACACCCTCCCTGGTACAAACCAGAGAGGGTGTTTTAAGACTTAAAATTAACTTTCAGCCTGAGCAAGCACCGTGGAGATTGCGATATACAGCGCCTCGCCAGTCAGAGATTCCGACTGGACACTGTTTAAGAGCGCCGCATTCTCTTCCGTCAGAGTAACCGGGACCAGCAGTTCCGCATTCGTCTCGTCCATCGATGCGCCAATTTCCCGAACTCCATCCGCATATACATCTACATCTGCAGGGTCTATCAAATCAAACGCCTGACTGCACAGGTTCATTGCACTGTTCCAAGCATCAGAGTTAGAGCGTTCTTGGAGAAGGCCTTCTTGCAGGACGTCGAAGAAGTCATCCAATCTGCCCAGCGGGAGGTAGTAGTAGGCCGCCACATAGTAACAGGCATCATAATCTCCCGTTTCCCTCAGCTCGCGCGCGCACCTTGCCGCAGTTCCTTCATTGGAAACACCGCCGGCCTGCAAGGCATTGCCCATCAGATTCACTTTATAACTCTGATCCTCGTAAAAGTCCAGTGCGTCGGCTCGCTCCGCAGCGTGAATAAACTCGGACTGTGTGATGTTTGGATTATTCGTGGCCTCATAATAAATATTGACAGCTGCTAGATTGCACACCAAAAGCCCGCCAAACACGAGCAGGTAAATGCCGGTTCCAATCAGTGCCGCCCCGCCGCTGAACGTGCGCTTTGCTTTCGGGGATTTTCCATATAGAATCACCACAAGTATCATAAGGGAGAACGCGGCGCATTGATAGGCCCGAATGGAAAAATTGATCTCCATCAATCCATGCAAATTCATCATAGCCCAACAGGCGATCAGAGCCGCTGCCAACGGATCTGCCGACTGTCTCAACCGGCGAACCAGCAGCCAAAGTGCCCCACCAAGGAACATCAAAAATGGAATCAGTCCGAGTAGTCCCATATCATCCATAACTTGTAGGATATGGTTATGGACATACAATGACTCATAAAAGAATGGCTGAACAGCCGTGTAGAGGGCCTCTGTGCTGCCAAGTCCATGTCCCATAATAGGAGACTCCATAAATAGCGTCCCAGCATCTATCATAAACTGGACGCGAAGATAAAAGCTGTAATCTCCAAATAGGCTACTTTGCAACCGCGTGGTGATAAAAGAGGGCAGCAGCGGGTAGTTAAGTGCCAGTTCTGTTCCATCCGACAGCTGAACGGAACGAATTTCCGCCTCGCTTTCACTGCCAAACAAGAATTGGACCGAGGATGTCCCATCCGGTACCGCAAAAGAAGCGCCATCCAACGGGCCCGTATATAGCTGTGTACGGGTATTGGTCAGGATCTCCTGCTCATTTTGGGCATTTACAGTAAGTGTAACTCCACTGTCCCAGTCACCGAAAATTATATAGTCTCCCGGCGAAAGTGAAATCGATCTATCCACTAATCCGCCCGCCGGAATTGCCAAGGAACCCGTGATCTGAAGCGCAATGAGCACATAAGCTACACAGGCAAGGACAATCCCACCGCACACTCCAGCAACGGCTTTCCCATGTCCAGTCAATTTGGACACCGCACGCTGTCCAATTCCCCAGTCCAACGCAAAAATCAGAGCGCCGCAGGCGATTGCCAGGATTGTTGGCATAACACTGGCTGAGGCAATAAAGCGAATTGCGGGAAACGATAGGATAACAGTGACAAGGGCCGCTTCGACCATCAAGAAAAACAGCCGCAGCCTCACATCTTTTCCGCAGAAAGCCAAATACACCAGAAGGGCCGCTCCAAAGCACAGGATCGCACCTCTGCTGAGTGAGAGGAAGAATCCCATGCTCTGGACGCCGAGCAACAGCATCGCCGCAAACTTCTCCTTGGTCTTGGATACATTGCAGCTTAGATACAGTGCAATGATGATCCCCAATGCAAAGATACTGGCCGTTATATTGGCATCATTATAAATTCCATTGATACGGGCAGCTGATGCCATGCTCCCCATTGTCGCATAGCTGGAATCTCCCAAGGCGCCCGCCAGCACGCGAAAAGCATCATACAGAATGGAGGCGCCAGCCGCGTCAATGGAGAGCAGAGAAATCAGGCTGCTCACCGCAGCGAACCCCCAGAGCAGGCCTCGAACGTGCCCCTTCTTCCCTCGAGCAAGCAGAATCACCGCAAGGGAGAAAGATGCTAGAAGCTTCACGTACTCCTTCAGCGCATAGCTCCCAAAATTGCTATACAACCCGGCACAACCACCCACCAAAGCAAACAGGAGCAACCCCGTCACGGGAATTGATAATCTCTGCCGGAAGTTTGTGAGCGGGCCACGTCCAAAGAGAGAAATCATCCCCAGTCCCGCCAAAATCAGCGCCATGAGTTTTGTCTGCACAGTCATGGCAAAAAACAGCAAAACCGAAAAGCCTACAACAAACAACCGATCAAACATCAAATGTTCCTTTGTCGGTACAGCTGGCGCAGAAGCAGTCGAATTAGGAACCGGCGTCGCCGGTACAGGTCTTTTTCGCTTCATTCTGATACTCCTTCCGTAAGAACGGCCTCTTACGGGGCAAAATTATATCAGACTTTTGCAGGAATGTCTATTCTTCTCCCGGCAGCCAATGGCATATTTTTGTCGGCTATGCTATATGTCATCCTAGTGCGTGCTCGTCTTCAGCATCTCCCCCGCATTCATGTTACAAGTTTCGCTATTTCGGCACGGAAACATCATTTACTGTGAGCCAAGGTTTTTCTCGCTTTCTTGACATCCTATGAGGAAGGCGTTTAATATAGAGTCGAATAACCATTGCTATTTTGAACTGAATCACACATTGGTTCGATACGTTGAAAGCCGGGTGAACTTATGGATGTCCTGGATATTGTTCGGCGGCGAATATCCTCTGTTATCGGGCTATCTGCCCAAAAAGGTTTTCAGTCCGTTCCGGGTTCTTGCCGCCCCGAACCGTCCGTCCCCAGCGTCAATAACCGCTCAAAAATTGTTATCTGTGTACCCAATCAACTGCGTCAGGCTGCAAAGATTGTTGACCTTCTGCAAAGTGGATGCTCTGTTCTGCTCAATTTGGAAAATGTTGACGATACGATTTC
>ENA-UONX01002695-UONX01002695.1-human-gut-metagenome-genome-assembly--contig:-P74old-NODE-2695-length-12130-cov-4.572671_pt1 | contig 12130 bp, 10 predicted proteins | sample MGYA00242466_ERZ724013 | MGnify/ENA metagenome assembly ERZ724013 | reverse complement strand
CCAGCACCAGCAGCGCCAGGCAGACGGCCATCCACAGGCCCGTCACTTTTCTCATCCGCGATCTCCCTCCCGCCGGAGCCTTGCGGCCCTCGGACGCCCGCGCCGGAGCGGTGCTCCGGGGGCCTTGTCATCTCACGCCTCTATCTTATCACGCCCCGGTGAGGCCATCTTCAAATCCGTGTAAAGTGTGTGTAAAATTCGCGCGCCCCATGGCCGGTCAGTCCGGCCTGAACATTTTTTGGTTTTCCTCCTGTACAGGTCTCCCCCGTTCCGGTACGATATTTCCATCGACCAGAACGGAGATATGGATATGACGGAAAACAGAATCACCACGGACCTGTCCGCTTCCTTTGCCAGACATCTCCGCCAGGCGGAGCGCAGTCCCGGTACCACAGAGAACCACCTGCGCCACCTGTTTGCCCGGGTCTTCTACCGGGTGTGCCGGGACGCGGCAAAGCCGGCGGATGTGCTGGGCCACGTCTGCATGGACACCGCCCGCATCTACCTGGCGGCCTCCGGTGCGGGGCACGCCTGGACTTTGGACCGTCTGCGTCTGGTTCTGCAGGATAAGACAAGCTTCACATTTTGTCCTGTTTTGAGAGCCTGTCAAGAGGGGGCTGCTTTTGAAGATGCCGCAGAACGTGAAAACGGCGCAAATCTGAAATTGGGTGCAAAAAGCAGGGCCAGATCTGGTTTTCCCGCTGTCAGCCCATATTGTGATGCCAAAAAGTTCGCACACCGTTGGAAAAAGTGCTTGACAACCCTGATGGGATTGAATAAGATAAATTTGATGATATGTATAAAATCGCGCCTTTTTGGTATGGGTCATAGAATGCAATGATGTGGTATATTTATTTGGGCGCTTTTATACCATGGAGCGAGTAGCGCAACCGGTCTATTGAAGGCGGCAGAGATGGTTCTGCGGCCCCAATAGGCCGCTTTTTGTCCAGATTTCAGATACTTTGGCACCATGGAGGTCCCGATGCGATGAACGAGGTCTTGCGGCAGGAGAAAAAATTTGCCATCAATATCGCCGACGGCGCGGTCCTGGGAGGCCGCCTGGGGGCCATTATGCACGCCGATGTCCACAATGGCACCCAGGGCTATGTGATCCGCTCCCTCTATTTCGACACGCCGGATGACCAGGACTTTTACGACAAAGTCGACGGCCTGGAGCTGCGCCGGAAGATCCGGCTGCGTACTTACGGGCCCCGATCCGATTTCGCCATGCTGGAAATGAAACAGAAGGAAGGGCCGTATCAGCGCAAACGATCCCTGCGGCTCCGGCGTGAGGACGCGGAGCAGCTGTGCCGGGGAGATTACCGGCCGCTTATGGCCTATGAAGACCCTTTCGCTGCGGAGTGCTACGGTCTGATGCACAGCCGCTGCTACCGGCCAAAAGCAGTGGTGGAGTACCGCCGTCAGGCGTTTGTGGCCAGGGAAAACCATATCCGCATCACCCTGGACAGCCGGATCATCGCCACGGAGTCCAGTTTCGATCTGTTTTCCGAGCATCTGCCCATGTACGCGGTCATGGACCCCTTCCACATGGTGCTGGAGGTCAAGTACAACGGCTTCCTCCTCAGCTATCTCAAGGACCTGTTGGATCGGGTGGAGCGCTCGGAGCTGTCGGTCAGCAAATACTGCCTGGCCCGAAGCGTGTCCCTGAGCCTTCAAAGTTAATTATTCAAAGGAGAAGGAGAAAATCGAGTATGCGAGAAAACCTGCTTCAGCTGCTGGAATCCAGCGGCGGCGACCTGACCACCGAAACGATTCTGCTGCGCCTCGTGATGTCGGCGATCATCGCGGCGTTCCTGTTCCTGTCCTACCGCCTCAGCCACAGCGGCAGCATTTACAGCGCCAAATTCAATGTCTCCCTGATGGCCCTGACAGTCATCACCACCACCGTGATGATCGTCATCGGGAACAACATCGCGCTGTCTCTCGGCATGGTGGGCGCCCTGTCCATTGTCCGGTTCCGCACTGCCATCAAGGACTCCCGGGATACCATCTACATCTTTTGGGCTATCGTAGTAGGCATCTGCTGTGGCTCCGGTGACTATCTGGTCGCCGCGGCAGGCAGCGCGGTGGTGTTCTTACTGCTGCTGGTGTTTGGTCGGCTGCGTACCGATAACCGAGTCCTGCTGATCCTGCGGACCGCGCGGGTGAATGCGTCCAAGGTGGAATCCCTGATCTTCCAGTACTATAACCGCAAGGCCATCCTGCGGGTCAAGAACACTACCGATGATAGCGTCGAATACATCTATGAGCTCAACGGAAAGTATCTGCGCAAGCCGGGCGGCGAAAAGGCCGCGGGCAAGAGCATTACAGACGCCGTCTATGAGATCGGCGGGATCGAATATTTCAACATCGTCATGCAGAACGACGAGATCAGCGGCTGAGACGCCTGGAACTCCAAGGGGGCGGGAGAACTATGAAATACAAGTTGCTGGGCGGTGCCATGGTGGTGCTGATACTTGTCTGCGCGCTGGCGGCATCCGTTCTGGAGGCGGAAGAAGGCCCCGCCCGCATCCACCAGCACCTGTCCGCCCGAGGCCCGGACGCAGGCTGCGGTTGTGATGGCGCGGAGTTGTGTACGCACCTGCCTCTGGTCATCATTGACACCGGCGGGCAGGAGATCCCGGGGGCACCCATGGGATATGACGCCGATGGAGAAACCATCTACTCTACCACAGCTGACGGGGAGAGTATGCTGTCTGCTCGGATCTCTATTTTGGACAACGAGACCCGCAATCATCACCCATCAGACACGCCGGACCTGGAGAGTGCGGGGCTGATCCGTATCAGAGGGCGTTCTTCCCGCTATTTTGACAAGCACAACTATCTTCTCCGCTTTACAGATGATGATGGGGCCTATGCCGACCACGAAGTCATGGGGATGGATGCCCACTATGAGTGGACACTTCACGGCCCCTATCTGGACAAGAGCCTGATCCGCAACTACCTGTGGTACAACATTGCAGGAGAGATGATGGAGTATTCCCCCAATGTTCGTTTCTGCGAGGTGATTCTCAACGGGGCGTATCAGGGACTTTACCTGATGACGGAGACCATTACCAACGGGGAGAACAGCCGAGTCAATGTGTCTGAACCCATCGACAACAGTACCTCCACCGGCTATGTCCTGCGGTTGGATCAGGGAAGCAGAACGGACCTGAAAAACATCAACAACTTCACCTACTACACCTACCGCATCAGCAGAAGGAATCATCTGAACATCAATATCGAGTACCCGAGATCCGGTGCCTTGACCCAGGAAATGGCGGATGCCATAGAACAGGACCTCTCTGACTTTGAGAAGGCGCTGTATTCCTTTGATTATGATGACCGGATTTACGGTTACCAGAATTGGGTGGATGTGAAGTCCTTTGCGGATTACTTCATTCTCAATGAGTTCACACAGAATTACGACGCCGGGTATCTGTCCACCTTCCTCTACAAGGACATCGGCGGGAAATACCACATGGTGGTGTGGGATTTCAACAACGCCTGCGGCAACTACACAGACCTCCCCGCTTGGGAGCCGGGCTTCCAGATGCAGGACACCCTCTGGCAGTGGATGCTGACCAAGGACGAGGAATACTGCCAGCGGATCATCGACCGCTACCGGATGTGGCGGGGGAGCTTCCTCAGCGAGGACTACCTGATGAATTATATTGACGAAACCATTGCCTATCTGGGCCCTGCCGTAGAGCGGAATTTTGAGATATGGGGCTACTCCTTTGAGGCGTACCGACCCCTGGAGCCGGAGAACCGGAACCCGGACAGTTTTGAGGACGCCGTGGAGCAGCTGAAGACATTTATCCGGGACCGGGGCGCGTGGATGGACGAGTTCATCGAGACGGTCCAGCAGTACGGGCACCCGTCCATCAACAAGCGGTATAACCATTGAGCCCGGAGAGGAGGCCCACCCCTTTGAAAAAATTCATCCTGACCGTGTGCGTTCTGACGGTGCTCCTTTTCACCGGGTACTACGCCTACTATCATCTGGGGATCTATCTCTTCGGCGCGGAGGGGCCGGTGACCACCTTTATGAAAACGGACGCGGACACCATTTACATGGAGCGGGACGGGGTCTATGTGCCCTTTGAGATCCGGGGCGTCAACATGGGCGTGGGGATCCCCGGGCACTTCGCCACCGACTACGCCATCGACGAGGAGACGTACCTGCGGTGGTTCCAGCAGATCCAGGACCTGGGAGCCAACACCATCCGGGTCTATACCATCCTGCACGCCGACTTCTACAATGCCTTTTATACATACAATTCCGCCCGGGAGGCCCAGGGGCAGGAGCCGCTGTGGCTCATCCACGGAGTGTGGGTCAACGACTATGTGCAGAACTCCCACCGGGACGCCTATGACGACGATTTTCTCCAGGCCCTGCTCGATGACAGCAAGACGCTGGTGGATATTCTCCACGGGGAGCGCAGTCTGAACCTGGGGCGGGGCCTTGGCCCCGGCAACTACCGGAGGGACGTGTCCCCCTGGGTCATCGGCTATATCCTGGGCGTAGAGTGGGAGGATGTGACGGTGGCCTATACCAATGAGAAGTACCCGGAGCGGAACAGCTACCAGGGCACCTACATGGAGACCACCGAGGACGCCACCCCCTTCGAGGCCATGCTGGCCCAGGTGGGGGACAGCATCATCGAGTATGAGACGGAGCGGTATCGGCAGCAGCGGCTGGTGGCCTTCTCCAACTGGCCCACCACGGACCCCTTCCTCTACCCGGCGGACATCACCAGCCAGTTCATGAAATGCGCCCAGGTGGATGTGGAGCACATCCGGACCACGGACGCCTTCCTGTCCGGCTATTTCGCCTCCTATCATGTCTACCCGTACTATCCCGACTACCTGCACAATATCCTGGACCCCATCGGGCTGGTGGACGGCTCCCACCGGGACATGAGTCAGTACTATCTCACCACGGAGGGCGGGGTCCCCTATGAGGAACTGATGACCGGGGATGCCCAGGTGGACTACTATGACCCGGGCGGACATCTGAACACCTATTACGCCTATCTGAAGATCCTGAACGAATACCACACCATTCCCGTGGTGATCTCGGAGTACGGCGTTTCCACCGGCCGGGGCATGGCCCAGCGGGACTACTACACCGGCCACAACCAGGGCCACATGACGGAGCGGGAGCAGGGATATGCCATTATCGACTGCTACGAGGACATCATGTCCGCCGGCAGCGCCGGCAGCTGTATTTTTACCTGGCAGGACGAGTGGTTCAAACGAACCTGGAACACCATGGCCAATGTGGATCTGGACAACACTCCCTACTGGAGCGACTACCAGACCAACGAGCAGTATTTCGGTCTGCTGGCCTTCGATCCCGGCGAGGAGGAGAGCGTCTGCTATGTAGACGGGGATCCCTCCGAGTGGAGCGTGGAAGATGTGGTGCTGGAGACGGAGCAGGGCACCCTGTCCATGAAATATGATGAGAAGTTCCTCTACTTCTATGTAGAGGCAGAGGGGTACCGCCCCGGCGAAGATCCCCTGTATCTCCCCATCGACACCACGCCCAAGACGGGCAGCACCTACTGTGAGAACTATGATCTGACCTTTGAGCGCCCGTGTGATTTCGTGATCTACCTCCACACAGTGGAGGACAGCCGCATCGTGGTCCAGGAGCGGTATGAGGTGCTGCGGGCCGTGTTCTCCCAGGAGACGGAGGGGTTTGACCCCTATATCGATCCCGTCGATGCGGACACGCCGGTCTTCACCAACATCGAGCTGGTGCTGCAGCTGTTTGCGGACGAGCGGGGCCCGGGAGGCGACGACGAGGTCATGTATGAGACCTATGAAACCGGCGCACTTCGTCACGGTATTGCCAACCCGGAGTCAGGGGACTTCGACTCCCTGGCCGACTTCTGCTATACCGATCACGGCGCGGAGATCCGAATTCCCTGGCAGCTGCTGAACTTCTTCAACCCTTCGGAGATGATGATCCACGACGATTATTACGAATGCTATGGCGTTGAAGGCCTGCACATCGACGAGATGTTTGTGGGCATGGCTGTAGGGGACGATACAGCGTACCGCATCCCCATGGCCGCCTTTGCTCTGGAGGGCTGGGGCAAGACGGTCACCTATCACGAGCGGCTGAAGGAGTCCTACTACATTTTGCAGGAATACTGGGCGGGGCTGGACGGCTGAGCCGGCCCGCCTGCGGAGAGGAGGTGCGCCGGTGGGCGCGGAGATCTTGCTGTATGGCTACGGTCTGGTGTGCTTGAGCATGCTGGCATTCAACGTCATCTATGGTCTGTATCTGCGGTCCGACGACCGGCGGATGGATGCCAGGATGGAGGGAATCCGGCGCCGGGTCACGGCGCAGCTGCGGAGTCTTCAAGAAGATTCGTCTGGGGAACCCCAGACGGTCCAGGTCAGTCATTTGACCTGGATGCGCCGCCGTCTCTCCCACGTCAACTGCCTGCTGGCCTTTGACCGCCTTCTGGACGAGCTGGATGACCAATCCGAGGCCTATCAGAGCTATCTAAGACAGATGCAGCCGGTATTTCTGTATCTGGCCACCGTCTACTGGAAGCGGGAGAGCACCCAGGCGGCGTACTTCTGCTACTTTCTCTCCCGTCACAAGCTCCGCCGCCACATGGAGATGGATCAGCTCCAGCAGGTGGTGCTCTCCTATCTGAAAAAGAGCAGCCTGTACTGTAAGATCAATGCCTGGAAGGCGCTTTGCAGCTTCGGCAGTCCCTCTATTCTGTGCAAGGCACTGCAGGAGCTGGGCACCGGCGACACGAGCCAGCTGCACGAACAGGTACTCACAGAAGCGCTGCTCACCTACACGGGAGACCCCAAGGACCTGATTGAAGCGCTTTGGTCACAGATGGAGCGTTTCTCTGTTCCCATCCAGCGGGCAGTACTGGATTACATACGCTTCCAAAGCGGCAATTACCGGGAGCAGATGCTGGAGATCCTGCGGGACAAACACCGGAACAAGGAACTGCGGCTTTCAGCTGTCCGGTACTTTGGCCGCTACCCGGATCCATCAGCCCGCCCGCTGCTGCTGGGATTTCTTCAGGACCGCGATCCGACCCACTGGGAGTATTCCGCCATCAGCGCATCCTCCCTGGCGGGGTATGGCGGGCAGGATGTGGTGGATGCCCTGCTGCGGGCCATGAACAGCAGCAACTGGTATATCCGCAGCAACGCCGCCTCCAGCCTGGAGGCCCACGGGCTTTCCTACGAGCAGATGTTTCAGGTACTCAGCGGCGGCGACCGGTACGCCCGGGAGATGCTGGAATACCGTCTGAAAGCGAAGCAGCTGCAGGAAGAGGCGGCCCTGACCGCGGCAGAAGCGGCGAATGCCCAGAGAGAGGGGGAACCGGTTGGCGTATGAGAGATTTTATCCAGATATTCCTGCTCTGCGTGGAGGCGTTCTTTATCCTCTATATGATCCTCTATTCCAGTTTCCTGTTTCTCTCGGTCACGGTAGGTTCCTCGGACCTCTATGCCGTCAAGCGGCGCAATCGCCTGAAGAACGAGCTGGCCAACGACTACTATGTGCCCGTCTCCGTCCTGGTCCCCGCCCACAATGAGGAGGTGACCATCGAGGCCACCGTCCGTTCCCTGCTGTCCCTGGACTACAAGCTCTACGAGATCGTGGTGATCGATGACGGCTCCACAGACAATACCACCCAGGTACTGCGGGATGCCTTTCATATGTGGAAGATTGAACGGCCAATCCATCGCCGCATCCCTTGCCAGCCGGAGGAGGAGATTTACGAAACGAGGGCCTATAAAGTGCCCATCACACTGGTGCGGAAAAAGAACGGCGGCAAGGCGGATGCCCTGAATATGGGGATCAATGTCTCCAGCTACCCATACTTTCTCTGCCTGGATGCGGATTCGGTTCTTCAGCACGACTCCCTGGAGAAGATCGTGCGCCCGGTGCTGGAGGACTCCAGTGTAGTGGCGGTGGGCGGCACGGTCCGTCCCTGCAACGGCGCGGAGATCGAGAATGGCCGTGTGATCCGCTACCGGATGCCCCGAAACCTGCTGGCCTGTATGCAGGTGCTGGAGTATGACCGCTCCTTCCTGGCCTCCCGCATCCTCTTCGACCGATTCAACGGGAATATCATCATCTCCGGTGCTTTCGGACTGTTCCTGAAAAAGGTGGTTATCGCCGCCGGGGGCTATGACAGCACCACCATGGGCGAGGACATGGAACTGGTGGTAAAGCTCCATGTGTACTGCCGGGAGAATAGGCGGCCCTACCGCATCCGCTATGCCAGCGACGCGGTGTGTTGGACCCAGGTACCGGAGCGGTGGAAGGATCTGTGCCGGCAGCGCCGCCGGTGGCACATCGGGCTGTTCCAGAGCATGATGAAATACAGGAATATCCTGGCTAATCCCAAATACGGCGCTGTCAGCTTCGTCTCCTATTTCTACTTCCTGCTCTACGAGCTGTTCTCCCCCTACATTGAAGTGTTCGGCGTGCTGACCACGCTGCTGGCTTTTGCCGTGGACCTGATCAACGTACCGTTCATGCTCCTCTTCTTTGGGATCTATGTGGTCTACACGGCAATCTTGTCCCTGACGGCATTTTTTGCCCGCATCCACACCATCGACCTGAAGCTCTATCCTACGGATGTTCTCAAGGCGGTGGGGCTGTGCGTGGTGGAGGTATCCTGCCTGCGGTTCGTCATGGCCTGGGTGCGGATGACCGCGCTGATCGGATACCGGAAGAAAAAGAATACCTGGGGCCATATTGAGCGTCAGAAAATCCAAATCAAATAAAGACGGAGGGGTCTTCTATGCGGCTGGAGGAATTGAGAAAGGGCCTGTGGGGCTACAAGAAAGACGCGGTATTCCAGTACATCTCACAGCAGGAAGAGCAATTCATGCAGAAGATGGCGGAAAGGGACGCCCAGCTGGAGCGGATGAGCCGGCAGGACCGGTCCCGCATCCAGGAGCTGGAGCAGGAGAACCGCGCGCTGAAGGAGGAGCTGACCCGGCTGCGGGCCCAGCAGGACCAAATCTCCCAGGCTATTCTGGACGCGCGCTCCAGCGCTGAAATTCTGAAGGCGGAGAGCCGCGCGCAGGAGGAGAAAGCCCGGGAGACGGTCCGGCAGGCACTGGAACAGGATCTGGCGGTGCTGGAAAGCTACCGGCAGCAGGTCGCGGATCTGCACCGGGCCATCCGGACCGCTATGAAGGGCCTGGAACAGCAGGCGGAAGAGATGGAGCAGCAGGCTGAGGAACTGCTTGAGGCGGCGCCCCAGGAGAACCTGACACTGTTTCAGTGAAAAGAGAGGAGCCGGGCGTGCAGACAGGCGGTGCGATCATCTATGTGGCCGGGAATCCGGACCTCTATCCAATGGAATACTATGACCCGGAGAGCGGGACATACCAGGGGGCCATCCCGGACTTTTTGGCCGCCTTTGCCCAGGAGTACGGGTACGACCTGCGCTACTTCCAGCCGGGTTCGGAGGACCGCCGGGCAGAACTCGCGGAGAATCAGCAGGTGGACCTGGTCTCCGGCTGTGAGGCCGGAGACCGCTACGGCCACACGACCGGGGAGCCGCTGATTCTTTTTGAAAGTGAGACCGGTGGTGAGAATGCGGCGTATACCCTCTTCCTGACGCAGGTATCCCCCGGACAGTTCCAGGCGGACCTGCGGGAATATGCGGCCCGGACCTCCCAGGAGGAATGGACCGGGGCCATCCTGCATTCCGTGGCCGGGGCGCCGCAGCAGATCCACCCCGGATGGCTGTGGGGGGCAGGCCTGGTGATCCTGACCCTTCTCCTGGCGCTCGCTCTCACCCTGCTCCGGCTGCGCAAAAGGAAACGAGAGCTGGTGCCAAGGCGCTCAGAGGATCGCCTGGATTCCCTGGACACCTTGAAGGAATCCTTTGTCAATATAGCCGGCAGCCCGATCCGCAGCAGCTATGCCCTGGTCTGCATCCATCTGGATCTGGACCAGGTCGGGAGGCTGTGGGGTTATGAGCGGGCCAGGGAGCTGTTCCATCACGGGGCACTGCTCCTGCGGAAAGAGGCGGGCGGAGATATTCTGGCGCGTTGCGGCGAGGACCTGTTGATCCTGCGGCACACAGCAGACTCCCAGGAGGCCGCCTGGTGGGCGGACAGCGTGGTGCAGGAGCTCCGCAGCACCTTTCCTGCGGAGCTGCGCTCCCAGGACATTGCAGCGGGCATCTACCCGCTTGCGGCGGCTTCCCACGACTTCGACCACACACTGTTCCATGCCCGGCAGTGCGCCCGGGCAGCCTGCCGCGAGAATCGAAGCAGCCGGCTGTGCGGAACGAATCAGTGCCGGCTCTGCCAGGAGCGGTGGAATTTGCTGGGCGACTTTTTCAAAGCTCTGGAGCGGAATGAGTTCCGACTCTATGTCCAGTTCTTTGTGCATGCAGGCACTTTCCGGATCGTGGGCGGAGAGGCATTGTCCCGCTGGTTCCACCCCAAATTCGGACTGCTGAGTCCGGCGCGATATATCCCGCTGCTGGAGGAGACCGGGCAGATCGAGAAATTGGACCTTTTCGGAATGAAAATGGCCTGTGAATTTCTGGCGGAGCTGGATCGGCACCAGATCCGGGACTTTTTCCTCTCCTGCAATTTTTCCCGCAAAACTTTTAGCAAACCTGATTTTGCGCAGCGGTGTGTCCAGGCGGCTCGTCACTACACTTTCCCGCCGAAGCTCCTGATCCTGGAGATCACAGAGAGTCAGCCGATGGACCCGGTTGAGATGGAGCGGCTGCGTCAGAACATTCAGGAGATTCGGAAAAGCGGTATGCGTGTAATCTTTGACGACTTTGGAGTTGGCTTCTCATCCTTCCATGATCTGCAAAGCTGTTCTATAGACGGGCTGAAACTGGACAAGGAATTGGTGGATCATATGCAGACGGAAAAGGGGAAAATAATTCTGAACGCTCTGGTTGAGATTGGGCACCGCATGGGCCTGACAATCCTGGCGGAGGGCGTTGAGCGGGAGGAGCAGCTCTCCATGCTGCGGGCTCTGCACTGTGACGCGTTTCAGGGCTTTCGGTTCGCGGTGCCGCTTCCTGAATCAGAGGCGCAAAAGCGGATTCTGAGCGGGAACCGAACCCTGAATGGCCCGGCTCAGAAACAAGAGGAGATTTATCATGCCGAATAAGGGACAGGATATTCTGCTGATCCCAGATGATGGCATCAACCGCGCAGTCCTGTAACAGCTCTTCGAGGCGGACTATACCGTCGCGGAGGCGGAAAAAGGGCTGAAGGCCCGCACAGGATTCCGAAAGTACCGGATCTCCTGTGCGCCGTGCTGAGGGGGAGATTCGGAGCAAAGGCGGTATCGCGGACCACGCCCGCTGAAACGCGTGTGTGGGAGGAGCCTGTCCATGGTGCGCCTGTACGGGCTGTCCGCACAGATGGATACGCAAATGCCGCTGATGGACAGCTGCGAGGCAGCACGGCAGCTCCGCAATATGGCCCGGCCGGACGCTGCGAATGTTCCGATCATTGCTGTCACTGCAAACATCTTTTGGGAGGATGTGTCAGCCACCATAATGGCCGGCATGAACGACCATATCTTAAAACCTGTCAGCGCCGCAGCCCTGCAGCAGACCCTGGAACAACCGCTCCATCCTCCGGAATGAGACGCGCCGGCCGGTCTGTATGCAGGCGATCTCCCCGGGACGTGGCCCCGGCTGCCCTTTTGGACGTGAAAAAGAGAGAAGAGCCATGGCCGCATCCCACAGCGGGGACAACCAAGGCTCTTCCGTGTTCAGCCATGTTTGCAGTTTCAGAGACAGTGAAAAAACAGGTCATTTGTGCCGCACATGTCGGGCGGCATGTGCGCCATGCTGTCAGTTCTCAATCACATATCGGGCGCGCTCCCGATCTTTGGCGTGATGTCATTCCCCGGTGTCCGAACATATTCTTGAGGGAATCGGCGACCGCTTTCAGAGTGCGAACGTTCTCCGGACACCCATACTGGCCGTTGACCTCCTGAAACAGATCCAGATCGACCATGAGGAAGCTGCCCCACAGGTTTTTCTGGGGATCAGCGGAGCGGAATGCCACGCGCGCAAGCGGCGAAAAAGGCCTGGCCGGTTGTCACCTCGGTCAGGGGGGCCATACC
>ENA-UONX01002689-UONX01002689.1-human-gut-metagenome-genome-assembly--contig:-P74old-NODE-2689-length-12147-cov-3.877109_pt1 | contig 12147 bp, 12 predicted proteins | sample MGYA00242466_ERZ724013 | MGnify/ENA metagenome assembly ERZ724013 | reverse complement strand
AACGGAATTGATGATTATACTGATATTCTTTTGGGCGCCCGGAAAGACGCGCAAAACAAACCGAATTATGACGGTAAATATTGGGCGGGAGGATATCCGCCTGATGATATTGGGGTGTGTACCGATGTAGTGTGGCGCGCTTTTAAAAATGCGGGATATTCTCTGAAGGACATGGTGGATCATGATATTAAAGAACATATAGAAGACTATCCCCGGGTAGGAGGTAAACGGGATTCTAATATTGATTTTCGGCGTGTGCCTAATTTAAAAGTATTTTTTACAAAATACGCGATTTCGCTGACACTCGATCCTAACGAGATTGAACAGTGGCAGCCGGGGGATATTGTTACCTATGCCAATACGCATATCGCAATTGTTTCGGATAAGAGAAATAAAGACGGGATCCCATTTATTATTCATAACAGCGGGCAGCCGCTGCGGGAAGAAGATGCATTGGTATTAAGCACTGAGATCAGCGGACATTTCCGATTTGACGCAAGCAAGGTGGACGAGTCAGTATTGGTGCCGTTTGAGTAAAAGGAAAAGAAGATATGGTCTTTCCGAAACAAAAAGCGTTTGACTGCATATAAATGTATTGGGAATGAACGCAGAAAAACGTTTTGGGAGCGTGAAGATCATGTATTATCGGGCGACTACCAAAGAACGGAAGAGAAAAATCAACGCGATCCGTATTTTGATGCTGGGATTAACGTTGCTCTGCATTTTATTTTTGGTTGATAGAAAAGTGCGTCCGATTATCAAAAACAATGCAGCAATCCAAGCAAAAATGATTGCAACCAAGGCATTGAATCAAGCGATTACCGAGCAGCTGAGAGACAAGGATTATACATACGATACCATGGTGAAACTGGGTAAGGATAATGACGGGCAGATTATCTCCATGGAAACCAATACGGCACAGATAAATGAAATACAGGCGCAACTGACCGAAAATGCAATACGACAGTTGGAAACCATAGAAGATACGGTTTATAAAATTCGTTTTGGCACGCTGCTTCACTCGGAATATTTTGCCGGCAAAGGTGTCCAGCTGAAATTTCATTTACAGCCGGCAGGATATGTGACAACTAAGATTCTCAGCAGTTTTACCGAGGCAGGAATCAATCAGACGCGCCATGAAATTAAGTTTCGGATTACGGTACCGATAGCGGTAGCTGCAACGGGATATCATACCAGTACAGATGTCGGAATCGATTTTGTGCTTGCCGACACCTTGATTGTGGGGGAGGTGCCCCAGTATTATACCAACGTTATCACAGAAGATAAGAATTTGGTCAATGAACTCAATGACTATAAAGCTGAAACACCAAAAGAATAATAAACCCCGCTTGCTGAAGAAATATCCTTTTCAGCGGGCGGGGTTTGTGGTAAAGTTAGGTTGTATCGGTTATTCGGTTCTGCTTTGTCCAAGGAAAAAGAGCGCAACGGTACCGGGACCGGAATGTGCACCGATGACAGGACCGATATCATGAATCATATATTTTTTAATTCCGCATTCCTTTTTCACTAACTCGGAAACATACTTTGCATCTTCTTCACAATCTCCGTGGCTGACAAAGAAAATAGAATTCTCCAAACCGGAGGATTTTGCTTTCATTTTTTCGACAAGCTGATTCAAAGATTGTTTTCTTCCGCGCACCTTTCCAATCGGAATCAGCCGCCCTTCTTCATCAACATGAAGGATCGGCTTAATTCCCAATACCGAGCCTAATACTGCGGTTGTTTTTGATACTCTGCCGCCGCGGTGCAGATGATGTAGATCGTCTACCGTGAAATAGTGACATAGGTTTTGCTTGATGCTCTCCAGCTTTTTCGCTGTTTCTTCTATGGACATGCCGCTGTTTTTATATTGAACGGCATAATATACATACAGTCCTTCTCCCAGAGAGGCGCAAAGAGAATCAATTACAATTATTTTTTGATTCGGATATTTTTCAGACATTTGTTCAGCAGCGATCTTGGCGCTGTTACAGCTGCCGCTCAATGCGGAAGAAAAAGCAATGTGCAGCACATCAACTCCTTGTGATAGATATTTTTCAAAATGCTGTTCACATTCTTCCGGAGAAATCAACGCTGTTTTTGGCATAGCGCCTTGCCGTACCAGTTGATAAAACTCTTTGGCACTTAATTCCCTTTCACCTTTGGAAATGTACTCTTCATTATTTATGGTAAAACGCATAGGAATTACCGCAAGATTGCTTGCAGTAATAAAGTCTTCCGGTAAATCACAGGTCGCATCGGTAGAAATTATAAATTCAGCCATCAAAAATCACCATTCCCTTTTAGATTTGTTTCTTTTTCGTCATCTATGGATAAAGAAACGAATGAATATGAAAAACAAAAATGAAGTTTACTCTTTATTTAGATGATTATATTATTATACAATATTTTCCGGGATATGGCAATGATAAAGAAAGAAGATTATTTTTTAACATTTAAAAAACCAAAATAAAACATCTTGATTTTTTGTTTGAATTATAGTATAATATTTCAAGTAAATGTGCTTTGCAATTTGATATACGGGTATATAGGCCCTGTGCGACTGAATACCGTGAACCATGTCAGGCGGGGAACCGAGCAGCATTAAGCGGCTTTTTCGGTGTGCCGCAGGTAAACCTATATGCTCGTGTATGAGATTGCAAAGCTCTTTTGCTCTGATACTGCTCTCCGATGAAATGCGCCTATGCCGGCTCAGAGCAAAATGAAAAGGAAAGGGTGATGGATATGTATCTGGCTTTGTATCGGAAATGGCGTCCGAAAGTCTTTGAAGATGTTATTTCACAGCCGCATATTACGGTCACTCTGAAGAACCAGGTTGTTAACAATCGGGTGGCTCACGCTTATTTGTTTACCGGATCCCGCGGGACAGGAAAAACAACCTGTTCTAAAATTCTGGCAAAAGCGGTGAACTGTCTGCATCCGGTTGACGGGAATCCTTGTTTAGAATGCGAGGTTTGCAAAGGGATTGAGGACGGTTCCATTATGGATGTCATCGAGATTGATGCGGCCAGCAACAACGGGGTGGAGAACATTAGAGAATTGCGGGAAGAAGCAGTTTATTCTCCGGCAGTCTGCAAATATAAGGTGTATATTATTGATGAAACCCATATGCTCAGCACTGGCGCTTTCAATGCATTGCTGAAGATTATGGAGGAGCCGCCGGCACATGTTATTTTCATTCTGGCGACTACCGAAGTGCATAAGGTTCCGGCAACGATTCTATCGCGATGTCAGCGGTTTGATTTTCACCGTATCAAGTCGGAGGATATTGCAAAACGGCTGTTGTATATTGCCGAACAGGAAAAGATATCGTTAGAACCGCCTGCCGCTGAGCTGATCGCACGGATTGCGGACGGCGGTATGCGGGATGCTTTGTCCTTGCTGGATCAGTGCGCGGCATTCGGTGCGCAGGTTGATTTGGATACGGTAAGCAATGCTGCAGGAATTGCCGGCAGGGCATATTTGTTTGAAATTTGTGATGCGGTATTGTCACACAATCCGGCTGCCGCTTTGGAAGTCATCAGCAAGCTGCATGAAATGTCGGTTGATTTGCAGCAGCTTTGCAGTGAGTTGATTTCACAGTTCCGCAGTCTTATGATTTTAAAAACAGTATCTAAGCCGGGAGACATGATTGTCGTTCTTCCCGATGAAATGGAAAAATTGAAAGAGTTATCTAAAGCCTTTTCGATGTCTTCTATTTTGCATTGTTTGGCGGTATTGCAGAACTGTTTAGAGCGGCTGAGCAAAACCTCGGGTAAGCGGATTGAGTTGGAAATGTGTATGATTCGGCTGTGTAATCCGAAATTAGATAGTTCCTCCGATGCTTTGATTCGACGATTGGACGATTTGGAATTACAGCTTCGTTCCGGCGCTTTTTCAGCAGAGCCACCCAAACCAGCCAAAACTGTCGCGGCAGAAAACAAGACTGAAAAGGAAAAGCCGCAGGAAAGCACTGCTCAAGCAGAACCGGTACAAAATAAACGTCCGGTTGCACTGGATATGAGCATGCTCAAGCCGGTAACTTGTTGGGTGGAAATATTGCAGCAGCTTTCTGAAACCGACAAACCGTTGCATGGAATGTTGGTAGGCTCAAAAGCTTATTGTTATGAGGATATGTTGTTTATTGATACACCGAACACCATTTTGGGGCAGATGCTGAAAAAGGACGGATGTGCAGTACGGCTGTTGGATGCTGTGCAGCTGCATACCGGAAATCGGTATCGATTGCGTTTGAAGACAACGAAAGAAACTTCGGAGCAAAATAAAGAAAACCCATTGGACGCTTTGGCAAAACGGGCACAGGAAAACGGTGTTTCAGTGAATTTACATTAGTGAAAAGATAAATGAATTTATTAACATAATGGAGGATGTTCAGTTATGAAAGCAAGATTGCCAAAAGGAATGGGCGGCGGTCCGAGCAATATGCAGGGGATGATCAAGCAGGCGCAGAAGATGCAGGAAGAAATGCAGAAAGCACAAGCGGAATTGGAAGAAAAAGAATATAAAGTAACTGTTGGCGGCGGTGCGGTAGAAGCAGTTATATCCGGAAAAAAAGAGCTTGTTGCTTTGACGTTGAAGCCTGAGGTGGTTGATCCCGAGGATATTGAGATGTTGCAAGACCTGATTATCAGCGCGGTTAATGAGGGACTGCGTCAGGTAGAGGATGAATCTAACGAGCAGATGCAGCATATTACCGGCGGAATGAATATTCCCGGTTTGTTTTAGCTTATGGGATACGACGCATTACCGCTACCCAAACTAGTGGAGCAATTTGCCTCCTTACCCGGTATTGGAAGAAAAACAGCAGGAAGATTGGCTTTTTTTGTTCTAAAGATGTCTGAAGAGGACGCAAAAGCATTCAGCGATGCTATTTTGGAAGCACATGAAAAAATTCATAATTGTGAAATTTGTCAAAATTATACTGATATGCCGGTTTGTAACATTTGCAGTGATACCCAGAGAGATCGGAGTACGATCTGCGTAGTAGAAGATGCCAAAGATGTGTTGGCATTTGAACGCACGAGGGAATACAAGGGGTTGTATCATGTACTCCATGGCTTGATTTCTCCTATGGACGGGATCGGACCGGAGCAGTTATATGTAAAAGAATTGCTTGCAAGGATTGCCGGCGGAGAAGTCAAAGAGGTTATTATGGCAACAAATCCGACTGCCGAGGGAGAAACGACGGCGATGTATATTTCTCGCTTATTAAAACCGATGGGGATTAAAGTCACGAGACTTGCTTACGGTGTTCCGGTTGGCAGCGATTTGGAATATGCTGATGAGGTAACATTATTTCGTGCGTTGGAAAACAGAAACGAAATCTAATTCGACAATATTTGCACAGATTATTCGGTATGATTCATGCATAGAATATATATTGCTATAAGGAGGGATAGAATTGGCGGGGACGGGAACAAAACTGATTACGCAAAATCGAAAAGCGCGGCACGACTATTTTGTTCTGGAAACTTATGAAGCCGGAATTGAATTGCTTGGCACAGAAGTGAAGTCTTTGAGAGCCGGTTCTGTCAATCTGAAAGACAGCTGGTGCAGTATTAAAGACGGGGAACTGTTTTTGATGGGAGCGCACATAAGTCCTTATGAAAAGGGAAATATATTTAATCGGGACCCATTGCGTGTTCGCAGACTTTTAATGCATAAAAGAGAAATCATGAAACTGTTTGGGACTGTGAAGCAGGATGGATGCTCGTTGATTCCATTGTCACTTTATTTTAAGGGATCGAAAGTAAAAGTAGAGGTTGGTCTGTGTAAAGGAAAGAAATTATACGATAAGCGGGCTGATATGGCAAAACGCGATGCGAATCGAGAAATGGATCGGGCATTAAAAGAACGGGGAAGAAACTAAATTGACATAGTGGAAAGGTTGTGTATATGATGCGATATGAGGTATTTGACATTAATATTGATTATCAGACAATTAATGTAGATAACGGCGGATTTCAGCCGAAAATGTCGGTCTATTTGCCGGACAATTCTCCTGAAATACAAATTGACAGAAAACATCCGACTGTTGTGATTTGTCCCGGCGGAGGATATGCCATGACGTCTGACCGGGAAGCAGAACCGATTGCTTTAAGATTTGCAGCGGCGGGCTGTAATGCGGTTGTTGTTCGGTATAGCTGTGTTCCGGCAAGATTTCCGGCAGCTTTGTTTGAGCTTTCCTATGCCGTGGCAAAGGTTCGTGAAAATGCGCAGGAATGGAATGTTGATACCGATAGAATAGCGGTATGCGGATTTTCTGCGGGTGGTCATTTGGCAGCCAGTTTTTCTACTCTTTGGAATCGGGATTTTGTAAAAGAATATTTTGATTATCAAGGCGGCGAGAATAAGCCGAATGGTATGATTTTAGGTTATCCGGTCATCACTTCCGGTGAACATGCGCATGGGGGGTCTATTGAAAATCTTTTGGGAGAGAAAACAGCGGATCCTATTTTGCTGGAGCTGGTTTCAGCTGAAAAGCAGGTAAGCAGCGACACTCCGCCTGCGTTCATCTGGCACACCTTTGATGATGCTTGTGTTCCTGTGGAAAATTCATTGGTATTGGCACAAACTTTGGCAAAGGAAAAAATTTCGACGGAGTTACATATTTATCCAAAAGGACCTCACGGATTGGCTTTGGCAAGTAGGGAGACCGGAGATTTTGCTGTTGTTCCTGAGTGTCAGAATTGGATTGATATGGCAATACGTTGGTTGAAAAACTTATAGTATTGATATGCGCCTGATTCCATTATTGAATCAGGCAAAATATGGGGGCGTAAAGGTTTCGACGGGGATCAATAGCCATGATAAGCGAGTAGAGCGGGCGAAAGCTCTTTAATCGTCGCAATTTAAATATAAACGCTAACAATAATAAATTAGCTTACGCTGCTTAAGCCAGCGTCATCCTGTTATGAAGTACCACGGTCATAATTAGGGTGTCAAATTAGTGGTGAACGTATCGGATAACTTGTCTCAGTTTTCGATATGTATTTGAGACTACTGAATCGGACAGCCTGCTTGTCGGCGGTTCGAAGAGGGAATGTTAAAAGATAAGCTACACTCGTAGAAAGTTGTGGGGAAGGGTTTTCGGACAGGAGTTCGACTCTCCTCGCCTCCACCAAATAAAGACACCATTGAAATCTGAACCCTTGAGTTCAGGATCAATGGTGTCTTTGTTATAAAACCAAGTATTTATGCGACTTTTCGAGGTCGCATTTTCTTTTTACCAGCCGGACTAAAAACAGAAAAAGGCGAATTTGCAAGCCCGAAGAATTAAAAACAAACCTTTTCGAACCCTTTAGTCTATCTGCACGTGTCTTATAAACAGCCTATTTTCAAGGCGTATTCCTCTTCCTTCTGTTCGGGAGTCTTGTATTGCAACTTTTTATGCGGGCGTTTGTGGTGGAAAAAAACCAGGTAGGTGGCACCGGCTTTCGTAAAGCCTCCTCCCTCCGTTTCCTTTGCCGATACAATTCCTCACGCTTCAAGGAAGCAAAGAACGATTCCATTACAGAATTGTCATAAGGCACGTGCGCACGTGAAAAGGAGTGGGTGATGTTTAACGACCGCATATAATCGTTCATCGTTTTGGAACGATAGTTGCTTCCACGGTCAGTATGGAATGTCAAGCTCGAATCCGGCTGACGTGCGTTATAGGCATTTTGAAAAGTGGATCTCACAAGCTGCGTGCTGTTAGTTTTTCCTATCTTGTAGCCCACCACCATACGAGAGAACAAGTCAATGATCACGCAAATGTAATAGGCGTTTTCGCCGTACTTGAAATATGTAACGTCACTAACCCACACTTCATTGGGCTGGCTTACGTCAAACTCTTGGTTCAGGTGATTTTTATACTTGCGTCCTTCGCCCTCGTATAGTTTTTTAGCTGATTGCCGAATGCTCACCAATCCCATATCACGCATAAGCGTGCGTACCATTTCGGTGCTGACTTTGATTCCTTCATTTTTCATAACTGCCGCAATTTTTGCAGCACCAAAGATTTGGTTGCTTTCATCAAAGATATCCTGTATGCGAAGCCGCAATTCTTCTCGTCGCTTCGCATACCACGTGTTGTCCTTCTTGTTGCGAAGCACGTGGTTATAGAACGTTCCGCGGGGAATGTCAAACGCATCGCAGATCACGTGCACGTTGTATTTTCCGTAAAGCTGTTCAGCGGCATATAACCGTTGCTTTAACGGTGACCCCGGCGTGCAGGTTGCAGATTTCAAGATTTCAATGATATTCTCCAAACGTGCAACCTTGTTTTCAAGTAAATGAAAATTGCGGACATTCACCGTTTTCCTGTTGGCTGCGTTTTGTTCTTCACCATAAATGCGTAACCAACTGTAAAAAGTGCTCTTGGGTATGCCGGTGTCAGAGAGAATAATCGCAGACGGTTCACCGGATATAACACGGGCAATGACCGCTTGTTTTTCCTCTTTGGTGTAAGTTTTCATATTTTCAACTCCTATACTGAATGTATCGAAATAATTTTACGACATTTTCTGTAGGAATTGAAAGAAATGTAGAAATATGTTATAATTATAAAAACAAGTAATTCTTTAAGAGCATGGTTGGAATATGCAAAGATATTTTTTGATAATTGGCTAACAGTTGTGTATGTTTAGCAAATTAACCGATTTCACAGTATAGGAGGCTCGGCGTGGTAACAAAAAATTATATGGCAATTTTAGCCGACGTGAAATGCGCCGACCCTAATGGCAATGTGTTTAATGGAATATGGCAGTCATACGAGCGCGTCGTACTTCACAGCTTGGTGACCTCATTCGGTTAGATTTCCTTGTGCAGGATCAGCAGGGCGGCGATGTGGATAGCATCCGTAGCGTTAGAAGCAGCGGCTTCAAAAGCGACGAACATCGTGCGGCATACGAAGCTCGTGGCGGCTATGATACAAGGGCGTATCATACACACCCGCAGTATTTTGAAATTGCGCAGTCAGCAAGAAGAACATTTAATGAAACTGGTGAAATGCAGCAGGACGCCTATGTCTCCGGTAATACTGTGGCATATAGCAGAGCCAGTGCATTAGGCAAAGACCGCCGAGCCAATCTTGACCATGTCATTTCGGCACATGAAATTCACGAAGATCCCGGCCGTGTGCTTGCCGGACTTGATGGCAGAGACCTTGCCAACTCTCCTGAAAACCTTCGATTCACGAACGAGTCGTTGAATAAATCCAAGAGCGATATGACTGTCGAGGAATTCCTTGACAAAAAGGGCGTCTCCGTTCCGGAAGATGTCCAGCAACAGATGCGCGCAGTTGATCAAGAAGCCCGCGACGCTTATAACGCAAAGCTGGAAGCCGCATATTATACCAGCAGTGACTTCTGGGGCGATGCGATAGCGGCAGCAGGAGCGCGTGGTATCGAAATGGGTGCGAGACAGGCGCTTGGTTTCATTTTCGTTGAGGTATGGTTTGCCTGCAAAGAAGAAATGCTGGCCGTACCCGACAATTGCGAAATCAAAGATTATTACACGGCGTTGGAGCGCGGTGTGAAAAGGAGCATTGAAAACATCATCGCAAAGCGCAAAGGGTTGCTGGAAAGCTTCGGCCTCGGATTTGTGGCAGGATCGTTGGCCAGTCTTACAACAACGATCTGCAACATCTTTTTTGAAATCGACGAAAAAACAATCCGTAACATGCGGCATGTATTCGCAGCAGTCGTGCAGGCAGCAAATGTGCTGCTGTTCAATCCTAATGACCTGTTACTCGGAGATCGCATTGAAGCAGCAACCGTTATTCTCGGCACCGGCGCAAGTGTGCTGGTTGGCACAAAAGTCGGTGATTTGATTGCCAAGACTCCGCTTGGAGCAGATCCCATAGTGGGAACACCCATCAGAATTTTCTGTTCCACAATGGTGAGCGGACTGATTTCGTGTACGCTTCTGCTTGTCCTCGATCGCAGTAAATTCATCAACAAAGCCATCACCGCGCTGAACATGTATCTGACGGAGAATCAGAGCTTCCGTCAAATCGCGTATGACTTTGAGACATACGCAGCACGGATTGCGGCCGTAGATGTGGAGCAATTCCGCAAGGATACGGAGAGCTTCCAGAATATCGCAGATGAAATTTATATGGCAGACGATGACGAAGAATTAGAAGGCATCCTTGTTGCAGCGTTTGAGGCACTGGCAATCCCTGCGCCGTGGAGCGGTGATTTCGATGAATTCATGGGAAACCCCAACAACAAACTGATATTCGGTTAAAGACGATGGCAAGGAGATATAGACATATGGATATTTAAAAAGCTATTCGAATGGCTTGCCAAGTTTTTTGGATCGAAGGCAGGCAAAAACACCCTCAAGGTAATGGTCGGAGTAGGTGTCGTTGCCGGTGGTGCTGCAGCCGGAGAAATGGTCGTTGCACATAAGCGGAACAAACGCGCAGAGCGCATCAAGGCAGCAGCATTAAAGAAGCACGATGAAGGCCGCGCTAAAGTTGAGACCACACTGGCTGACTTGGGCGAAACCAAATTAGAAATATACAAGAGTTTTGGCGAACTGGCAGATGCCATTCAGAGCATCCAGCAGCGTCCCGAATATGAACTCTCCATCGAAGGCGTTGAGCTACCCAACTTCAAACCTGCAGAATTCAAGCAGCTGGCAATGGCAATTGAGGCTGCAGCAGGCGGAGTGGGCGGTGTAGCAGTTGGTGGAGCGGTAGGCGTCGCAGCGATGGGCAATGGGTCAATTCTCGCGTTGGCACCGGGTGCACTTCTTGGCGGCATCGTTCTGTGTGCCATGGGTGCAAAGATGCTTCACCGATCGGCAGAAAAAGTGAAACTGGCAAAGAAGATCGAAGCCGATGTAGAAAGCATCCTCGTATATTACAAGGAACTGGATAAGACAGCAAAACGCTTCCACAAAACATTTTTGGAAGTGAAGGAACTGTACTTTAAGCACCTTCGCAAGGTGCAGAAGATCATTGCCAGAAGGACTGATTGGGAGAAGTTCTCCAAAGCAGAGAAACTGGCGGTTAAGAACGCAATCGCACTGGCGCAGCTGCTTCACCGCATGTGCGCTGTACAGCTGGTGCTGGAGGCACCGAAGGCAGATGCCATTGAGCGGGTAAATACACCGGTAGTGGATCGTATGATCGCAGACGCCAATAATGTCTACAGCCATGTTAAGAAAGGCGTCGCTATATGAATACACCATTGGAACCCGAAGTCTCAAAGTTCGAATGAGATATTATTGTATAAGAAATGAAAGGAGTACGAAATATGTCGATTATTGCGAGTGTTTATTTAAAAGAAGGCATTGTTATGAGCGCAGATAGCAGAATTACAGGAACAACCACACATACAGATGGAACAAAAGATAGGCATACATTGAGTGATAACGGTCAAAAGCTGTTTTTAATAAGCAATGATAGTGTAGGCATTTCCAGCTGTGGCGCACAGGTAATCGACGGTAAAACAATAGCTGATTTTGTAAGGATATTTGAATAAGAAGAAGTAAACGATGCTGATACAGTTGAAACAATTGCGCAAAAATTGAGTTTATATGTTGCTGGAAAATATGAAGGGGATTTGATTTTTCATGTTTGTGGATATAATAACATGAAAAAATGCATCTATCGAATAGTAAACGGCACGTTGACATTAGAAGCGGATAAGCAAGAGGATTGCGGAGTAATATGGAACGGAGAACCAAAGGCCATATCAAACATTTTAACCGGAGCTAATGCTATACCGATAGAATGGAATTTTATGCAGCTAAAAGATGGAATAGACTTTGCTGAATTTTTAATTGATGTGACCTGTAAGATACACAGATTTCAAACGGGACTTGGAACTTGTGGCGGCCCGATTGACCTTTTATTAATAACCAAAAGTTATACAAAATGGATCAAGCACAAGATAATCAATCCCTAAATTGATAGGAAAAATATGCAAAAGATTATCTAAAATCAATTGGACGTTCTGCACAAATCCTTAAATATAAAGATTTCGACCATATTTTACTTACCGACAGAGGTGTTTCGGTTGAAGTTTCGAATAAAATCCCAGGCAAGGAACTTCCAAATTATCCTTATTGGATCGGAAAATGTGAAAAAATAGAAAATGGTATGATAGTTGTTTATGAGATGATTTATAA